>VOFD01002267.1_pt1 | contig 16105 bp, 17 predicted proteins | sample 5384101 | NCBI WGS metagenome assembly VOFD01 (sample SAMN12384723, study PRJNA508395) | human gut metagenome | isolation source: healthy gut C | host: Homo sapiens
TTGAAGTTACGTATTGCTCAGAGCATTTGGCGACCTTTTTTATTCTGACCTCGATAACGGACGAGGGGAGTTTGCAGATTTTATGATCCAGAAGAGTCATCTTTGTTTATGCTATGAACATCGGCCTCTCAAATGCCGCGTTCGTTAGAAGGCTATGTTTTCTTTAGCAAAACCATGTCGTTCGAGGAGTATATCCTCAAAACGGCAAGGCTGCCTGTATCTGAGAGGATTATCAGGGCAGCTTCCAGTGACCTTGAGAAGCATGAGGTCGACGACAGCCTTTTTTTCATCAAGCTGCATAACAGACGAAAACTATCAATAAGGAGGTACGCCATGCCACTGCCCCTCATTCCTGTTCTCATTGGTGGAGCCCGCGCTGCTCGCCGGGGGATATGGTGTCAAAAAAAGGGCTCGATGCCAAGGAAAACTTTGACCGGGCGAAGGATATCTCGGCAGATGCCCAAAGGATCTATGATGATGCCGTGGAGCGTCTGGAAGATGTCCGAAGGAAGAAACGCAGGCCAGTCTAGAGGACCTGGGGAGAAAGAAAGATCTCCATCCATAAAAATTCTTGCTGCCATTTATCGAAACGGCTCAAAAAAATAAAGAATATCGAGCATAACGACGACTTTGATTTTGATACCGACATTTGTATTACGGCAGACTTAGCAGAGATCCAGCAAATCTCTCTCGAGATTTCTAGTGTTCTTGCAAGCGGCGCTGCGGCGCTTTCAAGCGGTGCCCTAGCTGGCTTCGGTGCCTTTGGTGCAGCTGGCGCTTTAGCTTCGGCCTCTACAGGTACGGCAATCAGCGCTCTTAGCGGTGTTGCGGCAACTAATGCCACCTTGGCATGGTTCGGCGGTGGCGCGTTGGCTGCCGGAGGCCTGGGAATGGCGGGAGGGACTGTTGTCCTTGGCGGGATAGTGGCTGCTCCAGTTCTGGCTGTAGGAGGACTCGTCCTGGCGTCCAAATCGGAGGAAGCCATCGAAGACGCCCGTTCCAATCTCAGCAAGGCCAAGGCTGCGGCCGAATCCATGCGTGCTGCCTGCACAGGAGCCCAGGCCATCATGGACGCTGCCGATGAGCTGCGGGACGTCATCGAAGAACTGACCCCCTATTGCTATGCATTCAATCGCAAACTCCAGGCAGTAGTGAACGAGGAAATAAACTACAGCATTATTAAAGAGGATCCCCAGAACAGGTTTGTGGTAAAAACATCCTTCGAGCTGGCCAAAACGGTCTCGAACATCCTCAAAACCCCTCTCTTTGATGATTCTGGTGCTGTCACGCGGGAACTCCGCACGCTTCTGAGAAAAAAATACATCGTTTTTGCGACAGCTTGCTTTTGATGTAACTCGAGGAGGATCCTTGTGAGCTCTGTAGTCCATCTGCTAGACCCCCCGGACATCCTTGAAGCTCCCTCGCAGCAAATGGCGCTTCCCAAAGGGGTACTTCAAGACGTGGCTGATGAGGTCGGGAAACAGTTACTCCGGCGTTTCATGTCTGCCTTTGGCAGCAAGCTGGCCCTTGCTGACGGTGTGGCACTGTATTCCAATCAGGTTTCTGCCTGCCGATCCGTATACAATGTCACCCACAACAAGGATGGCTCCCCTAACAAAAATCCTGTCGTACATGGCTTCATCTTTGAATCCTTAGCAGTGGGAGAGCAGAACCGCGATGCGATCATCGAAAACACAGGCGTGAACTACGACCGTGTGGATGATCTGTATTACAAAAAATGCAAAGATGGAGAAGAATTGCCGCATAAGGATCTGGATTCTCTTGCGACGTTCAACAATGCCTATACGGATGTCGTTGGCTATGATGAAAACGGAATCCAGCAAAAACAGCAACTCAAAGTCATAAAAGATACGCGGGGGTTGCTGGAAGAGCGTTATACCACTTCCCAAGATGCACAGGCACCGGATGTGATCCTTGTGCCTGCGGATGATTACGAACACCACAAGGCCGAACTGGAGCGCATGGCGTGCAGCCCAGATGAAGAGCTGGCAGCTCGGGCCAAGGCGGCTCTTGCCAAATTGCGTAAAAGCTCCCTGACCCGTGACCAGATTAAGACGCAACAGGCTGCCTATACCCATGTGGCGATGCAGACGGTAAAGGACGGGGTCTGCCGGGCCGGCGAAAGGTCCATGCAAGGCATACTGGCCGAAGCGGGCATGCTGGTCATCGGTGGGGCTGTCTGGGAATTGCGGGATGCGGCGACGAATCCTTCAGAGCTCACCATCTGGCAGCGCTTGGAACGCTTCCTAGGCATCTTCTGGAAAAAGCTGATCTCAAGTGCTGTGTTACGTGCTGGCAAAGAGTTCGCTCTTGAGGCTTTGCACCTCCTCTTTGGCGTATTGCGAAGTGTCTTCAAATCTGCAGGGGCTCTGCTCTCCACCCTCGCCAAGGGCATCTCGACGGTTTGGGAATCCATATATGACTACCTTACCGGCAAAATAGAAAGCTTTTTCCCAGCTAGTCTCAATCATCCTGAAGACACTGACGACTATAGGTATAGGCACACTTGCCTTCACGCTGGAACAACAGCTGACAGCCTTTGGCATCCCCGGGATGCTGAGCGGTCTGATGGCAGCAGCACTGGCAGGCGTCGCTATCGTCTTTGCCAATCACTCCATCGACGCGACGATTTTCACGCTGACGAACCTCTTTTCCCGTGCCGATGCCTCCCGGCTCCGCCGGGAACAGATAGAAACTGTCTGCCGCGAAGCCATTCCCCGCTTGCGCATGCAGAGAAGGGCCCTAGAAGCCTCCTTGCAGAAGTATTATGCTGAACGGGCACGTCTGTTCAGATCTAACTTCACTGACCTGCGAGAAGCCCTGGCTTCCCGGGACAGCATGCGGACCTGCATGGCACTAGAATCCCTCAATCAGGCCTTCGGCTGTACGCTTGGCTGGAAGACCGACAAGGAATTCGATGAAATGATGGAGAGCGACGCCCCGCTCATCCTCTGACTTCTTCCACGAAATCCGAGCCTCCCGGCATGTTTCTCCAAAAGAAAGGCGGTCACATGGTTCGCATGTGACCGCCTTTCTGAATATCCCTTTGCGATCCCGCCCCGTTTTTCGAGCACAAGAGCCGCTGACGTACTATAACAACTTCTTTACACAGCCTCTTTTTCTCCAGCCGGTACAGGGTCAGGCCGTGCGGCAGGGGGAGTCTCTTCACTGACGGTATAGCCCAGCCACAGCAGGGGCCGCAGATCCGCGGCATCCCGTGCCGGGAACAGCAGTTCGCGCCGGGCCTCGGGCAGCAGGCTTTCCATCTGCAACAGCAGCATGGTCTCCACATACTGTCCCTGCCATTGCGGATGCACCAGCAGCTGGGCCAAATGCTGCCTGCCGTCCACTTCTCGCCCGCCTACGGCACCCACCATGGTGTCGTCTTCCATCAGGGCCCGCAACACCACGCCGTGAGCAAAAAAATCCTCCAGCGAATCTCCGGCCGTTTCGTGCAAAGGCTGCCCTTCCGGCAGCAGACGCGCCCGCACCATTTCCTGCAACTGTACAAGAGCAGCCAGATCTTCCCGGCCGGCCTTTTCAAGACGGATCATGCATAGCCTCCTTTTCGGAATCCAGCCTAGCAAGGGAATGGGACTGCCGCAAGCAGCCGGATCTGCAACAGGCATCACTATGCTGCCCGATCCCCCGGCCACCACTTGCAGTCAGTACGCCGCAGCAGCCACAGGCATAAAATATTTTTTTCGTACGGCCATCCTGCGATGGAACGTTTTTCCCCTTGGCGCAAGCGCTGACAAGGACAGGGGAATTGTGGCATGGTCGCGGCATGAAGACTGCAAAGCATTTCACGACCATCGACCAGATCTGGGAACACCTGGACGGTCTTGGTTTCTTCCACATGGACCTGAGCCTGACGCGCATGGAGACCGCCCTCTCCCGCCTGGGCCTTTCCCGCCCGCCCTTTGTGGTGGCCCAGATCGTGGGCACCAACGGCAAGGGCTCCACGTCCGCCTTTCTGGACAGCCTGTCCCGCGCCCACGGCTGCCGCACCGGGCTCTATACCTCGCCGCACTTCCTTTCCCCCTGCGAGCGCATCCGCATCGACGGCGTCCCTCTGCAAGAAGACCTGTGGCCCGGGCTGACCACGGAAGTCTACGCGGCGCGACCGGACCTGACCTATTTCGAATTCCTGACCGTGCTGGCCATACTGGCCTTTGCCCGTCAGGGCGTGCAGCTGGCCGTCATGGAGGCCGGGCTGGGCGGCGCCCATGACGCCACCACGGCCCTGGCCAGCGACCTGACCTGCTTCGCGCCCGTGGCCATGGATCATGCCGCCATCCTGGGCCCCACCCTGCGAGACATCGCCCTGGACAAATGCGGCGCCATCCGCCCCCACGTGCCGGTGGTCAGCGCGCCCCAGTTCCCCGCTGCCGAAGATGTCCTGCGCCGTCAGGCCGAACGGCTGTCCGCTCCCCTGCACATCGTCGAGCCCCTGCCGGGCAACATGCCGCTGGGGCTGGCCGGGCCGCACCAGCGCATCAATGCCGCCGTGGCCCTGCACGCCTGGCAGGCCCTGGCCCCGCGCCTGCATGTGACGCCGCGGCCCGATGCCGTGGCGCGGGGACTGGCCCGGGCCTTCGTGCCCGGCCGTTTGCAGTCCGTGCCCGCCACGGACCAGCATCCGCCCCTGCTGCTGGACGGCGCCCACAATGCCCACGGCATGGCCGCCCTGCTGGCCCATGTGCGCCAGTCCGGCCTGCGCCCGCGCGCGGCCATCTATTCCTGCCTGGGCGACAAGGACTGGCACCCGGCCCTGATGCTGCTCAAGCGGGCCCTGGGTGACGCGCCGCTCTTCATCCCGGCCCTGCACAACGAGCGCGCCGCCGACGCCGCCCAGGTGGTGGCCGCCGCCAACGCTGCGGCCCCGGCCCATGCCACCCTGCTGCCCGACGTGCGCAACGCCCTGGATGCCGTGCGCGACCTGCCCGGCGACGACAGGGCTCCGGTCATCATCAGCGGATCCCTGTACATGCTGGCGGAATTTTACGGCCTCTACCCCCACCTGCTGGAACAGCCCGCCTCCGCCCAGGGCGCCAAGGAGGACGCATGAACCACCTTTTCCGTGCCCTGCCGTCCATGGACGCCAGTCTGGATGCCCTGCTGACGGCGGACAAGGCCCTGCACGATCTGCCCGCCCCCTGCTGCGCGAGGCCGTCAAGGATTTCTGGAACAGCCGCCGCGACGACATCCGCGCCGGTCGCGTACAGGATGCCGCCGAACTGGCCCTGGAGGCCTGCCTGCCCGAGCTGCTGGCCTTCGTCCGCCGCAAGACGGCGCCGCGCCTGCGTAATGTCATCAACGGCACCGGCGTGGTCATCCATACCAACATGGGACGTTCCGTGCTGGCCCGGAGTGCCCAGGAGGCCGTGCGCCGGGTCATCTCCGGCTACTGCAACCTGGAGCTCGACCTGCACAGCGGCGGACGCGGCAGCCGCTACGTCATCATCGACGAGCTGCTCCAGCGCCTGACCGGCGCCGAGGCCGCCATGGTGGTCAACAACAATGCCGCCGCCGTCCTGCTGGTGCTGGATACCTTCTGCAAGGGCGGCGAGGTCATCGTCTCGCGCGGGAACTGGTGGAGATCGGCGGCAGCTTCCGCATCCCGGAAGTGATGGAAAAAAGCGGTGCCCGCCTGCGCGAAGTGGGCGCCACCAACCGCTGCCACCTGCACGACTACGCCGCGGCCATCAACGAAGACACCCGTGCCCTCATGCGCGTGCACACCTCCAACTACCGCATCGTGGGCTTCCATTCCGCCGTGCCCCTGCCCGATCTGGCGGCCCTGGCCCGGGAACACGGCCTGCCCGTCATCGAGGATCTGGGCAGCGGTTCCTTCATGGACTTTTCTTCCGTGGGCCTGCCCAACGAACCTACGGTGCCCGAAGTGGTGGCCGGAGGCGCCGACGTGGTGACCTTCTCCGGCGACAAGGTGCTGGGGGGCCCGCAATGCGGCCTCATCGTGGGCAGCCGGGAGCGCATCGAGGCCCTGAAAAAGAATCCCCTCACCCGCGCCCTGCGCTGCGACAAGCTGACCATGGCCGCGCTGGAAGCCACCCTGCGCCTTTATTGCGAGCCCGAACGCGCCCGCCGCGAGATCCCGACCCTGCGCGACATCTGCCGGGACCCCAAAGACCTGGCCCGTGCCGCCCGCTCGCTGGCCGCCCGGCTGCGCCGCGCCCTGGGCCCCGCCTGCCGCATCAGCCTGCGCCTGGATGTTTCCCGCGTGGGCGGCGGCGCCTTCCCGGAACGCGACCTGCCCACCACCCTGGTCTGCCTGGAGCCCGCCGCCATGAGCGCCACGGCCCTCAAGCAGGCCCTGCTGGATACCACGCCGCCGGTGCTGGGCCGTCTGGAAGAAAGGAGCTTCTGCCTCGACCCGCGCACGCTCCTGCCCGAAGACCTGCCGCGCCTGACGGCCCTGCTCAAACAGCTGCTGGCCGGCTAGAGCATATTTCCGCCCGCACCCCGCTCCACAGCGCCATGCGGGCCATGCTTCCCGGCCATGCACCGGCCGGAGCATCACGCCCTGCCGCGGCTGCCGGACCTCCGGCCAGCCGGGCACCGGCTCCATGAAAAGGCAGCCGCAGTACCGCTGCCTAAAGGATACTGGATATGAAAAAAGCAGAAACGCCTTCCCTCACCTACAGTCCCCGCAATGCCTGGGACGTGTACACCACCGCCACCCAGAAGCGCCAGATGGACGCTCTGGTCAAGCGGTACATGGATTTCCTCAGCAATTGCAAGACCGAGCGCGAGACCGTGGCTTATGTGCAGAAACGCCTGCAGGAAGCCGGGTTCAGCGAGGACTTCAAAAAGAACACCGTGTTCCGCAACCTGCGCGGCAAGGCCATCTTTGCCGCCCGCAAGGGCAAGATCCCGCTGCAGAAGGGCGTGCACCTCATCGCCGCCCATGCCGACAGCCCCCGGCTGGACTTCAAGCAGCGTCCGCTGGTCGAGCAGCCCGGTGTGGCCCAGGCCAAGACCCACTATTACGGCGGCATCCGCAAGTACCAGTGGCTGGCCCGGCCTCTGGCCCTGCACGGCGTGGTGGTGCTGGAAAACGGCAAGAGCATCAGCGTGGCCATCGGTGAAAAAGCCGGAGAGCCCGTCTTCACCATCGCCGACCTGCTGCCCCATCTGGCCCGCAAGCAAAACAGCCAGACCCTGGCCGAAGTCTTTGACGGCGAAAAGCTGAACATCATCCTCGGCCACAGCCCGGCCCCCACCGCCGCCAAGAACAAGGACATCAAGGAGCCCATCAAGCAGCATGTGCTGGAGCTGCTCAACGCCAAGTACGGCATCCGCGAGGAAGACCTCGTCACCGCCGAACTCCAGGTCGTGCCCGCGGGCCCCGCCACCTATGTGGGCTTCGACAAGGGGCTGGTGGGCGGCTACGGCCAGGATGACCGCATCTGCGTCTTCACCGCCCTGGAGGCCCTGCTCAACGCCAAGAACACCAACCGCCTCTGCCCCAACATGGCCGTCATGTTCTGGGACAAGGAGGAGATCGGTTCCGACGGTGCCACCGGCGCGGCCTCCCGCTTCCTGCAGTACTGCTTCGAAGACCTGGCCCGCGCCTGGGCCCCGGGCATCCCTGTCTCGCAGGTGCTGCTCAACACCCGCGCCCTGTCCGCCGACGTGGACGCCGCCTTCGACCCCGACTTCCCCGAAGTGCACGAAAAACAGAACGCCGCCCAGCTGGGCCACGGCCCCGTCTGCTCCAAGTACTCCGGCTCCGGCGGCAAATACGGTGCCAGCGACGCCGATGCCGAGTTCTACGGCTATGTGCGCGGCCTGTTCAACGCCCGCAACATCCCCTGGCAGCCCGCCGAACTGGGCAAGGTGGACGTGGGCGGCGGTGGCACCGTGGCCCTCTTCCTGGCCGCCTACGGCATGCAGGTCATCGACTGCGGCCCGGCCCTCCTCTCCATGCACAGCCCCTTCGAGCTGGCCAGCTGCGTGGACATTCTTGCCACGGCCGAAGCCTACAAAGCCTTCCTCGAAGGTTAGCCCGCCGCTGCTGAAGCGGCATCTTGAGGGGGGCGGGGACGTTTTTGTAAAACTGTCCCCGCCCCTCTCAAACTCTCCCCCACCCCTGAAAAAACGTTTCTCTGGTCGGCATGGAAGGTCTCCGTCGCTGTCTGGCGGGGAGGGACTTCCAGCCCCTGACCGGAGAAAAGACAGTCTGTCATGCTGCCATGTCTGTTGCCTGATCGAAGGGATTCTTGCGGCATGCCCGGCGGAAAGTAACGCGCCGTCTTATATCGCCATATCCGGCAGTACGCTTTTTCTTGCATCTCGCACGCCTGCCTCGCGGCATAGCAAGACCATCCGCCCTGTATTTTCTGTTTTCCGCCACCGGACACCCACAGACTAACGCCGCAAAAAACGAAAAGCGGACATCCTGAGGATGTCCGCTTTTCCATTGCCCGCCGGTCAGCGACGGAGATTTTCCAGAAAGATCATATGAGCGGTTTTGGGGGAGGAGTGGGGAGCTGCCCCCTTTTTTCCGCTGGGAGCGCCGTGCCCGTTGCGACGGAGGAAGCTACGGGCATCGCAGCAACGCAAAGGGGGGGCCCCTCCCCTCGAAACAGCCTTTCCCCGCTCCCTACCGTGCCACCAGCACCCAGGCGGGGCCGGGGGCATCCAGATGGCTGGCCACGTAATTGGCGCGTTCGGAACCGCCGCAGAACAGGTCGATGCGCCGCTGCTTGATGGCGCCGCCCACGTCCTGGGCAAAGCCGATGCCGCGCAGAGGCAGACTGCCGTATTTTTCATCCGGCACGTTGACGCCAAAGGCCACCACGGCCCCAGCGGGATATAGCTGCGGTCCACGGCCAGGGAGAGCCATTCGTCCACCACATGGCCCATGGCGCCGGTGGGACCGCGGCTGCCGTAGCGGAAAAAGACGTAGCTGGGGTTCTCGTTGAGGATCTCGCGCACGCGCTGGGGATTGTCCTTGAACCACTGACGCTGCTCGAAGATGTCGCCGCGCTTGAGCAGGCCCTTCTCGCGCATGATGCGGCCCGAGCTCTTGTATTTGTGGCCGTTCTGGCCCGCATAGTTGATGAAGGCCTCGGTACCGTCATCGAAGACCAGACGGCCGGAGCCCTGGATCTCCAGGAAGAAGACGTCCACGGGGTCAGCGGCCCAGGCCAGTTCCAGCCCACGCCCGGCCAGCAGCTGCTGCTCTTCGATCTGGCGGCGGGTATAGTAACGCCCCTTGTGGCGGCGCTTGTACTGCTTCATGTCCGGCGGCAGGGCGTAGATGGCCTGCTCGTAGCCGGGCTTGCGGGTACGACTGGCCTTGACGCGGGGCTCATAGTAACCGGAATAGGCGATACCGGAGGGGACCTCCACCCACTGGAAGTTCTGAAGGAAGAGCTGCGGTTCGGCATCCAGACGGGGCAGCAGCTCCTGCAGGCGCAGCAGGGTGCGTTCCATGTCGCCCCAGGTCAGGCGCAGGCCGGGACGGTCGATGGCCACGGCCCCGGCGGGCTTGCTCTTGACATAGCGCAGGGATTTCCGCACCGTAGGCGCCATCTCGCGCCACGACTGCAGGTCCTGGTTCCGGGGCGCAAGATGCTCCGTGAAGAATTCGGGCGATTCAAAGCCCACGGCGGGCCCTTTGGGGATCAGGTATTCCTCGTGCGTCTGCCGCGACCCGCAGCCGGACAGCGCCAGGGCGGCCAGCAGCACGGCGCACAGAGCCAGACGCGGGAGCCCCTTCCCCACACGCAAAGGAGTTTTCTGATGCATGACGATTTTCCTTCCCCGGCCATCTGGTTCACCCACCGGATCTCCTACGGTGAAACAGATACCATGGGCGTTCTGTATTATGCGGAGTATCTCCACATCTTCGAGAGGGCGCGCAGCGAATTCATCCGCGCCTGCGGCATGAGCTACCGTGATGTGGAGGAAAAGGACATCATCCTGCCCGTCCGCGAGGCCCAGTGCCGTTACCGTTCCCCGGCCCGCTATGACGATCTGGTGCAGGTCCACACGGCCATCAGCGAATGGGGCCGCGCGTCCATGCGCTTTGTATACGAGATGTGGAACGAGGACAAGACGCGCCTGCTGGCCACGGGCAGCACCCAGCACGCCCTGGTGAACCGTCAGGGACGTCCTGTGGCCGTGCCGGACTGGCTGCGCGATCTTCTGGGCAACCTGAAATAGCGGCGGCCTGACAGCCGAACACGAAAAAAGCCGGGGACATCCCGGCTTTTTTTATGGCATTGGAAAAATTTTTCACAACATTTTTTATTATTTTCTGCCGTGTGCCCATCCGCACGCCACGGCAGGGACGCGGAGGACTCGTACCGGGCACGGATTTTCAGGCTCCCGGGGAGGTGCCTGTCCCCATTCTTGCACAAGCAGCCATCTATTTTGTCTTTCCGGGCGCAGATGTCAAGTTGAGCAAAAAAGTTGGGGCACTTCCCTTTTTGGCCATGTCGGGCTATGGTTTTATTACTACCGTGTGAAAGGTCGCACGTTGCCCTCGTAAATCCGGCGGCCCCGGGCTCGCCATATCGCTTACTAAGGGAGTTTTAGCATGTCCAACCCCGTGGATACCCAACGTACTTACGCACTTGTAGGCACCGGCGGCTGCGGCAAAACGTCGCTGGCCGAGATGCTCCTCTTCAATAGCGGCGCTCTGACCCGCATGGGCGCCATCGAAGACGGTACCACCTGCCTCGACTATGAACCGGAAGAAGTACGTCGTCGCGGCTCCATCCAGCCTGCGGTGGCTACCTGCCTCTGGAACAAGAATCGCCACTTCATGCTTGATATCCCGGGTGACGGAAACTTTACCGGCGACATGGAATGCCTGCTCAAGGGCGTGGACGGCGTCGTCTTCGTGCTTGACGCCGTGGATGGCGTGCGCCCCCTGACCAAAAAATTCTGGAACCTCACCCGCGCCGAAAACCTGCCCGCCATCTTCGTCATCAACAAGATGGATCGCGACCGCGCCGACTTCCAGATGGCCTTCGACGGCCTGTCCACCCTGGGTGTCAAGGCTGTGGCGCTGCAGGTGCCCATCCGTGAAGGCGAGGCCTTTACCGGCTATGTGGACGTGCTGACCGGCAAGGCCTACACCTTTGGCGCTGACGGCGCTGTCAGCGAATGCGATGTGCCCGCCGATGTGGCCGACGACGTGAGCCTGCTCCACGACCTGACCGTGGAAAACATCGCCGAAAGCGATGAAGAGCTCATGGAAAAATACCTGGAAGAAGGCAGCCTGTCTCTGGAAGACCTGCAGATCGGTCTGCGCAAGGGTACCGTAGCCGGTGAGCTCTGCCCCGTGCTGGTCTGCTCCTCCCTGGAAAACAAGGGTGGCGTGGCCGTGCTGGAAGCCATCCAGGCCCTGCTGCCCGCCGCTTCCGAGCGCCCCGCCTTCGTGGACGCCCTGGGCCAGGAACGCAAGCCCGATCCCGACGCCCCCGTGGCCGGTTTCGTCTTCAAGACCCTGGCCGACCCCTTCTCCGGCCAGCTTTCGCTGGTGCGCATCCTCTCCGGCACCATCAATGGTGATGCCACCCTCAAGAACATGCGCAGCGGTGAAAACGAACGCCTGGGCAGCCTGCTCTTCCTGACCGGCAAGACCCAGACCCCCTGCAAGGAACCCGTGGGCCCCGGCGCCATCGTGGCCGTGGCCAAACTGAAGAACACCCGCACCGGCGACAGCCTGTGCGACGAAAAGCAGCCCTTTGCCCTGCCCATGCCCAAGCTGCCGCCGCAGCTCATCACCTACGCGCTGGCTCCCAAGGAAAAGGGCGATGAAGACAAGGTCTACTCCGCCATCCAGCGTCTGCTGGACGAAGACGTCACCCTGCGTCTGGCCCGCGACGAAGAAAACGGCGACATCCTGCTTTCCGGTATGGGCCAGCTGCACATCGAACTTTCGGTGGAAAAGGCCAAACGCCGCTTCAAGGTGGACATCATCCTCAAGACGCCCAAGGTGCCCTATCGTGAGACCGTGCGCGGCAAGGTGCAGGTGCAGGGCCGTCACAAGAAACAGTCTGGTGGCCGCGGCCAGTTCGGCGACTGCTGGATCGAGATGGAAGGCCTGCCCCGCGGTTCCGGCTATGTCTTCGAAGACGCCATCGTGGGCGGCGTGATCCCCCGCCAGTACATCCCCGCCATCGACAAGGGCATCCAGGAAGCGGCCGCCCGCGGCTTCCTGGCCGGTTGTCAGGTGGTGGACTTCCGCGTCAAGGTCTACGACGGCAGCTACCACACCGTGGACTCCTCGGAAATGGCCTTCAAGGTGGCCGGCTCCCTGGCCTTCAAGAAAGCCATGGAAAGCCTCAAGCCCGTGCTGCTGGAACCCATCGTGCTGCTGACCGTCTCCGTGCCTGACGAATGCATGGGCGACGTCATCGGCGACCTTTCCTCGCGTCGCGGCAAGGTGCTGGGCTCCGACTCCGCCGCCGGTGTCACCGAGATCAAGGCCCACGTGCCCATGAGCGAAGTGCTGCGCTACGCTCCCGACCTGCGCTCCATGACGGCCGGTCAGGGCTTCTTCACCATGGAATTCGCCCACTATGAAGAAGCTCCCCAGCCTGTGGCCGACAAGGTCATCGCTGAACACCAGAAGGCCGTGGCCGGCGAATAAGCCGCAGCCTCTCTCCTGCTGATCAAGGGCCACCTGCTCCGTGCGGGTGGCCTTTTTTGTTTACGGGCGTCCTTCCACAGGTCCCCGCAGCGCACCGAGGAATGCAAGAAAGGGGAAAGATTCCCCGGAGTGGACGGAAGAGGAATGCAACAAAGGGACATCGCCCCAGAACGGAGGACGCGGCCACAACGCTGTCCGGGCAGCAAAAATGCGAAAAGAGCCACGCCATCCAAGCAGGATTCCTGCCCGTTCCAGAGCCGAAAACATCGTGACACAGCCCCGGGAGCGATGGCCGTACCGTGTCCGGCAAAGCGTTCCGGCATCCCCCCTGCCCTTCCCCGTATCAGGTGGCCAGATCCCTCGCAGCAGCGATGGGCAGGGATAGGGCCTGACGGCACCGGCTGCCCCTTCCCGTCAGCAACAAAAAAGGGAGGTCATCCGCGGATGTCCTCCCTTCGCAAAAACCAGGCGTATCGTTTACAGGGAAAGCAGGCTGGGGGCCGCATGACGGGCCGCAGGGACCTTGCCTGCCAGGCTCATCTCGGGCCGGATGCCCGCATTGCGTTCGATGAGCTCCACAGCACGGGAGATCTGGCGGCCGACCCTGGACTCATTGGCGATCTCGCGTTCCAGGGATGTGATGCCCTTGATGACCGTGGAGTGACGGCGGTTGAAGCGCTCGCCGATCTCCTTGAGGGACATGTCCGTATGCTTGCGGGCCAGATAATAGATGGTATTGCGGGCCAGCACGTACTGCTGCTTGTGCGAACGGGATGCCAGCTGGCGTTCGTTGAGGCCGTAGCTCTCGCAGACCAGGCGCACGATGGAGGCGAAGTCCGGGCCACAGTCCACGGTGGCGTACTGCTGCAGCACTTCCAGCGCCAGCTCGGGATTGAGCCCGCAATTGAGCATGCGCGCCTTGAACACCAGACTTTTGAGGCAGGATTCCAGCTGGCGCACGTCGCCCTGCAGGCGCCCGGCCAGCAGATCACAGACCTCGTCAGGCAGCAGCACCTGAAAGCTCTTGGCTTTGCGCTCCAGGATATGGCGGCACATTTCCGTATCGGGCCGCTCCAGAGGCGACACGATGCCGGAGCAGAAATGGGAGACCAGCTGGCTGTCCAGTTTTTCCAGCTCGCGCGGAGAAAAGCTGCTGGTGAAGATGGCGCGGCCGCCGCGATCCTGCAGGCTCTTGATGACGGTCAGGACCATGTCCTGCATCTTTTCCTTGCCCTGGAGGAAATGCACGTCTTCCAGCAGGAGCACGTCCAGATCGCGCAGACGGGCGCGAAAGCTCTCCACATCGTTGCTGCGCAGGGCAGCCACATAGCGCGACGCCAGATCCTCGGCGGAAAGGTAGGCCAGACGGGCCTGACCGCCCTGCTCCTGCACGGCACGGCCCACGGACTGCATGATGTGGGTCTTGCCCAGGCCGGAGGCCGAGCTGACGAACAGCGTCTCCACACAGCCGCCGTCATGGCAGATGTCCTTGGCCGCAGCCACGGCCATGGCGTTGCAGGGGCCGACCACGAAATCGTCGAAACTGAAGCGCCAGCGCTGACGGGTACGGGGGCGCAACGTGGGGGCAGGCAGGGGCAGGGAACACTGGCTGGGCTGCCAGAGGGGCTGGGACGGACGGGAAGGCGCCGTACGGAGAGGCGTTACGGGCGCCTCATGCACGGCTGCGCCACGGGCGCGGCGAGAGTGAGCCGCAGCAACGGCGGCAGGGGCAGCGGGGCGCGGCAGGAGCTGGAGCAACGCCCTGACAGGAGATACGGATATCGATGTTCTCCGGCGCCACCTGCAACACGGGCGCGGCAGCGGAGCGCAACGTATCCTGCATGCGGTCACGCAGCCAGCGGGCCACATATTCGCTGGGTGCGGCAAGGCACAGGCTGTTCCCCTCGATATGGGCATCCAGGGGATGGATCCACACCTTGAAGATGCCGGGATTGAGGACACCCCTCAAATTTTCAGAGATCTTCTGCCACTGCTCTTGCATGCCTGCCATTGCCCGCCCATGAAAAATGCCGGTACGCGGGTCATGGTCAGCCATGCCCGCTCAAAAATGTCTCGCCCCGTTGGTGCTGTTGCGATGTCGCCGTCCGTCTTTCGGCGAAGCGCCCGCAAGGATGTAGTTTTTTCGCGTTGTTCTGTCAACATATGGCGAACGGGAAGACCAGGCCTTTCGCGCCTGCTGCCGCCATGCGGGCATCCCTGCCCTCTATCCTCTGTGGACGCTTGTGGGATTCTGCCCTTTTTTTTCCCATACTGCAAGCCGGAAGAGCCGCCACGAAAAAGAAAGGTCGTTGCCACCGGAATGACAACGACCTTGGGATCTTGCGGCTATCGATGTTTACTTGAACTGCACGAAGTTCTTGAGCAGCCCCAGCAGTTCGTAACGCAGGGATTCATCCTGCAGGGCGAAGTAGATGTTGGCGCTCAGGAACTCGGCCCAGTCACCGGCGTCGAAACGCATGCCGGCCATACGCACGGCCATCATGCCGCGGTCCTTGGCCATAATGGCCTGCAGGGCGTCGGTAAGCTGGATCTCGCCGCCGTGGCCCGGTTTGACCTTTTCCAGATAGTCGAAGATGTCCGGGGTCAGCACATAGCGCCCCACGATGGCCATGCGGGAAGGCGCGTCCTCGCGCTTGGGCTTTTCCACCATGTCCCGCACGCGGTACACGCCGGGGGCCACTTCCTCGCCATCGATGATGCCGTAACGGCTCACCTTTTCCCACGGCACTTCCATGACGCCGATGACGGGCATCTTTTCGGCCATGGCCACTTCGATGAGCTGGCCGATGCCGGGCACGCCGCTGAACATCAGGTCGTCGCCCACCATGACGGCAAAGGGCTCGTCGCCCACCAGTTCACGCGCGCACAGCACGGCATGGCCCAGGCCCAGCTGGCGCTTCTGGCGCACGGAAAGGATGTTGACCATCTCCGCCACGCGGCGCACTTCTTCCAGCTTGTCCAGCTTGCCGGAACGCTCCAGCAGGTCCTCGAGCTGAAGGTTGTGGTCGAAATGGTCTTCGATGACGTTCTTGTCGCGGTTGGTGACGAAGATCACGTCCTTGATATGGGCACGCTGGGCCTCTTCCACAACGTACTGGATGACAGGCTTGTTGTAGATGGGCAGCATTTCCTTGGGAATATTCTTGGTTGCGGGCAAGGAACGGGTCCCCCAGCCGGCCACAGGGATAACAACCTTACGAATATCCTTCATGTTCTCCTCCATCATGGCACGCCCGTCACGGGCCGTACCTGGGACATGGTTCTTGACGAAAGTATGTCGCGGGTCTGCCGCGGCAGCTCCCGGAACGAATCAGCTCCTCCGGGGAGAGGACAAAAACTAGCGAAGTTCGCGGCTCACCACATCGGCCAGATCGCGCGCGTAGCGGACGACCTTGTCTTCATCTTCGGCCTCGACCATGACGCGGC
>VOFD01002189.1_pt1 | contig 16096 bp, 25 predicted proteins | sample 5384101 | NCBI WGS metagenome assembly VOFD01 (sample SAMN12384723, study PRJNA508395) | human gut metagenome | isolation source: healthy gut C | host: Homo sapiens
CCTGAACAGTCTTGCTGTAGGTAGTGCGGAAGATATCGCATTCGGCGTAAAACTCAATGGAGAATTTAAACCATATCAGAGAAATTATACCGTGGATGTTCCGTATGGTTATCCGGAACATCAGCTTCCGGAAGTAAATGCTACCTGCGGAAGCGAAGCGACGATCAATAAGAACTGGGATGGCGATGTGTTGACGATTAAGGTTACCAAAGGCGATATGGAAAATACGTATACGATTACCTTGAAACGTAAAAATGTACGTGTGACATTTCCATCCGAACCTTTGATGATTATATCGACGTGCCAAAGACAGGCGAAAAACCTTCCCGTCAGTTTGATGTACAGACGGATGTGACACTTTGTGAAGTACACAAAGACCACGTTCAGGAAAATGTGAAGCTTTCTTATGAGCTTACAGACGAAGAAGAGAACACAACACCGGTAGAAACTGCATCAGTGGAAAGTCCGGTTTTGGAAAATGCGGCAGCCACGATTCAAGGAAATACGATCGTATTTAATCGTATTGACGAAGGTACGACACCAAAAGAGGTTCATGTCAAAGTAAAAGCGAAGACGGATTCCTGTGAACGGTCGAAGATCATTACGTATACAGTGCGCAATAAATACGAGGTCGGTCTGCGGGTAACCGAAGGTGGAGCGGTGCATTGTGGAGAAGATATATTGACTGCTCAGAGCGAGACGGATTCGGCAGAACAGCCATATCATTACGATGTGAATACCGGATTTGAATTGGAATTGACAGCCGCCGAAAAAGAAGGTTATGAATTTGCCGGTTGGTACGATTCCGGTGATAAACTTCTTTCAAAAAGAGAAAGAATTTGTTTATACGGTAGGAAAAGACGAAACACTTCGTGCCTTGTTCAAAGACATTGTCAATCCGGAAGGATCGATCACACTGACCGATCTGAATGGGGTGCAGAATGTGACAAAATCGGATGAAGGCAATATCCTGGTTTCTCTAAAGGTTTCCAAATGGAGATTACGGGAGAAGACAAACATTCGGGTGTAAAATCCATTTCTTACCAGATTGTAAAACGAGGTGAGAAACTGGATGAAAATGGAAAGTGGATTGCCTACGATGGCAAACCGGTTTCATTCGAAGAAGAGATGGATTTTGTAGTTTATGCGAAGATAGTGGATCAGGATGATAATGAAGTTATTGTATCCTCAGAGCGCGCAATGGTTGAAAAATCAGCAGCGACCGTTCGACTCGCACCAAACTTTACCGAAGGAACATTTACCAATAAGAAGGATGCTGCGATAGTAGCTACGGTACAAGAAGGTACGGCGGCATTGAAGGAAATCCGCTATGTTGTCAATGGCAAAGAGAATACCACAGAGGAAACGGTATTTGGCATCTCGGATCTGCCGGATGGTAAATACGATGTGATTGTTTCTGCAAAAGATATTTTGGGCAAAGAAGTTTCTGCTAAGGTATCTGTGAAGAAAGATGTAGCAGAGCCGGTCCTTTCAATTACCGGAGTGCCGACGAGTACCGTCGAAAAAGCGACACTTGGTATCGAAGCCGAGGGTGGCATTTCCGGAATAAAGGAAATACGTGTAAATGGAAAACCGTATAACGGAAAGACATACGAAGTGACTGAGAATGGAACGTATGTATTCGAAGTCGAGAACAATGCCGGAAGTGTTACGACAAAGTCCATTACGATCCAACCGGTTCCTGGTTCATCAGGCAATACAGCACCGGCTCCGGGGGCAACAGAGCTGTGAACAAAGACCAGCTGCCAAGAACCACATTTGTCCGCCGAAAGGCATCCGCATTACCTGGAAAGGTGTACGTGGAGCACAATCCTACAATGTTTACCGTGCGAAGAAGGCAAATGCCAACAGGCAAGATTAAAACAAAGTTGTTCTCAAAGAAGGCAAACAACAGCAAAGTTACGCGATCTCCAAGGTAAAGGCAAAAAGCCAAGAAAGGCAAGATAGATGTTTCTTGGAAGAAATACAAGAAAGCCAGCGGCTATATCGTATACCGTGCTGAAAGTAAATACGGAGTTTACGATGAATTTGCGGTAGTCAAAAAGAATTCTTTCAAGGATAACTATTCTGTAAAAGGAAGGAAATTCTACTACAAAGTACGTGCCTTTAAGAATAAGGGTGATGGCAAAATTTTAAGTGGTATTTCCAAGAAGGCAAGTGTAAAAGCCAAATAGAAAACAATTTGTGTATAATAACAGAACGCGGCTGCCGCACGAAGTGATTCGTGCGGCAGCCCCATTTGTGTTTGGTGGAGTGTAGGCTGGCGGAGGCAGCGAAAATAGGGGAAACCCAGCGAAATCCGTTGCCTTTCCCCATCAGTAGCCCACGCGGGGAAGTTTCTTATAGCTCCCGCTCCATATCTTTTTCCCACTTACCTTCTGGGCGCGGATGCTTACCTGCATTTTCTTGCTACGGGTTAAGGTGATTTTCGTTTTCTTTGTATAAAACCATCGTGTTTCGCCGTTCTTTTGTTTTTAACACGGATCTGGTATCTTGTGGCTGCCTTACACTTTTTCCATTTTATGGTAAGTTTGTGTTTGCCTTTTTTCTTTTGCGTTACTTTTTTTTTATCTTGAGAGATTTGGTATCAAATTTTTTGAGGGAGTCGTGGTGGTGCCGGGTACTGCGGTGGTGCCGGGTACTGCGGTGGTGCCAGGTACTGCGGTGGTGTCGGGTGAAGACGGTGCCGTAGCAGATGGAACTGCGGAAGCTGCCGGCGACGGTATTGCCGAATCCGTCGGTGACGGGGTTACAACCGGAGTTGTGGTTGGCGCTGAAGTCCCGGAAGGTGTTTCCGTAGCTGTCGGAGTAGCCGAACTTGTCGGCAAAGGCGTTTTTGTTGGAACCGGATTTTCCGAAGGCTCTATCGTGGCTGATGGAGATGCCGATATTTGCACCTCTTTTTTCAAATCCTCAATGATATGCTGCAGCGAATTTTTCAGATTCAGGCGTGGTGTAATATAAATGAGGCCGGAATCTGCGATATAAGTATAAACAGAATCACTCATAAGTAGATATTTCTTTGTATCAGTAAGAAGATCTTCCCGGCTTTCGTAAGTTTTATTTGCTTCAAGAAATCCCATAATTACCGCTGCACTGCCGGCGACCATGGGAAGCCATCGAAGTTCCGCTTTTTTTCCGCATATGAATTGTAGCGGGTGGTAGAGAGAATGGACTCGCCCGGACAGAGGATGTCGTAAGGAGCCGGGGAAGTATCCACAAAATTCGAAGAAGTCCAGCAGCCATCCGTTGTATTGCCCGCCATTACGCCAATCACGTAGGGATAGGCGGCAGGGTACATGGTGGAGCTTGAAGAGGCTTTTCCGTTATTGCCGGCTGCTGCGACAAGAAGACAGGAAGAGGAAGCCATTTCCAATTCTTCGGCGAAATTGCTGTTTTCATTATAACTGCCAAACGACATATTGATCACGTCTGCACCATTGGCGACCGCGTACTGAACCGCTTTTGCGGCATTGGCAAACGAAAAACTGTTTTTATAATTTCCCGCTTTTAAGATCATGATCTTTGTGCGGTAACCGACACCGGCGTAGCCGACTGCATTGTTTGATTCATACCAATAATCCCGCTGACGTGCGTGCCATGACTGGTGTTGGAATCATCTTCCGGTGCTTCATAATGAAGAGGAGCAGAGGAATCCTCCGGGACCGGAGTGGGTACATTGTTAATAAAATCTACGCCGTAAATATCGTCAATGTAGCCATTGTTGTCGTCGTCTACATTGTCCGTGCCATTTTGTTCCGCTTCATTGATCCATAGGGAATCGACGAGATCTTCGTGGGACAATTCCGCACCGGTGTCAATGATCGCGATCACGGTCTTTGACCGGGTAACCGCCCAGAACAGCAGCGGTATCATCAGCGCCGATCGCCGCAAGGTAATACGGGGAAGCGGAGGCAGACGAAGAGGAAGAGGAAGTTTCTGCCGCAAGTGTGAATGCCTGTGAGGACATCCTGTCCGGTTGGGAAGGTGTCAAAACAAACATATTAAAATATGGAAAAATCAATAAGAAAAAACAAATACAATACAAATCTGTTTCATATAAAACCCCCTTTGTGTTATTTGCTGCTTACAGTTTACCATATTTAGAAATGTCTTACAAGGTTTGCAAAAACACATTTTTTTCATAATGTAGGTGTTGTAAGATGACCTATTCTGTGATAACATCATACATAAAGGAGGTGAGCCGGCTGTGCTTTACAACAAACGAAAAACCATAGGGGTATTTGCAGAAAGAGTCAAAGATGAATTTCAGATGCGCTTGTGCCAAGGAATCATCGAAGAAGCAGAGCAACAGGGATATAATGTGACGATTTTTACAAATTATGGAAAATACGGGCACAATAATGAACATTTTATCGGTGATCAAATGATATGGGACCTGCCATATTATGAGGAATTTGCAGGAGTGATACTGGCATTGGATACAATGAGTGAAAAAAGCAGCCGGCAGAAGATCCTTGACAATGTGAAGAAATATTGTCATTGTCCGGTGGTCAGCATTCGCGAAAAAGTGGAGGGAGCAGTCAACTTTCTTGTGGAAAATACGACGGGAATGGCAGGACTTATCCGGCATTTTATTGAGGTACATGGGAAAAGCGGCTTTGTTTTTATGAGTGGACCGGAAGATTATTGGGATGCGAGAGAGAGGATGCAGTGTTTCCTGGATACGATGCGTGAATATAGTCTTCCGGTGACAGAACAACAGACATTTTACGGGGACTACTGGTACAATATGGGGACACAGGCATGTGACTGGTTTTTGGCGGCAGACGAGATGCCGGAAGTGATTATGTGCGCGAATGATCATATGGCATTAGCAGTGACAAGTGAATTGAATAAACGCGGGATCCGTGTGCCGGAAGATATCTGTGTCAGTGGGTACGATGGACTGCTGGAGACACTTTCCTTTACGCCGGCGATCACGACAATGCGTGTGCCTTTCCGGAAAATGGGAAAGCAGGCGGTGGAGTTGATCGCAGAAAATCAGGAAACCGAGGATTGGAAAAAATCGATAAAGTTTGTTTTGAGGCGGATATTTTGGCACGAGAATCCTGCGGATGCATGGAAAAAGCAGGCGAAAAGATCATCTTGGAAAAGCAGCGCCAATACGATCAAATGCACGCGGAGCACAACTGGGCAACGCAGTTTGACTATATGTCCATTTACTTGAGTCAGGCAGAATCTATTGAAGATATCGCAGATTATATTGCTGAATTTCATAAAAATATGTACGGCATCCGCGACTATGCACTTTGCCTTTGTGAAATGCTTCACGATGCACAGGGGTATAAAACGTATACCGATCAGATGGAATTGTGCGTTTATATCAAAGACAATGAGCAGAAGACCGGAATCCGCATTCCATTTGAACGGCGGGAACTTCTGCCGGAAGAAATGATCAGCGATAAACCGCAGGTGTGGTATTTTGCGCCGATTCATTTTCAGGACAGCTGTTACGGTTATGAAGCCTTTCGATTTTGGAGTTGGGAAAATACGGCAAATTTATTCTTCCACTGGAATATCAATATTGGCAACAAAATTCATGATCTGCTCATTGAAGATAAGATGAAAACGTTGATCGATGAACTGGCTATATGTATGACCGCGATGAACTGACCGACTGGTACAATCGGCGCGGCTTGGAAAAGCAGGGGTGTGGCTGCTGGAGCAGGCAAAGCAGGAGAAGAGCCCCTTGTTTTTTGTGCGTTATCGATCTCGATGGAATGAAGCAGATCAATGATAATTTCGGGCATATCGAGGGAGACTTTGCATTGAAGAAAGTATGCAAGACGATTTCGGGGGCGTGCCGGGGAGAATATTTGTGTGTGCGTACAGGTGGTGATGAGTTTGTCGTATTGGCAAAAAATGTAACCGAGATGGAAGGCCGCGCATGGATGCTGAAAATGGAAAAAGAATTGGAAAGATTTAATAAAAGCAGCGAAAAACCGTATGCAATCCATGCCAGTTACGGGATTACGAGCCGTGTGCCCGGGGAAACGGAGAGCATGCAGCAGTATATCAAAGAAAGTGACGAAAAAATGTACCGTTATAAAGTGATGAACAAAAACGGCGAGGAGAGGAACTCCGTTGAGATAAGGTGGTATGTCAGAGAAAATGAAAAAAGGAAAAACAGGCAAAATTCTGTTCTTATGGGGATGCTGATCTGTATCGTCATTGCATTTGCTGTGACACTTGGTGGCTTTGCCATTTTGCGCAGACAGATGGCAAAGACAGATCTCGAGGAAACGAAAGAGCAGTCCTATGAGGCACATTATGCCTTTATTGTAGACAATCCGGAAGACGAATATTGGCAGCAGGTTTACGAGGCGGCAAAAGAAGAAGGCAAAAAGCAAAATATTTATGTCGAGCAGATTTTTTGAAAATGTGTCGCAGACATATGAGACGAAAGAATATATGGATATTGCGATTGCAGAAAAAGTCGATGGCATTTTATTGCAATCATCTTCCAAATCGGTCGGCCCGGAGATGAATGCGGCGATGAAAGCCGGAATTCCGGTCGTGACAATGCTGCATGACAACTACAGTGGCAGGCGATGTGCGTTTGTCGGAGTCAATGACAGCAGTCTCGGGAGACAGTTATGCAGAGTTGATACAGGAAAATATTTCCAAGAAGGAAAACGATGTCCTTGTGCTGATGGAAAAAATGGAGACCTTGGAGAGAGCAATCTGGTTTTGCAGACCATCCGGCAGAAAGTGCAGGGAGCAAAAATCCGAGTACAGTTTCTTGAGGGAGAAGATGAATTCGCGACAGAAAAAGCAGTCAGAAACTGTATTTTGGATGAGAAACAGTGCCCGGATGTACTTGTCAGTTTGTCTTTGGAAGGAACCGCATATGCGTATCAGGCGGTTGTTGATTACAGTAAAAAAGTAGGCTCGGTCAAGATTATTGGAGCTTATGAAAATGATGAGATTCGGCGGGGCTGGAAAAAAAAGTAATTGCAGCGAGCGTGGCGATTGATTCAGAGGCGATTGGAAAGAAGGCAATCCAGGCATTGCAGGAATATAAGAAAAACGGTATTGTAAACGAATATCAGATGATACAACAAAACGTGATAAGAGGTGGAAAATGAAGCGAGCGTCGATTAGCACAAAAATGATCGTATTATTGATATTTACATCGGTTATGACACTGTTGATCAATGTTATGATGTTTCTTAATATCAATCAGGTACTTGTTCAGATCGAGCAGGTATATGCGACCAATGTGCAATTAAATAAAATGACAGAAGAACTGGATAAAGTGCATTCCGAGATGTTGGAATATCTAAAAACGAGAGATTCCGGTGTCCTGCAGGAGTATTACATCAGCCAGCAGAATCTGTCTGAGCAGCTGGCAATGGTACAGGAAGAGGCGATGGACCGACAGACTAGTGTGTTAAAAATAATATTTATTATCTTGGGAAAAATTACCTAAAAGATTTCCGAGGAGGCAGTAAAGGCAAAGCGTGGACGAGATGTGAACACTTATGGGGAGCGCTATGAAGATGCCGGAAAAATGAAAGAATATCTCAATGGCTACATCAGCAGCCTGAACAATATACAGTTTCAGGGAAATTCTCATAATTACCTGCTTTTTGCAAAATTTCCTATATTATATGGAAGTAGTAGGAACGATTATGTTCTTCGTCGTTGTACTGTGCGATACGATCATGGTCGTTATGATGACGCGGCGTCTCACGAGACCGTTGAAAATTTTGTCGAGGCGCGCGAAGGAAGTTACAGCGGGGGATCTTTCCGTGGACATCCGGTATTTCGTACCGGAGATGAAGTTGAGAGTCTGTCAAAAGCCTTTGATAAGATGATGGGAAGCATACGCGAATATGTCGAAGCGCAGCGTCTCAGCATGGAAAAAGAAAACGAGATGCGTGAAAATGAATTAAAAACACAGACGTTGTTAAAGGATGCCCAGTTAAAATACCTGCAATCGCAGATCAATCCCCACTTCCTATTTAATACATTGAATGCGGGAATGCAGCTTGCGATGATCGAAGATGCGGATAAGACGGCACTTTTATCGAAAATATGGCAGAATTTTTTCGTTACAATCTGTCACGCATCAATGAAGATGCGACACTTGCGGATGAAATTCAGCTTGTCGACCATTATATTTACATTCTCAATGTGCGTTTTGCCGGAGATATTCATTATAAGAAGGAAATCGAGCCGGGACTGGAAAATGTCCTTGTGCCATCCATGATCCTGCAGCCACTTGTCGAAAATGCCGTGCAGTACGGTATCCGAGGCGTCGAGTGGGAAGGCTGGGTTACACTGCGGATCTGGCAGGAAGCAGGGACCGTTTATATCGAAGTCGCTGACAATGGGCGCGGCATGAGCCGGGAACTCATCGAACGTGTGCTGCAGGGAGAAAATGTAAAAAACAGGAAAAACAGCAAATCCAATGGAATTGGTATTTACAATGTATTGGAACGGCTGCAGATGTATTATACGACGGAAGATGTATTGGAGATCAAAAGTGACGGTGAAGGAAAAGGAACGCAGTTTATGCTTAAAATTCGAAGGAGGTGAGACCATGATAAAATTACTGCTGGCAGATGACGAGGGAATTGTACTCGAATCCCTGCAGCGGATCGTGGCGAAAAATTTTGGAGATACGTGCGAAGTGCGGACGGCAAAGACCGGACGAGCCGTCATCGAAGTTGCAGAAGAATTTCGACCGGATATCGCAATGTTAGACATTCAGATGCCGGGAATCAACGGAATTGAGGCGATTGAAGAGATCAAAACATTCTGCCCGAGAACCTGTTTTATCATTATGTCCGCCTATGATACGTTTGACTATGCGAAAAAAGCGATGTCACTTGGCGTTATGGATTTTATTACGAAGCCTGCCAACACTTCGCGTATCGTCTCGGCACTTGAAAAGCGATGGATGAAGTGCGCAAACAGCAGAGACGATGGGAAAAAGTCTGGAATACAAGGAAAAAATTGGAAGCCGTCGTGCCGATCATTGAGAGCGGAATGATTTATTCGATCTTATTTCAGGATAACTATTCGGGAGATACAGAACGTTTCCGTGAATTGCTCGATATTCCGGGAGATTATGGCATGATTCTTGTCATTGAAGTCGGCGACGCGATCGAAAACCGAAAAATGACGAATGTCGTCGGAATGTCGGTTAAAGCGCAGAAATTTTACGATGAATTCCGTCAGATCGTGAAGGAATTTTTTCCGGCGACGGTAGGACCGGTTATGACCAATAAAATCGTCGTTTATGTGCCGGCGGCAGCTCCGGAAAAAGAATACAATGAACGAGTAAAAATTATCGAAAAAAACCGATAATATGATACAGAAACTGATTTCGCGTATTGAATTACAGTTTCGTGCCGGAGTCGGAAGCATCCGCCCGGTGGATGATATTTATCCGTCGTATCAGGAAGCCCTGTCTGGCGTTGAAAAAGGCCGAAGGGACAGTAATGCATATCAATGACCTTGTGGCGGCGCAGGACATTGAAGAAAATTATCCGATGGAGACAGAAAATGCGATGTATGTGGCACTCAAACATGGCGACGTTTCAAAACACTGGAGGCGGCCGCACAGTTCTTTGATTGATGCAGAAGAATTATGCTTCCTGTCCGGATGATGTCCGTCTGAAAGTGCTGGAACTTGTCATGTATGCTGAACGAATTGCCTTTCACGAAGGCGGAATGTCTTATCATTTCCGCGATCGAACAAATTATCTGGCGACGGTAACCGGTTTTACAACGATGGATCAGCTGCAAAGCTGGTTTCTTGATCATATGAAAGCAGCGGCAGAGATTATTCATGCGAAAGCGAGCGAGAAATATAGTGATATTGTTGCCAATGCCAGAGACTATATTGTAAATAATTTCCAAAAAGACGTGTCGCTTGATGAAGTGAGCCGTGTCGCTAATGTCAGTCCCTATTACTTTAGTAAAGTTTTTAAGGAGGAAACAGGTGAGACATTTGTTGAGTATTTGACGGGACTTCGGATGGAACACGCAAAAAATCTGCTGCGGGAAAAGGAAAAAAGCATCAAGCAGATCTGTGTGGAATCCGGTTACAGCGATCCGAATTATTTCAGCCGGATTTTCAAAAGACAGTTGGTGTGACCCCGTCGGAGTACCGAGAAGGTTAGAAAGAAGGAACGTATGAAGCAAGTAAATATAAGAAAGATCTGTCTTTTTGCTCTGTGTGGCAGCAGTCGTTTTGCTGACCGGATGTGGCGCAGGCGAGCCGGAAAAGAAAAAGCGACTCGGACGGAATCCGGATCGGATTTTCTTTTGATTCCCTTGTCATCGAGCGGTGGCAGAGGGACCGCGACGTCTTTGTATCACGGGCGCAGGAACTCGGAGCCACCGTCAATGTGCAGAATGCCGGCGGAGATGTGGCGGCGCAAAAAAGCAGATTTCGTATTTTATTGAGCAAAAATGGATGTGATCGTCGTTGTGGCAGCGGATACATCGGCACTCAGCGATGTGGTCGCGCAGGCAAAAGAGCGGGGAATCCGCGTCGTTGCCTACGACAGAATGTTGGAAAATGCCAATGTGGACCTGTACCTCTCGTTTGACAGTGAAAAGGTTGGCGAGATTTACGGCGATGCGATCACCCGGAAATTTCCAAAAGGCGCACAGATACTGGAAGTCCTTGGTTCGCCGGAAGATTACAATGTGAAATTGATGGAAAAAGGGCTGGCTTCAAATTAGGCAGTACCTATAAAGTTGTAAAAAAAATATGCAAAAGGCTGGATCGCAGAGCAGGCATATGATATCGTTTCAGAATATTTTTCCAAAGGGAATTCTTGTGATGTCGTGGTGTGTGGCAATGATGATCTTGCAACACAGGCGATTCGTGCACTATCGGAAAACCAGAAAGCCGGAAAAGTGTATGTCCTTGGGCAGGATGGTGATCTTGCCGCCTGTCAGCGTATCGTCGAGGGGACTCAGGGGGAACGGCATTTAAAAATATTGACGAGCTTGCGGAGAATGCGGCAGATCTTTGTGTGAAACTTGCCAAAGGCGAAGATACCGGTGTGAAGGCGACGATGTCGGACGGTACTTACGACGTGCTAAGTTATCAGCTTTCCCCGATTTTGTTGATCAGAAAAACATGGATCAAGTGATTATTGAGGGAGGGTTCCACACAAAAGAAGAAGTATATCTCAATAAAAAAGCGAATTAAGAGCAGTAGCACAATTTTGAAATCAAGATTGTGCTACTCTTTTTTGTGCTGTCAGGAAAATCGCAAAATTGTCCATTTTATCGTAAAGCATTCCTGTTTAGGGTATGGTATATTGTAGACAAGAAAACAAGAATGGCTGTATGCAAGAAAAATATTTTGAGAAGGAGAATGGCTATGAAGATGATAAAAAAATGGATCGCTTGCCTGATGGCAGTCGGAATGATGCTTTCGCTGACCGCCTGCGGAGTAAGCGGAGATCAAGTGGCAGTCAACAAGCCACAGCAAAAAGACCCGGATGCGAAAAAGCGGATCGCGGTTTCCATGCCGACAAAGGATCTGCAGCGCTGGGCACAGGACGGAAGTAATATGAAAGCGCAGCTTGAAAAACAAGGATATGACGTAGATATCAGTATGCGAACAACGATATTGCAACGCAGGTCAGCCAGATTGAAAATATGATCGCTGTCAATCCGGATGTTTTGGTAGTTGCTTCTATCGATGGTTCGGCACTTGGAACTGCTTTGCAGGGAGCGAAAGGACTGGGCATCCCGGTTATCGCCTATGACCGTCTGATCATGCAGAGCGACGCCGTATCGTATTATGCAACATTTGACAATGAACTTGTCGGAGAACTTCAGGGGCAGTACATTGAAGATAAACTGGATCTGAAAAATGCAAAAGGACCATTTAATATCGAGCTTTTCACCGGTTCTTCCGACGATAACAACTGTAACTACTTCTTTGGCGGTGCGATGAAGATTCTCCAGCCGTACATTGATTCCGGAAAACTGGTAGTTCGTTCCGGTTCAACGACGTTGGCAGAATGTGCGACAGCAAACTGGTCCACTGAGGAGGCCCAGAAGAGAATGGAAAATATTCTGGCAGCGTACTATCAAGATGGTACAAAATTGGATGCGGTATTGTCTTCCAATGACTCGGTAGCAAATGGTATCACCAATGCACTGGTCGCTTCTTACAAAGGCGACTTCCCGATCCTGACCGGTCAGGACTGCGATATCACATCTGTAAAAATATCATTGCCGGCAAACAGTCGATGTCGATTTTTAAAGATACGAGACAGCTGGCATCCAAAGTAGTAGAAATGGTAACAGCGATCATTGAAGGAAAAAAGTTCCGGTCAATGACACAGAAAGTTATGACAATGGAAAAGGAATCGTGCCAACATATCTTTGCCAGCCTGTCTTCGCAGACCAGGATAACTACAAAGAAGTGTTGATCGATTCCGGATATTATAAAGAATCTGATGTGAAGTAAGGAGGGGTGACCGATGGCAGAATATATCTTGAAATGAATGGAATTACCAAAACATTTCCCGGCGTAAAAGCACTGGATAATGTCAATTTGAAGGTGAAAAAAGGTGAGATTCACGCACTGGTCGGTGAAAACGGAGCCGGTAAATCGACATTGATGAATGTCCTCAGCGGAATCTACCCTTATGGAAGTTACGAAGGTGACATCGTTTATGATGGAGAAATTTGTAAATTTAAGGAAATTAAAGACAGTGAGAAAAAGGAATTGTAATCATTCACCAGGAACTGGCGCTGATCCCATATATGACGATCGGTGAAAATATGTTTCTTGGCAATGAGCAGGGAAAGAAAATGGCGATTGACTGGACGAAAACCTACGGACGTGCCGAGGAGCTTATGAAAAAGGTAGGATTGAAAGAAGATCCACACACTTTGATCAAAGATATCGGAGTCGGCAAACAGCAGCTGGTAGAAATTGCCAAAGCACTGGCGAAAGATGTAAAACTTTTGATCCTTGACGAGCCGACGGCATCGCTCAATGAATCCGATTCGCAGGCACTTTTGGAACTCATGCTTGAGTTTAAAAAACAGGGAATGACATCGATCATCATTTCCCACAAATTAAATGAAATTTCTTACGTGGCAGATAAGATTACGGTTATCCGTGACGGCTCCACGATTGAGACGATGGATAAAGAAGTGGACGATTTCAGTGAAAACCGTATTATCCGCGGCATGGTTGGACGAGAATTGAGCAATCGTTTCCCAGCCAGAGAAAATGTCAAGATCGGCGAGATTTGCATGGAAGTCGATCATTGGACCGTTCATCATCCGATGACACCGGCAAAGAAAGTGGTTGACGACGTATCCTTTTATGTACGCCGCGGCGAAGTGGTCGGCATCTCCGGTTTGGTGGGAGCAGGACGTACGGAACTTGCGATGAGTCTGTTTGGACACAGTTACGGAACCGGTATCAGCGGAACGATTAAGATGAATGGAAAGGAAGTTCATCTGAAAAATGTACGTCAGGCGATCGACCACAAACTTGCGTATGTGACCGAAGACCGAAAAGGTAACGGATTGATCTTAACCAACCCGATCTATACCAATACATCTCTTGCGAAGATGGACAAAGTCAGTCGCTACGGCGTGATTGACAAATTAAAAGAAGTTCAGATCGCAGAAGATTACCGGCAGAAACTTCATACGAAAGCACCGTCGGTTTACCAAAATGTGGGAAACCTGAGTGGTGGTAACCAGCAGAAAGTGCTTTTGGCAAAATGGATGCTGACAGATCCCGACGTATTGATCCTGGATGAACCGACACGAGGAATCGACGTCGGAGCCAAATACGAGATTTATTGTATCATCAATGACCTGGTGGCAGCAGGAAAATCCGTCATCATCATTTCTTCGGAATTACCGGAAGTGCTTGGCATGAGCGACCGCATCTATGTCATGAACGAAGGTAAAATGGTGGGCGAAGTAGACGGAAAAGAAGCAACCCAGGAAATTATCATGTCATATATCATGAAATCAGGAAAAGGAGCGTGAATGAAATGAATCAGGTGAAAGAAGCTTTGAAAAAAATACAATGGTGATCGCGCTGATCATCGTTGCGATATTCTTTACATTTATGACAGACGGAGCACTCCTCTTGTCATCCAACGTAACGAACTTAATCGCACAAAATGGTTATGTCGTTATTCTTGCAGTAGGTATGTTACTTTGTATCCTTACCGGTGGTAACATCGACTTGTCCGTCGGCTCGATCGTGTGCCTGGTCGGCGCCGTAGTCGGAAAATTGATGGTAAATGGCGGCGTTAATATGTGGGTAGCCATCGGAGCCGGTCTTCTCGTAGGACTTGGAATCGGTGTATGGCAGGCATTCTGGATCGCCTACGTCCGCATCCCTCCGTTTATCGTAACTCTTGCCGGCATGCTTTTTATGGCGTGGTGTCGCTCTCCTCGTACTGGATGGCCTCACAATCTCCCCGATGCCGGATGAATATATCGCATTGTTTAACAATTACGTACCTGGTTATGGAACCGCTCTTGCAGCCGGCATCCTGATCAGTGTAGGTTATATCGCTTCCGTTATCTGGAAACGAATTAAAGCAAAGAAAAACGGATATCAGCAGAGCAATCTTTACGGCGATATCGCAAGATGTGTCATCATTACCGCAGTGGTTATGTTTGTCTGCATCAAATTGTACAGCTACAAAGGTCTGCCGACAATCCTCATTCTTCTTGCCGTAATCGTAGCAGCTTATGCTTACTACACATCCAAAACCGTTTCCGGCCGTTACTACTACGCAGTCGGCGGTAACGAAAATGCAGCAAAACTCAGTGGTGTTAAGACAAACCGCGTATACTTCATCGCTTATGTCAACATGGCAGTGCTTTCTGCAGTCGCAGCTCTTGTCTGCATCGCCCGTTTCAATTCCGCAGCACCTACAGCCGGAACAAACTACGAAATGGATGCGATCGGTGCCTGCTTCATCGGTGGAGCTTCCGCATACGGTGGAATCGGAACCGTACCCGGAGTAGTAATCGGTGCCATCTTCATGGGTGTTCTGAACAACGGAATGTCTATCATGGGAATCGACGCAAACTGGCAGAAAGCCGTAAAAGGACTGTCCTTCTGGCAGCCGTAGCCTTTGACGTAATTTCCAAGAAAAAACAAAGCAGCAAATAAAGCAAATAAGAAGAGTCTGGAATTGCGAATGCTGCTGTGCGGCACAGCAATTCGCGGGAGAAAACTTCATCAACTTATATTACGGGGGACCAGCCGGAAGGCTGGTCCCCTTTGCGTGGGAGGAGATATAAATGCTTTTGACATTTTTGTTAATCTCATATATAATAGAACTTGATACAAAAACTATAAAGAGCTTGTACCAAGAAAGGTGATATATATGAAAGAAAATAAAAATTATGAAGAGATGTTTGAACGGTATGGAGGAATCATGCGTACATCTGAACTTACAAAGGAAGGTGTATCTTATCAAATACTTCAAATGCTGATAGACGGGGAAAGGTAGAAAAAATTAAGTATGGTTATTATCAATGGCAGGATGAAAAAGCTTTTACAGAAGTGGCAATTATATCATCACTTTTTCCAGAGGCTGTTATTTGTGATATGTCAGCTGCTATGTATTATGGCTATATAGACCGGGTGCCGGGAGAATGGCATGTAGCTGTGGATAATAAAACGGCAAGGAACAAGTTTAAAATGGATTTTTCCTGTTATCAAACCTCATTTTATCGAAAAAATAGACTCAAAATCGGTGTGAGCGAAGGAAAAATAGATGGAATTCGTGTGAAAATTTTTGATAGAGAACGAGTGGTTTGTGATTGCCTGCGTCATATTAATGTAATGGATGGCGAGAGTTTTAATACGGTAATGCAAAGATATGTTGTTGATCCGAATAAGAATGCGGCAAGGCTTATGATGTATGCGGCACAGCTTGGTGTTGAGAAGAAAGCAAGGAGGATACTGGGGATATGGCTGTAAAAGATATGGGAGCCTCTGTGCTGTCCCGATTGAAAAAAGCAAAACAAACGAAAAATGAATTATCAGACGTGTTTGCAGTTGTTTGTG
>VOFD01001377.1_pt1 | contig 16095 bp, 25 predicted proteins | sample 5384101 | NCBI WGS metagenome assembly VOFD01 (sample SAMN12384723, study PRJNA508395) | human gut metagenome | isolation source: healthy gut C | host: Homo sapiens
TTGCGGCACTCACGCAGGCCGTCGGCGTGCTCCACCAGAACCTCACGGTCGGGTCGATCTCCTTGATGGCGGCCTTCACCGCATGGCTGGCCACGCCGCCGGTCACGGCAAAGCCCCGGCCCATGGCGGTGCCGGTGCCGAACTCGTCCTCATCTCCTCAAAGGTGAGGACGAAGTCCACATCGCTGCGGATGGTGCGGCGGCTGGCCTCCAGCTTTTTGGCGGTGCATGGGCCGATGAACACGATGCGCGGACGTCCCGGATGGTCCTTTTTAATCAGCCGGGCGGTGAGCACCATGGGGGTGAGGGCCATGGAGATGTTGTCCTTGAACTGGGGGAACAGCTTCTTAGCCATCACGCTCCAGGAGGGGCAGCAGGAGGTGGCCATGAAGGGCTGCTCAGCGGGGACCTTCTTCAGGAAGTCCTCGGCCTCCTCAGCGGTGCACATATCGGCGCCCACCGCCACCTCGATCACCTTGTGGAAGCCCACCTGACGCATGGCCTCCCGCATCTGGGAGGAGGTGACATTCTCGCCAAACTGGCTGACGAAAGCAGGCGCCACGGCGGCCACTACCTTGTCGCCCCGCTTGATGGCCTGGATCATCTGGAAAATCTGGCCCTTGTCGGCGATCGCGCCGAAGGGGCAGTTGACCAGGCACATCCCGCAGGAGACGCACTTGTCATAATCGATCTTGGCCCGGCCGAACTCGTCAGAGCCGATGGCATCCATGCCGCAGGGCCCAGTTCCTCCTCCACCCGGTCCAGCATGCCATCCATCATGGCTGCGGTGCCATACATGATGCCGCTGCGCATACACTCCACGGTGTTCTTGCCGATCACCCGGCCCGGCTGATCCAGGCGGATGCCGGGCAGCTGGGCCGCCCGGCTGGAGAAAGCCTCCGCCGACACACGTACCCCCGGGATAATACAGCCCCCCAGGTAGGTGCTCCCCCGGTCTACCACCTCGATGGTCGTGGCCGTCCCCATATCCATCAGGAGCAGGGGGGGCTCGTACTCCGCCAGCGCGGCCACGGCGATGACGATGCGGTCGCTGCCCACCTGGGAGGGGACGTCCATCTGGATGTTCAGGCCCGTCTTGATGCCCGGGCCCACCACCAGGGGGTGCTTTCCCGTCATCTTCACCAGTCCGGTGTAGACCGAGTTGAAGACCGGCGGCACCACCGAGGAGATGATGCAGTCGTCCACATCTCCGCAGGCACGCCGAACAGGGCCAGCATATTCTTGATCTCAACTCCGTACTGGTCGGAGGTCTTGATGCGGTCGGTGGCGATCCGCGCCTCGAAGCAGATCTTTTCCTCGTCGATCCCTCCGATCACGATGTTGCTGTTCCCCCGCCGCACCACTTTTTCCAGCCAGGCCGCGCTGAGGCGCCGTCCCGGTCAGCCGGAGCAGTGCCTTCCCAATGGCGGGGACCAGCACCGCGGCCGCGATGGCCTCTGGGATCCCGGCGGTGGTGACCGTGGCCATCACCAGACCGAATACTGCGTCCAGCGCCAATTTTTCACCTCAGCATACTGCTGAGCCAGAAGAAATAGATGCTGCCCATGACCAGCACCGTGTTGGTCATGGCGCCAACTACACCCACCACAGGCAGGGCGATGTAATCGTTCACCCGCACCCGCTTCAGGGCGATCCACAGCCAGCCGGACACCACGCCGATGAGGATGCGGCAGCCCACCGCGATCCAAACCGCCTTCAGCGCGCCGGGCAGGCCGGTGGTGCTCATAAAGGGAGAGAAGGCGAAGGCCAGCCCCGGGGCTGTGGTGTTGATCCACATGGAGCTCAGACCAAACACCGCCCCCAGGATCCCGCCGGCCAGCGGGCCCAGCACGCACCGACCTGGTGTTCGTAGCCCCGGCCACCGCAAATGTGTGCGCCAAGCTGGCCCACGGCCTGGCGGACGACATGCTCACCACCACCGTTCTGGCCTGCTCCTGTCCCAAGCTCATCGCCCCGGCCATGAACACCGGCATGTATGAGAACCCGGTGACCCAGGACAACCTGGACCTGCTGCGCCGCTACGGGTGGGAGGTCATCGCCCCCGCCTCGGGCCGGCTGGCCTGCGGCGCTGTGGGGGCCGGAAAGATGCCAGAGCCGGAGATGCTCCTCCAGTACGTCCTCCGCGTCCTGGCCCGCCCCCACGACCTGGAGGGCCGGCGGGTCCTGGTCACCGCCGGCCCCACCCAGGAGGCCCTGGACCCGGTGCGCTACCTCACCAACCACTCCACCGGAAAGATGGGTTACGCCATCGCCAGCATGGCCATGCTCCGGGGAGCGGAGGTCACCCTGGTCTCTGGTCCCACCGCCCTGGAGCCCCCTCCCTTTGTGGAGGTGGTCCCCGTGGTCTCCGCCCAGGACATGTTTGAGGCGGTGGCCGCCCGACAGCGAGCAGGCCGACTTTATCTTTAAGGCCGCTGCCGTGGCGGACTACACCCCGGCCCAGTACAGCGGGACAAGATGAAAAAGAAGGTTTCTTCTCTTACGGGACATCATCGCGCCTTGACTCTTGCCATTGTTGGTTCCTCCCTCGTCTTACTTATACAGGATCATGCGCTTGATGGCGGCCTCATTGGTCTTGTCGGCGTAGGTGGTGCCGCGCAGAGCCCGCTTGAGCTTGGTGGTCTTGCCGTGGCCGTTGAGCAGGTGACGCTTCTTGGTCATGGCGCGCTTGACCTTGCCGGTCTTCGTGAGGGAAAAACGCTTCTTTGCGCCGCTGTGGGTCTTGATCTTCGGCATAACAGAGAACTCCTTTACTTACTTTTTCGCATCCTTTGCGGGCTTGGGCGAGAGGAAGATAGACATGTGGCGCCCCTCCAGCTTCGGCTCTTGTCCATCACGGCGACCTCGCCGCAGGACTCGGCAAACTTCACAAGCAGGTCCTGGCCGATGTTGGTGTGGGCCATCTCCCGGCCGCGGAAGCGCACCGTGATCTTGCAGCGGTTGCCGTCCGACAGGAATTTCTGCGCATTGCGGAGCTTCACATTGAAATCGTTGACATCAATGCTGGGAGACATCCGGATCTCCTTGATCTCTACCACGCGCTGATTCTTGCGTGCTTCCTTCTCGCGCTTGGTCTGCTCGAAGCGAAACTTGCCGTAATCCATCAGCTTGCAGACGGGGGGGACAGCGTTGGGGGAGATCTTCACCAGATCCAGATCCCGCTCCTCCGCCATGCGCAGGGCCTCCTGAGAGGACATAATGCCCAGCGGGACCAGGCTCTCGCTCACCGCCCGGCCAAAGCTGGCGGCAAAGGAGGGCAGATCCAGCTCCTCCCCCTTCTGTTGGGCGTTGTGGATGAGGTTCAGGCTGGCAGTTTTCAGTCCGGAGAAGGACATGTCCAGCTCGGCCCCCTGGACGTGGGCCCGGGGCAGCTCATATTTGCGGTCGTCTCCCCCGTCGGCCAGCCGGTCCATGGGGGCCCCTCCGGGGTAGCCGATGCCCAGCACCCGGGCCACCTTGTCAAAGCACTCCCCCGCCGCATCGTCCCGGGTGGCCCCCAGGACCTCCATCTCCGTGTAGGACCGCACATCAACGATGGCGGTGGTGCCGCCGGAGACGCACAGGCACACGAAGGGGAGGCTCCAGCTCCGGGTGGGTAATGTAGTTGGCGGCGATGTGCCCCCGCACATGGTGGACGGGGATCAGGGGCAGGTCCAGGGCCAGCGCCGCCCCCTTGGCGAAGTTGACCCCCACCAGCACCGCCCCGATGAGCCCCGGGGCGTAGGTCACCGCCACACCGTCCACCTCCTCCCGGCTCAGGCCGGCCCGCTCCAGGGCCTCCCGGGCCAGACCGCTCACTGCCTCCACATGCTTGCGGGAGGCGATCTCCGGCACCACGCCGCCGTAGATGGTGTGCATCTCGATCTGAGAGGCGATGCAGTTGGACAGCACGGTCCTCCCGTCCCGGACCACCGCGGCGGCGGTCTCGTCGCAGGAGGACTCAATGGCCAGAATGTTCATTGGGAAACACCGTCCTTTTCCTCTTCCATCCAGCGTCCGGGGGGATTGGGCCGCTCCCCGGGCCGGAGGGGGATCTGTATGAAGCGCTGATAGAGTGCCGGCGGGAAGTGCCGGCGATAGATGGACTGATGGACCTGGAGCAGTTCCTCCGCCGTCACATCCTCCACCCCACGGATCAGGGCCCGGTAGTGGACGCCGAACAGGGCGCAGTCATACCCGCCGTAGCGGAAGCCGTTGCGCTGATAGAAGGCCAGCCGCCTGCGGCGCAGGGGATCCCCGGCGGGGTCCCCGTTTTCAGGGGCCTCCGCCTCCCCGAAGATGCCCCGGAAGTGGGCGTAGTGCTCCGCAAGCAGGTCCAGCATCCGGCTGCCCAGGCCCCGGTCCCGCAGGCCGGCCATGGTGCCCAGGTAGTCCAGCAGGGCAAAGGGACAGCCCGGCTCCAGCCAAATCAGGGCGTAGGCGACCAGATCCTCCCCGTCGTACAGGCCCAGGGCCTGGTAGCGTCCCTGCTCCATGAGGGAGAGCATGGAGCGCAGGGGCTTGAGCTCCTCTGGGGGAAAGGCGGAGGTCAGCTCCTGACGGTACAGCTGGGCCAGCTGCTGGGGGGAGAGCTCATTCAGCTTCATGGTGTTCAAACTCCTTCGTCATGATGATGGCATCCTCTCTGGGGTGCTCATAGTAGTTTTTCCGGCGGCCCGCCTCCTCAAAGCCATGCTTGCGGTACAGGGCGATGGCCGGGGCGTTGGAGGCCCGCACCTCCAGGGTCAGGAAGGCCAGATTGGCCGCCCCGAAGCGGCAGAACACGTCCAGAAGGGCATCCCCCACCCCGTGACGGCGGGCGGCCTCCTCCACGGCGATGTTGTCGATGTAGCCCTCGTCCAGCACCACCTGGAGCCCGGCGTAGCCCAGCACGCCGCCCTCCCCGTCCTCGGCGACAATGAAGCTGGCCTTGGGGTCAAAGAGCGCGTCCGAGAGCATGTTCTCGCTCCAGGGCGTGGAGAAGCACTCCCGCTCCAGCGCCGCGATCTGGGGGATATGGCCCCGGTCCATGGGGACGATGATGTATTCCATAGGGTCCTCCTGTTCTCCCGGTGTGACGGGTAGATGTCATATTATCATATACCAGAGGCAGGCGTTTTGTAAAGGGAGAGCAGGACACGATGCCGGGAGGCCTCCGCCAGGAAAGACGGGCTTGTTGCGGGGGTATCTCATATGGTAAAAAATACAGCCAAACCACAGAGAAGAAGGGATCGGTGGAGATGAAGGGAATCAGAGCGGCGGTCCTGGCACTGGGGGGCGCCTTCCTACTGGCTGGATGCGGTGGGGAGAGCGGCGTTCTGGCGCCCATCCCGGCAGAGGGCTTCTCTCAGGGGGTGTACGACGCACTGGAGGAGAACTGGACGGCCTGGGAGGCGGTGGACGAGTTGGAACGCATGCTGAGCAGCACACTTCCGGGCCACTGCGCCCAGGAGTTTGACAGCTGGGCGCAGTGCGCGGATTTTCTGGGGCCGTCCATCCCGGACCCGGCGGCGGACTGCGGCTGGCTGGAGGAGGCCACCTATGCGGGCATGCCCCTGGAAGCCTCCGACGCCCCGCGGGTGAAGGCCGAGTGGTACGGCACACGGGAGGGCCAGGTGGAGTGGGTCAGCGTCCAGTCGGGCTGGCGGGACGGAGCAGTCCGGTGATGGTATCCGCGGCCCTGTACGGGACCCGGCGGAGGACATGCCCTCGGACAAGGGCTGGGGGACAGAACTGGCGCGGCAGGCCTATCTGGAGGCGGCGGAGGCGGGGGACGCCGGTGGTGACCGCAGAGAGCGGGGCGAGCTGGTGCTCCATCCAAGCGGAGCATGCCCGAGGCAGCGTGCTCTATACCATCCGCGCGGTGGGGGGAGTCTGGGACGGAGGAGCAGGTGCGGACGTCTCTGGATCGGGTGCTGGAGACCTGGCTTTTGGCCCCGGAAGGGGAAAAAACATCTAAAATATGTTAAATACATACAAAAATTTAGCGATTATAATCTGGAATTATAGATGAAACGGCGATTGCAATTTTCACTTTATCGGGTTAAACTAAGAAAAAATGATTTTCAGTGAGGTGCCACATGAAGCAGCACATCCTCACAACTGCATCTTTCTATTTTACCAACAGCTGGGCTCGATTTATGAGCACCGGCTATTTCGTGCTGGGAAAATACAGAGAGATGGAATGGATGTGCCGGTCCCAGAGTGGGACGGCGGCCCTCTCCGTGTGATCAGATCTGGATGCTGATGCGGGGGACACATCGATTTCATCGGTGTGTCCCCCGTTTTTTGCAGCACAGCGAGAAAAGGAGCGGAACATATGACAGTGATGATCGAGCCTGGGCTGCTGGCCGGTGCGGTGACGCCGCCTCCCTCCAAGAGCCAGGCCCACCGGCTGCTGATCGCCCGGGCGCTGGCGGGGGAGAACCTGGACGACCCCGCTCACCGGGCGGATTCCCAGGATATCCGGGCCACCCGGGACTGCCTGAAGAGCCTGCGGGAAGGGGAGGGGAAGCTCCCGGTGCTGGAGTGCGGGGAGTCGGGCTCCACCCTGCGGTTCCTGATCCCGGTGGCGCTGGCCCTGCGGGGCGGAGGCGTGTTTCGGGGACGGGGGAGGCTGATGGACCGGCCCCAGGAGCCCTACTTCCGGATCTTTGACGGGATGGGGATCACCCACCGCCGGGAGGGGGACTCCCCTGACGGTCGGGGCCGGCTGCGTCCCGGGGAGTATCCCATGCCGGGGGATGTGTCTTCTCAGTTCGTCACGGGCCTGCTCTTTGCCCTGCCGTTGCTGGAGGGGGAGAGCATCATCCGGCTCACCTCCCCGCTGGAGTCCAGAGGGTATGTGGACATGACCCTCCAGGTGCTGCGGGACCGGGGCATCCGGGTGGAGGAGCTGCCCGAGGGCTTCCGGGTGCCCGGAGGCCAGCAGTACGGCCGCGGCACTCTGGGGGAGGAGGCGGACTACTCCCAGGCCGCCTTCTGGCTGGCCGCCGCCGGGCTGGGGAGCCCGCTGACGGTGGAGGGACTGGACCCGGACTCCACCCAGGGGGACCGGTGTGCTGTACCCTATTTCCAGCAGCTGGCCGGGCCGGGCCGGGTGGAGCTGGACATTGCCCAGTGTCCGGACCTGGCTCCAGCCCTGGCGGTGCGGGCCGCCCTCCGGCCCGGGCAGACGGCCCGGCTGGTCAACGCGGGCGGCTGCGGCTGAAGGAGTGTGACCGCCTGGCGGCTATCCCGGAGGAGCTGAACAAGCTGGGCGGCCAGCTCACCGAGGGGGCGGATTTTCTGGAGATCCGCGGCGTGGAGCGGCTACTGGGGGGCGTTGCGGACAGCCACAACGACCACCGCATCGCCATGATGCTGGCGGTGGCCGCCACCCGGGCGGAAGGGACAGTGACCATCCGGGGCGCGGAGAGCGTGGCCAAGTCCTATCCCGACTTCTGGGAGGTCTATGAGAGCCTGGGCGGGCGCGTCCTGCGGCAGAGAGAGGAGCGAGAAGCATGCGATATGTGATCTTTGGAGAGTCCCACGGCCCCGCCATCGGTGTGGTGCTGGAGGGGGTGCCTGCGGGGCTGGAGCTGGACCTGGAGCGGGTGTCCGCCGAGATGGCCCGCCGGGCCCCGGGGGGAAGTCCCCTGTCCACCGCCCGGAAGGAGGCGGATGTGCCGGAGATCCTCTCCGGCCTGTTTGAGGGCAGGACCACGGGCACCCCGCTGTGCGCGGTGATTGCAAATACCGACACCCGTTCCAGGGACTACGCGAAGCTGAAGGACCTGCCCCGCCCAGGACACGGGGACTACGCCGGCTATGTGCGCTATCAGGGGTGCAACGACTACCGGGGCGGAGGCCATTTCTCCGGCCGGCTGACTGCGCCGCTGGTCTTTGCAGGGGCGGTGGCCAAGCAGCTGCTGGAGCAGAAGGGAGTCCAGGTGGCCGCCCGCATCTCCAACGTGGCGGGCATCCCGGACCCCACGCCGGAGCAGTATGGGCAGGCGGTGCTGGAGGCCAGGAGCCAGCTGGACTCGGTAGGCGGGTGCATCCGCTGTGCCGTCACCGGTCTGCCCGCCGGCCTGGGGGCGCCGGACTACGGGGAGAACGTGGAGGGCATCTTCTCCCAGTACCTCTTCGCGGTGCCCGCGGTGAAGGCGGTGGGCTTCGGAGACGGAGTGGGCTTTGCCTCCCTGCGGGGGAGCCAGGCCAACGACAGCTTTTATATGGATGGAGACACAGTGAAGACCCGCACCAACCACTCCGGCGGCATCAACGGCGGCATCACCAACGGGATGCCGGTGGAGTTCGAGGTATGCATCCGGCCCACCCCCTCCATCGCCCAGCCTCAGCAGACGGTGGATCTGGTCCAGCGAAAAGACGCGGAGCTGACCATCACCGGCCGGCACGACCCCCTGCATCCTGCATCGGGCGCTGCCCGTGATTGAGGCCGCCGCCGCCCTGGCTGCCTGCCAGCTGATGGACCTATGACCGATTTGGACAGAGAGAGGGACGCGATATGAGCGATTTGGAACAGTACAGACAGGAGATCGACGAGCTGGACGAACAGATGGTCCGGCTCTTCCTCCGGCGGATGGAGGTCACTGGCAAGGTAGGGGAGTACAAGCTGGCCCACGGGATGCAGGTGCTGGACCGGGAGCGGGAGCGCCGGGTGCTGGCCAAGCGGGCCAGCCTGGCGGTGGACATCCGGCAGGAGGAAGACGTAAAGGAGCTATTCCAGACCATCATGGCCATCAGCCGCCGCCGGCAGCAGGAGCTGATCGACCGCAGCGGCACTGGCACGGTCCGAAAGACCAATGTGGTGCTCATCGGCATGCCGGGCAGCGGGAAGTCCTGCGTGGGGGCGGCCCTGGCGGAGCGGCTGGGGATGCCCCTGGTGGAGACGGACGCCATGGTGGTGGAAAAGACGGGGCGCTCCATCCCGGACATTTTTGCCCAGGACGGGGAGGCCGCCTTCCGCCGGGAGGAGACCGCCGCCGCCCGCCGGGCCGCGGCCATGGAGGGGACGGTCATCTCCACCGGCGGCGGGATCATCCTCCGGCCGGAGAATATGGAGATCCTCAGCGCCACCGGCACCGTCTATTTCCTGGACCGGGACCCCAGGGACATCGCCAACACGGAGCTGGACGGCCGGCCCCTGCTCAGCGGGGGCGGGACCGGGTATTCCTGTTGTATGATCAGCGCATCAACCTGTACCGCAAATATGCCCGGTACACCGTCCCCAGCACCACGGTGGATGAGACGGTGGACTCCGTCCTGGCCCTGGTGCGGCGGGGCCAGGACGTGCGCTGACTGAGAAGGAGCGCCGCCGTGTCCCGCCGCCCGGAGAGGGGCGGGAGACCGGCGTGGGAAAGTGAGGCTGACATCATGATGGAAAAAACGGAGCAGGGCCTGGGCAGGCTGTGCGTCATCGGTGACCCGGTGGAGCACTCCAAATCGCCCCTGATCCAGAACGCGATGATCGCGAAGCTGGGCATCCCTTATCACTACACCAAGCGCCTGGTCCACCAGGGGGATACCCAGGAGTGGCTGGATACCGCCCGCCGGGAGGGCTTCGCGGGCTTCAACGCCACCATGCCCCACAAGGTGGCCCTGGTCCCACTGATGGATGAGCTGGGGGAGGATGCCCGGCTGTACGGCGCGGTCAACACCGTGTGCATCCGGGGAAAGCGGTGCATCGGCCACAACACCGACGGGATGGGTTTCTACCAGGCTCTCACCGACCTGGGGGTGGAGGTGCCGGGCCGCCGCATCACCCTGCTGGGCGCGGGGGGCGCGGCCAAGGCTGTGGCCCTGAAGCTGGTGCAGCAGGGGGGCGGGCCCCATCACCGTGTGCAACCGGACCCCCCAGAAGGCGGAGGCCCTGTGCAATCTGGCAAAGGGCCGGATGGGGCACATCGGTTTCGCCCTTGAGGACCTGCGCCGGGGCGCCAGGGACTGCGACATCCTCATCAACTGCACCAGTCTGGGCATGACAGGGACGAACAGCCAGTTCCGGGACCTGAGCTTCCTGGACGAACTGCCCGGGCACGCGGCGGTGTTCGACCTCATTTACAGCCCGGCCGAGACCGAGCTGCTGCGGCAGGCCCGGCTGCGGGGGGCTGAAAGCGGCCAACGGCCTGGGGATGCTGATCTATCAGGCGGTCTTCGCCCTGGAGTATTTCGCCGACGTAAGGATCGACGCCAAGGAGATGGAACAGCACGTGATCGAGGCCTGCGGCCTGGGCGGAGAAGGCATAAAACGGTCCCCGCGGAAAAGAACCCCTTTTCCGCGGGGACCGTTCTCTTTGGGGCGTCGGTCCTTCCAGCCAGTTACGGGAACACAGACAAAATAAAACGAGAAATCATAATGAGGCCGGTTGCGCCGGGATAACCTATGTGGTAGGATAAAAGAGCAGAAGGATTTTCCATACGAAAGAAGGTTTATGATATGCATTGTGTGCGGAACGTGACAGAGGATCTGATCTGGATCGGCGGCAACGACCGGCAGAGCCCCCGCTTTGAAAGTGACCACCCGGTCCCCAGGGGGATGTCCTACAACTCCTACCTGCTGCTGGATGAGAAGACGGTGCTCTTCGACACGGTGGACCGGGCGGTCCAGACCCAGTTCTTCGAGAATCTGGAGCACGCCCTGAACGGCCGGAAGCTGGACTATGTGTTCGTCCACCACATGGAGCCCGACCACGCCGCCACCCTGGGCGACCTGCTGATCCGCTACCCCGGGACTACCATCGTCTGTAATGGGAAGTCGATGAACCTGCTCCGCCAGTTCCACTGGAGCGCCCCCAAGGGGGCCATGCTGGTGAAGGAGGGGGACACCCTGTGCACCGGGGCGGCACACCTTCACCTTTTACTCCGCCCCCATGGTCCACTGGCCCGAGGTGATGGTGAGCTACGACGCCGCGGACAAAATCCTGTTCTCCGCCGACGCCTTCGGCACCTTCGGGGCCCTCAACGGCGTCCTGTTCGCCGACGAGGTGGACTTTGACCGGGACTGGATGGACGAGGCCCGGCGCTACTACACCAACATCGTGGGCAAGTACGGCCCCCAGGTCCAGGCCCTGCTGAAAAAGGCGGCGGGGCTGGACGTCCGGATGGTCTGCCCCCTGCACGGTCCGATCTGGCGCAGGGACCTGGGCTATCTGATGGACAAATATAAAAAGTGGGCCTCCTACCAGCCGGAAGTGCGGGGAGTGCTCATTGCCTGCGCTTCCATCTATGGGGGGACGGAGACGGCGGCCGGTATCCTGGCCTGCCGCCTGGCGGAGCGGGGCATCCCGGTGGAGCTGTATGACGTGTCGGTGACCCACTGCTCCTACGTGCTGTCTGACGCCTTTAAGTACAGCCATATCGTCTTTGCCTCCGCCACCTATAACAACGGCATCTTCACCCCCATGGAGGAGCTGCTGCGGGACATCGCCCATCACGCCCTCCAGGATCGGACGGTGGCTCTGATCCAGAACGGCTCCTGGGCTCCAGCCAGCGGAAAGCTGATGGCCCAGATACTGGGGGAGATGAAGAACATGGAGCTGCTGGAGCAGACCGTGACGTTGAAGTCCGCCCTGGCTCCAGGGCAGGACCAGGAGCTGGAGGCGCTGGCCGATGCCCTGGCCGCCTCCGTGAGGGGGGGAGCAGGAAGCGCCGGAGCAGGCGGTGGCGGACGCCCCCAAGGCCAAGGGCTTTATCTGCAAGATCTGCGGCTTCATCTACGAGTCGGACACCCTGCCGGAGGACTTCCGGTGCCCCATCTGCGGCCGTCCGGCCTCTGATTTTGAGCCGGTCACCTGAGAGAATGAGCGGGTCCCCGGGCGGCATCGCCGCGCCGGGGGACCCGCTGCTCCTCTGGGGATACCTCCAGGGAAACGCCGCTGGCGTTCAGAGCTCAGCCGGCCGGGGTGACCGAGGCGGCGGTGAGCCCCGACTCCTTGGGCTCCGCGGAGACCACACCGGAGACCTCGTCTCCCGTGTCCACCGTGACGGTGGAGGAATCCGCTCCCCCGCCGGTATAGGTGTAGACCGGTCCCTCCTCGCCCTCGCCGTGGACCGAGCAGGTGAGGGTCCAGTCCTGCACACTGCCAGTGACGGTCAGGTCCAGTACGGTGCCCTCACTCTGCTGCTGAAAGGTGTAGTGCCCATCCTGGGCCAGGGCGTCTGTGATGTCCGTCTCCTCCCCGTCCAGAAGGAGGATCGCCCGGCCGTCCCGGTCCTCCAGGCTGACCTCAGGCATGTGGTAGATGGTGAGGTCCACCCCCTCCTCTGTGATGATGTCCTGGCGGAACACGCCCACCTGAACGGCGGTGGAGATGTGGTACAGGAACTCCTGGACCGGTTCGGTGTTGACAGCGCCCACGGAGATGCCCAGCAGGGCCAGGGCGGCGGCCACCGCGGCCACGGGGCGCAGGGAGTGCGGGATATGTCTGCGGTCATTCTCTTTCATCTTGATGATCTCCTCCAGCTTGTCGGGATCGGCCCGCAGGGCCGAAATGGTGTCAAGGTACGATCTGCGGTCGAACATGCTCAGGTCCCTCCCCTTCCTCTTCCTCAGAAAGTGTGCGGCGCAGGCGGGCCCGGGCCCGCTGCAGCCAGGTCTGAACGGTGGATGGCTTTGCGCGGAGGGCGGCTGCCGTCTCGCTGACGGAGCAGCCCTCATAGTAGTAGAGATAGATGGTCAGGCGGTATTTGGCGTCCAAAGCCATCACGGCCTGAAACAGCTCGGACTGGGCCGGGTCCTGGAACACGGGGGCATCCCGCCACTCATCCAGGGGGACGGCGTGCCTGCGCCAGAAGGAGCGCAGCAGCTTCCGGCTCTCGTTGACGGCCACCCGGAGCAGCCAGTGCTTCATGTGCTCCTCGCTCTCAAAGGGCTGCCGGTGCTCCAGCAGCCGGAGCAGGGTGGTCTGCATCACATCCTCGGCGTCGGCCCGGTTTTTCAGGGCGTGATAGGCCACGCGGTAGACTGTGTCTCCATAGGTCCGAACAGCCGAGGTAAAGGACTCGTCTGTCAGGGGAGCTCACCTCCTTTGCGGGATCTTGAAAAGCTTTTCACCAGGAATATCCCCGGACACGGAAAAATATCTCATAGGGAACAAAAAAATTTCTCCAGAGGGGGAACTTTTTTACCCTTTGACCGTCTATCTCAGTGCAAGGAAAAATTTCCGAGCGTTTGAAAGAAAAAGGAGTGTTATGATATGAAACGAACCTTCTCTGCTCTCGTGATAAGCGGCGCCCTGCTCTGCACCCTTGCAGTCCCCGGTATGGCAGCAGAAGCCGAAGGGCAACCTGGAGCTTCCGCCGCCGCCTCTGCACCTCAGGCCCAGACTCTCCCGGCCAGCGTGCTGTACTTTGGACAAGTGACCCAGGTCATTCGGGATGAAGCGGGCACAGTCACCCGCCTGGTCCTCTTCTCTGAGCGCTACGGTGAGTATATCATGAATATTTCTTCTGATACAGTATGGATCGACAGCGGGAACCGCACTGCATCAGATCCCGCGGACCTGAAGGAGGGGGAGAGCGTCTATGTGTTCCACAGCCCCATTTCCACCCGCTCCCTTCCGCCCCAGTCCGCAGCCTATGCGGTGGTCCGGAATATCCCTCAGGATATCTCCTGCGCCCAGTACCATGTGGTGGAGGAGATCACAGAGGGGGAGGACGGCGGCCTGATCGTCACGACAGACAACGGCGGACTGCTGATCTATCTGGACGGTGATACCCAGACTGTCCGTTATGCGGGCGGCTCTGCCGCACTGGAGGACCTGAAGGCAGGAGACCGGATCATGGCCTGGTATCAGGCGGTGGCCCTGTCCTATCCCGGACAGACCCACGCTGACGGCCTGATGCTCCTGCCCAGTGAGAAGGAGGAACCGTCCTCCGTTCTCCCGGAGAACGGCACGGCGCTGGACCTGGTGCTGGAGGGAGATATGGTCCTGCCCGTTACCGGCCTCGTTGAAAACGGCACCGCCATGGTCCCCGTGGCCGCTGTGGCCCAGGCGCTTGGCTATCAGGTGATCTACACCCCCGGCGAAGATGGAGAGGGTGACAGGATCGCCGTGGAGAGCGATCAGTTCTCTGTCCAGATGACGGTGGGAGAGGACCAGATCATTGGCGTGACGAAGATCAAGGGGGCAGTGGGGATGACCGCCCCTACGGACTATGGGATGGCTCCCCTACATTGCCGCCCCCGGCACCACCTGGGCTCCTGCCCGGCTCTTTGAGATGTTGGGCCGCACAGTCACTCTGGAGGGCGATGCCCTGTCCATCCGGTGAGCCGGGGCCCCCTGAAAAAGGAGCTCTGGAATATCGAGAACGCTCAGCCGGCACTGTCTTTTGGACAGTGCCGGCTGTCGTGGATTTAGAAGGCGATACCGCCCAGATCAGCCGTCTCTCTTTTTTTTGCATTTTCCTACGGAATGTGGTATGCTGTTTCTGCCATTTCGATCCGAGAGGAGTTTTTCATATGGAAAAGCTGTACCAGCAGGACCCCTTCCTGACACGCTTCACTGCCCAGGTGGTGTCCTGTGCTGCTGACAAGGGTGGGTGGTCTGTGGTGCTGGACCGCACGGCCTTCTATCCTGAAGGGGAGGGCAGCCCTGGTACACCGGTACGCTGAACGGCATCCCAGTCACCCAGGTCCAGGAGCAGGATGGAGCGGTGGTCCACACCTGCGCCGCCCGCCTGGAGCCGGGGACTCAGGTGGAGGGGGCTGTAAACTGGGCGCGGCGCTTCGACCTGATGCAGCAGCATTCCGGCGAGCATATCGTCTCCGGCCTGATCCACAGTACCTACGGCTATGACAACGTGGGCTTCCATCTGGGCAGCGACCTGGTGACCATCGATTTCAACGGCCGCTGGAGGAGGAAGACCTGCGGGACATCGAGCTGCGGGCCAACCAGTACATCTGGGAGGACCGCCCCGTATCGGTCACCTACCCCACGACGAAGGAGCTGGCTGCGCTGGACTATCGGAGCAAAAAGGCGATCTCTGGGCAGGTCCGCATTGTCTCCTTCCCTGGGGCGGACACCTGCGCCTGCTGCGGTACCCATGTGGCATCCGCCGGACAGGTGGGGCTGGTCAAGCTTCTCTCCGTACAGAAGTTCCGGGAGGGCGTGCGGGTGGAGCTGCTCTGCGGCGGCCGGGCCCTGAGCTATCTGGATCGGGTGCTGGGCCAGAACCGGCGGATCTCCAATCTGCTTTCCGCCAAGCCCTTTGAGACGGCCGGCGGGGTGGAGCGCCTGCTGGGGGAGAATCAGGACCTGAAGACCCGCCTCGCCCGTATGGAGGAGGCACGGTTTTGCCCAGCTGGCCGATGGTCTGGCTGGGGCGGGGATGTGATCCTTTTCGAGGAGGGGCTGTCCCCGACGGACTGCGCCGCCTGTGTGACGCAGTCCTCCAAGTCTGCGGAGGCCGCTGTGCCTGCTTTTCCGGGGGCGATGGGGAGGGGTATAAATACGCCATCGGCCTGCGGGGCGGAGATCTGCGCTCCTTTGTGAGGGAACTGAATCAGGCCCTGGACGGCCGGGGGGCGGAGGCAGGCCGGACTTTGTTCAGGGTTCGGTCCGGGCCGGGAGGACTGCCATAGAGGAGTTCCTGTCCGCCGAAAAACAGAGATAAACAAATGGTGTACGCCTCCCGGCACAGAGGTCGGGAAAAACGGCATACTGCCTTTCGACCATCTTGATAAGGAGATCCTATGGATTATACTGTCTATCAGCTGCTCTGGCTCTTCCTGTTCTATTCCTTCCTGGGCTGGCTGGCCGAAACCGTTCTAGCCGCGCTGAAACGCCGCCGCCTCCTCAACCGCGGCTTCCTCAGCGCCCCCTTCTCTCCCACCTATGGCCTGGGGGCGCTGCTTTTTGCCATTTTTCTGCCTGAACTGCGGGAAGACCCATTTTTCCTCTTCCTTTTGGGCATGATCCTCGCCACATTTCTGGAGTTTGTTACCGGTGTATTCCTGGAGCGCATCTTTCATCAGAAATGGTGGGACTATTCCGGCCAGCGGTTTCAGTTTGAAGGACATATCTGCCTGAAATACTCTGTTATCTGGGGCTTGTCCGCTCTGCTGGCCATCTTTGTTCTGAATCCCATCTTC
>VOFD01002906.1_pt1 | contig 16086 bp, 28 predicted proteins | sample 5384101 | NCBI WGS metagenome assembly VOFD01 (sample SAMN12384723, study PRJNA508395) | human gut metagenome | isolation source: healthy gut C | host: Homo sapiens
TGTTCGGGTTGCAGAGGATCAAAAGGTCCACATTGTGGGAAAGTTCCTCAGTCAGAGCTGGTACATCCAGCCGGAAAGAGGAGTCCTCTGTCAGGCTGAAATAATGGCACCGTCCACCGTCCATGGTGACCTCACGCTCGTATTCCGAATAAGTCGGTCCTACAATGAGGGCCTTGGAAGGATGGGCGATCTGGATAAACAGAGATCAACTCTGTGGAGCCATTTCCCACTACGATGTTTTCAAAAATCCGCACCGGTGTACTCTGCGATGCACTTACGCAGAGAAGTGTACTCCCTGTCCGGATAAGAAGTAATAGCGTCAATGTGGTTTGTCAGAGTTTCCCTCAGCCGGAAAGAAACGCCTAGCGGATTTACATTGGCGGAAAAACTTATGATATCCTCTTTTTTTTTATTCCATATACAGCCTCGATCTTCTCCAGATCGCTGCCGTGAAAATGTTCTTTTGGTTTCATGATAAAAGCCTCCTAAAAGTGAATCTAATTTATTATAACATTGGTGTCAAGTAAGGGGCAGTGGTGTTTCTTAACTTCCGTGATCAGGCAGAAAAGATTGTGTTTCGTGGGTGCTCCCGCTAGTTAAGTGCGTCGGTATGGATGCCTATGCTCACGCATATACAGGCATCTCATACCGACGCACTTAAAACCCACTCACCACAAAACTTTTTTCTGCCTGATCACTGCCAGGTTAAGAAAGAACCACCTCCCTTCCTGATGCAACAATTCAAAGTCATAACCTCCCACTTGTCCGGATCTGGGGCCGGGCTCATGTCATGGGGGTCGTGCCCCCTTCCCCTGTGCCCGGCGGGAAAGTTTCCTTTCAGGGAAGCAGTAATTTGGGAGAAAAGCCTGGCGTGAAGTGGGTACAAACGCGTGGGTATCAGATCTGCGTATTTGGCAGATCGATACCCCTACGCAGTTTGTCGTAGCGAAAGCGCCCACGGAACGCAAGGCTTTTTTCCACAGAGGACTGGCACGCCGGGCAAAAGATATGCTATACTATACAATTAAGATGAAAACACTAATCTATATTATGTGAGTGAGGGAGCCCATGAAGGAAAAAGTTTTGTCTCTGGCAAAAAGGAAATTTTACATATGAAAACCGGAACTGCGAGTGAATCCGCAGCAACTGACGGGAAAGGTGTCTGCCGGCGGATCCTTGAAGTGCGTGATGACGGTGGAGAATAGCAGAGGAACCAAGGTAAAGGGATTTGGTTCTACGATGAATCCGGAGGTGCATTTTCTTCCGGTATTTCATGGCGTTCACAATGAACTGGAAGTGGAATTTGATGCGGGTTCGAGAGAGCCGGGGCAGGAACTTGTCGGGACCGTGTCCATTGTGACGGACTGCGGGGAAGTGGAGATCCCCTATCAGATCAAAGTAGTACGGGAAGTGATCCGGACAACATCCGGTGTCAAAGTGGATGATTATTATCATTTGCAGAGATTATTGAGAGAAAATATGGAAGAAGGCCTGGAGGCATTCCGCAGTCCACGGTTTAAGGAAGTTTTTTTACAGCGGGATGAAATGGGGCGGATTCTGTATGACCATCTCATCAGAAAAAATTCCAAAAGCCAGGGCGTGGAAGAATTTCTGGCGGCTATGGGGAAAAAAAGCAGTTTCTTTTACGGCAGTTCATATGGCGTCCGGCAGTAAAAAAGAGATTGGGTATCAGTTAGATGGAGCGGATATACGGGATGCACTGGAAATCCGCATCAATAACCGGAAGCATCCGCATCCGTGTGGAAGCATCGGCGGATTTTATAGAACTGGACAAACAGGTGTTAGACACAGGGGAGTTTGATGGTCACAAGACGGTGTTGGAGTACACCATCCGCATGGACAAGGTTCCCCAGGGAATACGGCGGGGTACTATAAAGATCCAGAGTATCTATCAGAGCCAGGAGATCCAGGTGGAGGCCCACAATGTGATCCTTGCCAGTGAGCGGAAACTCCTTCGTGCCAAACAGCAGGCCTGGGGTATTTTTGTACCGGAGCCACCTGGCTTATAAAGAAGGACGCATGGAGCGGGCGGAGTATCAGCAGATGCTTCAGAAAAACAAAGCGGTCATAGTAAAACTGTTCCCGGAACATGTGCTGGAAGTGACTGGCTATATCGCTGTTTTGCAGCGGGATGAACGGGAAATCCTGGAATTTTACCAGAAAACGGAAGGAATGCCTATGCCGGATGTGACTGCCGGCATAGAAGAGGTGGAGCGGTATCTGCTGATCCAGTATATCAAGTACCTGTATACCAAAAAGGGAAGATGACAAAAATCAGGTATCTGCGCTGATCCAGGAGTACAACAAGAACGGTTTTGACAGTCTCCTTATGTTTATCATGGGAACCCAGGTACATGAGCGGTATCAGGTGCTTCAGTGGCTGGCTGAGGATGTTAAGAAAAAAACTGGATCAGGGCAGCCGGTGTGCTTATCTGTACTCACTTTTGATGCAATGCTACGACAAAGACCCTTCCCTTCTGATGGAATTAGATAAAACGGTACTGGCGGTGCTCCGGTACGGCCAGAGGACATCCCTTCTGACCCAGGAACTGGCGGTCAATATCAGTTTTCTGGCACAGCGGGTGCAGGATTTTGATCTGCTGACTTACACCGTCATGAAAGATGTATATGAAGACTACGCCATCAAAGATGCCCTCATCAGCATCTGTGAGATGGTGATCCGCGGGGAAAAAGCGGCAGCACAAATATTTTACCTGGATGGAAAAGGGCGTGAAAGAACACCTCCGCCTGACAGATCTGTACGAATATTATATGTACACTATGGATGAAAATGCCATGTTTCACCTGCCGGAGGCGGTGCTTTCTTACTTCAATACGAAAACCATCTGACAGACCGGTGCAAAGCATTTTTGTACAGTTATATCCTGCGAAAAAGGGATCAGTATCCGGAGTATTACAACCTCTATGAAAAAAGGAATTTTCCAGTACGCCAAAGAGCAGCTGGCGAGACACCGGATCACAAAGGATCTGGGTGTGATCTACAGCTATATGCTGCAGGCAGAACCATGGGATGAGGAGACTGCCAGAGATCTTCCTTATGTTATGTTTACAGAGCAGCTTACCTGTGACAATGAAAAAATGGAATCAGTGGTTGTGGTGCACCGGGAGATGAAGGACGAGATTTTGTACCCGATCCGGGATGGTAAGGCGAAGATCCAGGTGTTTACTCGGATGTGGCTTTCCTGTTCGTGGACCGGGAGGGACATTATCATTGTGGAACTGTGGGCTATACCAGAGAGAAAATGCTTCCTTTGCAGGATGCGTCCCAGATGCTGTGCCAGTTAGGTGCAGACCATTACGGACTTTTTGTCCCACATGGCAGCCAAGGCACTGCGGACGCCGAAGTTAAATGACCTGCAGGCAGAAGTGCTGCGGTATGTTTTGGAAAAGGGATTTTTCAGGTCCTATTCAGCAGCCAGGATTTGGCAGTGCCTGTTTGATTTTTACAAAAAGCAAAATGATATTGCCAGTCTTCTTAGCTTGTTAGATGAATACGACATCCAGTCCGGGAAAAAAAGAGCGGGCCGGAGAGGTGGCAGCAGCTTGTGTGTATCACGGAATGTATGAAAAGGCGCAGCAGATCCTTAGCCGTTTTGGCCAGTCCGGCTGTGATAAAGAGGCCCTTCTTATGCTGGTAAAGGAGCGGATCGCCGGAGAAAAAAGGCGCCTATGTGCCACAGGTTCTTCAGTGGTGCCACACTCTGTATCAGGAACGGTGCATGGACGCAGATGTGCTTCTTTACCGGATGAAATATTATATGGGGTCAACGAAAGAACTGACTGTTTTATACGAAAATGTATGTCGGTTCCGGGGCTGGTGCTGGATGATGGCTGTAAAGAACGGCTGTTAGGCCAGGTGCTATTTACCGATACGGATCCGTCGTATTATGAGCCTTTGTTCCATGAGTATTATGAAAAGGGAAAAACAGAGTATTGGTTAAGGCATTTTTGTCCTATTATGCCTATGAATATCTGGTGGACCGCATCGATCTGTCGGAGGCGCTGGCAGAAAAGATCGAAAAAAGAGGCCATGTATGTAAAAAGAAGATGTGATGGTATTTGCCTGGCTGAAAGCCATGTCCGGGGCAAAACGCCTTAGTGACAGACAGAAAGAATTTGTCGAACTGTGTCTGGAAAAATATGCCGGAGAGGGAAGGATTTTCCGCTTTATGCAGGATTTTTTTCCGGCAAGGCAGAAGTGCCGTATGAAGTGGAAAATGCTCAGATTGTACAGCATTTTGGGGCATCCGGGCAGTCCGTCATGCTTCATGTGGTGGAACAGGAAAAAGAGGTTTTGGTCATACCTATGAAACAGATTTTTGACGGCATTTATTCGGCGGCACTGCTCTTATTTGAAGGGGAGGAAAAACAGTGCTATGTAAAAGAGGAAGGAACGGGCAGAAAATCTGACATAATTGTGCTTCGTTATCATGGTACAAGAAAAGGAAATGACAGCTTTTTCCAGATGATCAATGAAATGCAGAGACTCCTGGGAGAGGGACAAAAAGATGCTTATGAGAAAGCAATGAAAGAGTTCCAGACCCGCAGAGAGGCGGCTGGAAAGTTGTTTGTGATACAGTAGCAGAAGGGAGATATACATGAGTAAGCGAACCTTGCTGGTTGGTCTGGATCTGGGTGAACGATACAGCCAGTTAGCAGTATACGACCCGGCACGGGTGGAAGCGGATCTGATGTGCCAGACAGAAGAGAATCCGGAAGGATACATTGAGACCAGTGTATCACTGGAAGGAAAGGAGCCTATCCGGGATTTCTGGAGCCGGATCAAAGAGGGCAGAACCATAGAAGTAGATGGCAGAGAGTCATCCCCGGTAAATGTCCTGGCGTACTTTTTTCCGCAAGACACTGGCACTGACGAGGAAAAAAAATATCCGTCGGAGACCATTAAGCAGCTGGTAGTTACCACAGAGGGGTGTCCGAGCCCATAGCTGCCATCATTTACGAGGCGCTGGCCAAGTTAAATATAAACAAAGACCGGGCGCTGGTGATGGAACGGAAACAGTGCTTTGCCTATTATGTCATGTACCAGTCAAAAGAACTGTGGACCAATGATGTGGGGTTGTTTGACTATCATGACCGGGTGCTTAACTATTATCAACTGCAGCTGGACCGCCGTAAAACACCGGTTTTAGTCAGTGTACAACACCGGCCGCTGCAGGATGCAGCTGACATGATGGAAAAGATCCGGAGCACAAGGGCGTTCTGTTTGAGAATGCGGTGCAGGGGCTGATCCATAAGCAGATCTTGTCCAGTCTGTATATGACGGGAGAAGGATTTGAAGAGGAGTGGTGCCAGGATGTATTTAAGCAGCTGTGTGTAGGACGGAGGTTGTTTTTAGGCAACAATCTGTTTGTCAGCGGTGCTTGTTTTGCCGCCAGAGAAATGGGGGAGGACAGACGGCTGCAGGAATATCTCATGATGGATGAGAACATGGTCAGCAGCCGGATCACCATGGATATATACCGCCACGGCAAGCAGGGAGACTGTGTTCTGGTAAAGGCCGGAGAGCCATGGTTTCAGGTGAAAAAGGAACTGGAAGTGATCCCGGATGGCGACGAAGAACTGTGCCTGCGGATCTACAACGCTTTTACCAAAGAAGATAAAAAGATTCTGGTGGAGCTGGAACCTGTGCAGGGGCGTGTGGACAGACACTGTCGCCTGGGACTGAAACTTTTATTTACAGATGCCCACACCTGTGTTTTGACCATCCGTGACATGGGATTTGGTGAGGAATATCCAAGTTCCAACCGGATCTGGGAAAAGGTGCTTCAGATTGATTAGGGGATACCGGAGGTGAGAAAATGTTTATTGTATGTGAAGGAAAAGTGGCAGAACATCCTTATGTGATGCCATATACAGGAAGAAAAGTGTATTCGCTGGAAGAGTTGTGTTGTTATCTGTACGAAAATATTTACAGCATCAACCGGGAGTTTTTCCAGGCGTCACTGGCTGACTGGCTGCGGGAAGAGACAGACCATGAGGCTTTGGCGAAAAAGATTACGGAAGAAATCGCCCAGTCCGCCGGTCTGAAAGATCTGGTGGTGACGATCCTGTGTGGCTGTGATTATTACAAAGAAGAAGAGATACGAAAGTTGATCGCAGTGATGGACGGCATTGCCAATCTGCCGCTTCACAAGAGAAAAAAGATCAAGGCGGACAACTTTTTGAGAGCGGGAATGTATGGAAAAAGTCTGTTGGAGTACCGTAAACTTCTGCAGGGTGGTCTGGCAATGAATTTTACGGCAGGAGAGTATGGGGATATTCTGCATAATCAGGGAATCGCCCATTTTTACACTTCTTCTTTTGCCAGGGCTGAGAAAGATTTCAAAGAAGCGTATGCCCGCAACGGCAGCCGGGACACGCTGCGTCATTATCTTTACTGTCTGCTTTTGCAGAAAAAAAGGATGAGGCCTTTGGAAAAGAATGTGTCCGCTATGGCGTTTCATCCGAAGAGGCACAGAATGTGGAAAGTCACTACAAAGAAGCCTGTCTTTCGGTGCAGGTAACTAACACCGGTGCGGAAGTGCTGGAACAGTACAAAGAAGAACTGCGCCAGTCATTTGCATTTTAACAGAAGGAGGCATCTATGGCGTTTCATTTTGGAAAGAAAAAACAGGTTGAAAAGGTAGAAGTACCGCCGACACAGGAAGCAGACCGGGAGGTCAAAGAAGTGGTAACGGTAGAGAAAGAGAAAGTAAACTTATCGGATCCACAGGCCAGACTTCAGTATGTGAAACGGCTTCACGAAGGGATTTTAGAAGCGGATAAACAGTGTGAAAACATTAAGTTTGAATACGGACAGGTTACTTCTTATCTGAAAGATATCCAGATTTTGGATCAGGCACCGGAAGAAGAAAAGAAGACCTTGAAAGCAGCGGCTTTCAGGATTGTAGACCTTACGAAGGAACGGGCAGAACTGCAGAAGAGAAAGTACAAGATCACCAATGCACAGGAGAAGGCACTGGAGCGGTTTGAGGATAAGGTCGGACAGGACCTTCCTAAATTGAAAGAATACGAAGACTATCAGATAAAGATCAAAAATGATCTGCGCCAGTTAAGTTCTGAAAAGGCACTTCTGATCCAGGATCAGAGCCAGATTGTCCGCAGTCAGAAGCAGTTAAAGTCCATTGGCAAGATTCTGACAGGAATCCTTGTGGCCATGGGAGCCATGCTGCTTGTTCTGGCGATGCTGTTTAAGGTGGATATTACGGTGCCTTTTGTGGCAGCAGCGGCCTTTGCTTTTTGTGGTGGCAGTTATCATTTTGAATGAATCCAGAAAAAACAGGATCGACATGGTCATAACAGAAAAAAAACAGCCGGGCCATTGCTCTTAGCAACCGGGTCAAGATCAAATATGTAAATAATGTCAACACTGTGGATTATATGTGCCACAAGTATCAGGTCCGCAACGGCACGGAACTGGAATTTGTTTACGGTGAATACCTCAAGGCGAAAGAGAATGGGAGCGTCAAAAGCAAAGTTCTGTCGAACTACAGGACAATAGCCGGCTTTTGATGCAGGAACTGGCCCGTCTGGGGTAAAAGACACCATGATCTGGTGCAGTCAGGCAGAGGCACTGGTCAATCCAAAAGAAATGGTGGAAGTGCGCCATGACCTGCGGGTACGCAGACAGAAACTAAGGGAACAGGTAGATTACAACACAAAGATCAAAGAAGAGTGTCTGGAAGAAATCGAGAAGATTCAGGATAAAAAGCCGGAGTATGCCAGAGAGATACAGCAGATTCTGGGAAATCATCCGGTCATTGACACTTTTACAGACGGAGGGGAAAGAAAATTAAATGAGACCAGAAATGGATTATAATCTGTATGTATGCACAGACAGGGATATTATGACCACGGATACGCTGGAAGAAGCAGTAGAACTAGCTATCAAGGGAGGGGCTACCATTATCCAGTTGAGAAAAAAGATTGTACATCAGAGAGTTTTATGAACTGGCACTCAGTATCAAAGATATTACAGATGCTTATGAAGTGCCGCTGATCATCAATGACCGACTGGATATTGCATTGGCGGTACACGCTGACGGCGTGCATCTGGGACAGAGCGACATTCCGGTACAGGTGGCACGGAATGTGATGGGGCCGAACTGTATTGTAGGCGCAACGGCCAATACTCTGGAAAAGGCCAAAGAGGCCTGGCAGTCGGAGCGGATTATCTGGGGGTAGGAGATGTGTTTGGCTCTGCCACGAAAAATGATACAAAGCCGGTGGAACTGAAAGAGTTAAAGAAAATCTGTGATACGGTGAAAATTCCGGTGGTTGCCATCGGAGGAATTTCAAAAAGAATATCCATCTGTTAAAGGATACCGGCGTAGCCGGTGTGGCAGTGATCTCTGCCGTCCTTGGACAGACGGATATTACAGCAGCAGCAGAAGAACTTATTTCAGGTTCTCCAGAAGCATAACCGGAACCGGAGTTTGCCGGTGCCACAGCCAAGATCAATATCCGGCTTGTTGTCACCGTGAAAATCCGAACCGCCGGTAATAAACAACGAGTGTTCCTGTGCCAGTTTGCGGACAAAAGCTTCATCGTTTCCGTGATTTCTTGAATAAATGGCCTCAATGCCTTTCAAGCCGAGAGGAATCAGAAAGTTAAGAAGATCATGAAGCTCTGTGACTGAAAATTTGTACAGCAGGGGGTGTGCCAGAACCGGTATGCCACCTGCTTTTTTTTATGAGTTCAATACCCTCTTCCGGCGTCAGATATTTTCTAGACACAAAATAAGGACCTTTGTCAGAAAGAATCTTTCGGAAAGCGGAGTCAATGCTGGATACGGCACCTTTTTCACATAGAAAACGAGCAAAATGGGCACGGGTCAATATCGTATCCGGGTAGCGGGCAGTCAGTTCCTCATATGAAATAGGGTAACCATCATTATGCAGATTTTTCGCACATTTTTTTGTTTCGGTTGTCCTGCTCATCGGCGGCTTCCTGCAGGCGTTCAATAAGAACTTTGTTCTCATGATCCAGCTGGTATCCCAGAATGTGGATTTCCTTTTTACGGGAAGGCGTCACTGTGTATTCACAGGACAATTCCACGCCGGGGATCACGGTGAGAGATTTTCCCGGGCAGCAGTCAGTGCTCTGCCAACACCTGCTACTGTATCATGATCCGTAAGGGCAAAGGCAGCCAGTCCTTTGTCTACGGCCAGATCCACGATCTGTTCCGGGGTGAAGGTGCCGTCGGAACAGGTTGAGTGTACATGTAAATCAATGTATTGCATATTCATTCCACCTAGCATAAAATTGTTTTTTTTAGTATAGGACAAACAGAAAAAGGTGTCAAGAAAACACAATGTTATGTCCTTACCCTTGACATGATAATGGAAAGGTATGTTATAATGAGGGCACTGATGAAAATGGAACGGAGGGTTATTGTGTCCAGACAAAATAATAAACAACAGATAGAAGAGAGAAAAAGCCGGGCTATCTGTACCTGCCGCTGGCATTGGCGGTGGCGGTTGTTCCGCTGATCGCCGTGGCAAAGCGTTACAACACAGGATTGACCAAGTATGCATGGTTTTCCGATGCCCTGAAATCTACGGTGGATGTGTTTTTGTATTATAAAGCACAGGTGCTGATCATACTGGCGTGGGTCATGGCGGTGTGCCTGATCGGCGCATTTTTGACGAAGAAGGACTGGAGCGGACGGTGGAAACAGTTGTCTGCACCGGAGATATACAGTGTGGGGATTTACCTGGTGTTATCCCTGATCTCGGCCTTCTTTTCCGCCTATGGAAGCGTGGCCTTTAAGGGAGGCTATGAGCAGTGGGAGGGCTTTAATGTGCTGCTGGCATATGGAGTGCTTCTGGTGTATGCGTACCTGATCGTGGATTCGGAACAGGTTGTAAAATATATAGTGTACAGCATTATCGGCGGAAGTGCTGTGTGCGGTGCCATCGGTGCTTTCCAGTATCTGCATCTGGACTTTTTCCGCAGCAGCCTGGGTGCCTGGTACATGAGCCTGAAAATGGATAAAGTGCTGAATTTCCGGTTTAATTTCCCGGAAGGACAGTCTTATTCTACTTTATATAATCCGAACTACGCCGGTTTCCTATGTGGCATTAGTAATGCCGGTCCTTTTTGCTGGCTGCCTTTACCCAGTGGGGCCGCATTAACAAGACATGGCACTGTCTGGCAGTGGTCAGTGCCTGCTTAAACTTTGTATTCCTGATCGGTTCCCAGTCTCTTACCGGTGTGATCGGTGTGGCAGCAGCAGCTGTGTTTGCTCTGATCTTCTTTTTCCCGAGAATGAAGGGGCATTTGGGAAAAAACTGTGGTGGGCAGCCGGAGGATGTGTGGCTGCGGTTGTGGCAGTGGTTCTGGTGTTCCCAGGCGGTTTTGATACCGCTATGAACAAATTGTTCCATCCTAATGCAGACTCCCATACCATTGCATCCATGGTGTCTACGGATGAGGGAGTAAAGATCACCACCATCAAAGATGAGGTATTGTATCTTACCATTAACAACAACAGTGGTTATACGGTGCAGGATGCGGACCACAAACCCATCACACTTACGAAAACAGCAATGACGGCGGCATGATGGTCAAGGGCAGCACTACCCTGCAGGATATGCGCTTTTTCCAGAGTGCGGTCAATATTAACAATAAAGTGTCTGTGGCAGTGCAGGTTCAGAGCCGTTACAACTACAAGTCATGGTACATCTGCGTAGTAAATGGAAAATACAAACTGTATAACGCCATCGGTAAGTTAGACGATCTGGTGGAGATTCCATCTTGTGGTTTTGAAAATAACCAGCATTTTGGAGACAAACGAGGATATATCTGGTCCCGGACGATTCCGCTTCTGAAGGATTATATACTCATCGGATCCGGCCCGAATACCTTTACCGAGGTGTACCCAAACAATGATTATGTAGGACTGAACAATATGAATTATGCCGGCTCTACCATTACAAAGCCGCATAATATGTATCTGCAGACATGGGTGCAGACAGGGCTTCTTTCTCTGATCGCCTATCTGGCACTGGTATTTATTTATCTCATCCGCAGTGTCCGCCTGTACTGGCGCGGTTCTATGGAGAGTTTTACGGCCAGAGTGGGAGCTGCTATTATGATCTCCGTCTTTGGTTACATCGTGACAGGAATCGCCAATGACTCCACCGTGGCAGTGGCGCCGGTATTCTAAGGGGACTGCTGGGCGTGGGACTGGCTGTGAATCGTATGGTTTCCAAAGAAAATGAAAGTAAAATAAAATAATTCCTTGACATTACACCGGTATCATGGTATAGTATTATTCGTTGATGCGGGTGTAGTTCAATGGTAGAACACTAGCCTTCAAGCTAGATACGTGGGTTCGATTCCCATCACCCGCTTTTTTCTTATGCGGAAAAATAAATAGAGAGAATGATATGGCTTGCTGTTGTGGCAAGCCTTTTTTTTCTAAACAGGGGAGGAAAAATATGAAGATTGTGCTGGTTGGTATCAATGCCAAATATATACATACGAACCTGGCAGTCCGTTCGTTGCAGGCAAACGCCGGAAAATACCGGAATGAGGTTGAGATTGCAGAATATACCATCAATCACAGTATCCAGGAGATTTTATCGGATCTGTTTGACAGAGAACCGGATGTGGTCGGTTTTTCCTGTTATCTGTGGAATATTGAGTATGTGATGCGTCTGGCTCAGGACTGGAAGAAGATCTGGCCCCAGGGAAAGATCGTTGTAGGGGACCGGAAGTGAGTTATAACCCGGAAAAAGACTTTTTGAGCAGTATCCCTTTGTGGATCTTTTTGATCCGGGGAGAAGGGGAATATACCTTCAAAGAGGTGCTGGCATGGCTTCACGGGGGGAGAAACAGTCCAGGGCAGAACTTTCCGGTGTTGCCTATCTGGAAGAGGAGAACTGCATATAGGACCGCCTCAGAAGGCGATGGATATGGATGATCTGGTATTTCCGTATGAATCACTGGATGGGCTGGAGAATAAGATCCTGTATTATGAGAGCATCCGTGGCTGCCCTTTTTCTTGCAGTTACTGTCTTTCCTCTATCGAGCGTTCCGTCAGGATCAAGAGTGTGGAAAAGACGGAGAAAGAACTGGACTTTTTATTGAGAGAAAAGGTGCCTCAGGTAAAGTTTGTGGACCGTACATTCAACTGCAACAGGGATTATGCCTATGAGATCTGGCGATATATCGGAGAGCATGATAACGGTGTTACCAACTTTCACTTTGAGATTGGCGGTGATCTTCTGCGGGAGAAGGATTTTGAACTGCTGAAGACATTCAGACCGGGGCTTGTTCAGTTTGAGATCGGGGTCCAGTCCACCAATCCGGATACCATTAAGGCAATCCGGCGCACCATGGACTTGAAGAAACTGGCAGACTGTGTGGCAAGGGTGCATGAAGCAGGCAATATCCATGAGCATCTGGATCTGATCGCAGGGCTGCCGTATGAGGGATATGCAAGTTTCAGACATTCTTTTGAAGATGTGTATGCCATGAAGCCGGATCAGCTTCAGTTGGGATTTCTGAAAGTGTTAGAGGGATCCTACATGAATGAGGTAAAGGATTTCTATGACATTCAGTTCAGCAGTTATCCGCCCTATGAGGTGTTGTCCACCAGATGGCTGCCGTATGAGGACCTGAAGCGGCTGAAAGCGGTGGAAGAAATGGTGGAAGTGTACTATAACAGTTTCCAGTTCAGTGCATCCATGACTTACTTACGGACACTGTTTAGTATGGCTTTTTGATATGTATGTGGCACTGTCTATGCATTACCGGGAAAAGGGGTATTTTTCCTGCCAGCACAGCCGTCTGAGACGGTATGAGATTTTGTGGGAATTTGCCATTGAGTGGCTGAAAATGACACCGGAGCAGTTGGAAGAATTCCGGCAGGTCCTTACCTTTGACCTCTACAGCAGGGATTATGTGAAAAATCCGCCTTCTTTTGTGGAACTGCGAAGCGATGAGCAGAAAAAGAAGATCCGGACGTTTTTTGACAGAGAATGTGAAGACCCACAGTATCTTCATGGGTATGACAATCGTGTGACAAAACAGTTATTTAATATGATTTATATCGGAGAATTTTCCTTTGATCTGACGGCATGGCAGAAGAAGGGGGAAATTGTGTTTGGCCCCTTTGCCTGGTTTATGTTTGACTATCAAAAAGAAATCCGCTGAACTATAGTGCCGGTGTTCAGAGGATTTCCATGGATTCTTAACGGTAGGAAAAATCACATTCCGCAGGGCCGTTTCCAGGTTGTCCTTGTGTGGAAAATCCGAAGACTTTATCATATCCAGAAGTTCCTGGATCTTTTCCGGCTGGTCCTTCCGGAGATAGATCCGGGCCAGTGCTTCATAATCCGCCACCTGGCGGGTTCCATAGCGGATGGCCAGAAGGTAGGTGCGGATGGCGTAGTCTAAAAGATCTGCTTTTTTTCATAACTGCGGGCAAGACTGCCCAGAGCAATGAGAAATTCGTGAAAAGTTTCGTCATATTCGGATATGGTCTTGAAATTTCCTACGCCATATGCTAACTTTAAATCTGTATTTGTATAATCTGAGAAATCCATCATAGGATTCTTGATTATTTCTTTTACCTGTCCGACATAATATAATACAGAATCATTATCTGTGTCGGCCACAGGGATTTCTTCTTCGGATACATGAAGGAGAGGAAGGTTGGATATATCTTTTTTGCGGGTCTGGTTGGCTTCTTGTTACCTGGCCCAGAAATCTTTTGGATTCCTGTTCGGCCACTTTACGGCTTTTGCGCTGTTCGTATAAAAGCCAGCCGATGAAAATAAGAAAGCAAACCAGGTAAATAGCAATATATTTCATATGTTTAACTCCGATCTGAATTATCAGTGGTAAAAAACATCGTAAAGAAAGGGGGATGTTTTTATGTTTAATCGTAAAAATCAGCGTAAGATCGCTGCTGTGATCTGTGGTATCCTGATCCTGGCTATGATCGCCAGTCTGTTACCATCCATATTCTAATACAAGTTTATTATTTGTGCAAGTGTGGAGCAGGAGCGGAGGCGTTATGAGATGAGAAAACAAAGATTTGGCCCGGCTATCGGGTTTATTATAGGAATGTCCGCGTTGATCGCGGCCTATGTAGGGGGGTGGCTTGTTATACGAGCCAGCCGGATCCGGATAAGATCTGCCAGGGTGTCACCATTGACGGCATGGATGTCAGTGGTATGACAAAAGATGAGGCAGAGAAAAGATACAGAGCAAACTGATTCCCTGGCATCCAAAAGTCTGGAGGTAGATGTAAACGGGAAAAAGGTTACTGCGACTTTGGAAAAACTTGGATATAAATGCGAAAGCGGGGATGTGGTAGAGCAGGCCTTAAAACTTGGAAAGACAGGAAATATTTTTTCTAATTACAAAGAAGTGCGGGATCTGCAGCTGAGACACAGAAATTTTTCCGTGGCCTTTACTTATTCCGAGGCCAAGGTTAAGAAGTTTGTGGAGAAGACCTGTGGTAAAAAATGTACCAAGGCCAAGAATTCCCAGATTAAAATGAAACAGGGAAGTCTGGTGTATACCAAAGAAAAACAGGGTGTGACGCTGGATGTGAAAAAAACGACAGAGAAGATCCATGAGGCACTGCAGAAACTGAATGCAGAAGAAAACAATGTGATCCGGTAACGGCTGTCGTGGCTGTGGAGCAGCCAAAGGTAACAGAGGAGACCGCCAGACGGTGTAAAGACAAGATAGGAAGTTTTTCCACCCAGTACAATGCAGGAAACATCAGCCGGTCGAAAAATGTGGCCAATGCGGCCAGACTGATCAATGGCACCGTGATCTATCCGGGAGAAACTTTTTCTGTCCATGATGCCATCTCCCCGATGACAGAGGACAACGGATATTATGCGGCACCGTCCTACAGCAACGGACAGGTGGTGGATTCCATCGGCGGAGGTGTATGCCAGGTGTCTACGACCTTGTATAATGCTGTGCTGAGAGCAGAGTTAAAGGTGGTTCAGAGAAGTCCTCATTCCATGGTGGTTACCTATGTTTCACCGTCTATGGACGCAGCCATTGCGGGGGGATTATAAAGACCTGAAATTCCGCAACAATACGGAAGTTCCGATTTATATCCAGGGTGAAGCCTATGATGGAACCATTTATTTTAATATCTACGGAGAAGAGACCAGATCATCAGACCGTACCGTGACATTCCAGTCAGAGACCATTGAGACGATGGAACCCGGTGCGGATAAAGTGACCTACGACAAGACCAAGCCATCTTCCTATGTTAGTGTGACCCAGGAAGCCCATACGGGATGCAAGGCGGTTCTCTGGAAGATCGTGACAGAAAATGGTGAAACGAAGAAAACCAAGGTAAATTCCAGCACCTATGAGGCAGAGCCTCGTTATGTTACAAAGGAGCGGCAGATGCCACACCGGCACCGTCCGACAAGGATAAAGATAAAGAGCAAAAGGCAGCGGATAAGGCCAAGAAAACAGCAAAACCTACCGCCACGCCAAAGGCCAAAGGAAACCGCGGCACCTACCAAAGCACCTGAAAATACGGAAAAAAGCCCAGACAACAGCAGAGCCGGAAGAATAAAGAACCGGCGGCAGGGAGAAATCGAGGAACGAACATGGAGATAGGAAAAGTACCTGAAAATATATTGAAACGGTCTGTTTTTAAAAACTGACTGTGAAACGGCCGGAAGTTCTGGTTCACTCTGGTGTGGGGAAGACTGCACGGCGATGGATGTGGGAGAGCATGCCATCGTGCTTTCTACTGATCCCATTACCGGAACAGCCGATCACATCGGCCGGCTGGCATTTCATATTACGGCCAACGATATAGCTTCTTCCGGGGGCAGAACTGGTGGGGATGATGGTGACCATTATCCTGCCGGAGAACAGCACAGAAGAAGATCTGAAAGAGATCATGCAGGAACTCAGTGAGTGTACAGCCCGCTATGGCGTAGAGATCATGGGGGGGGACACACGGAAGTATCAGCGGTAGTAAACCAGCCCCTTGTATCGGTCACCGGTGTCGGCAAGGTGAAA
>VOFD01001268.1_pt1 | contig 16076 bp, 26 predicted proteins | sample 5384101 | NCBI WGS metagenome assembly VOFD01 (sample SAMN12384723, study PRJNA508395) | human gut metagenome | isolation source: healthy gut C | host: Homo sapiens
TGACTCAGTAGAAAGCGCCCAGGTTTGAGTATTTTTAGCATTTACCGGATCAATATCTTCACTGAGCAAAATTTGGGTGTTTGCACCCTTTAAATGGAACTGTAAAGCAGTATCGTTTGCTCCGGTCAGATCATCGGCAATAATAGCAACTGTTGTAGAGTTAATTATCATAATACTTCAGCATCTCTTTTTGAACCTAACAATCTTATGCTTGTAGCTACTACAAGGAAGTTTTTTCTCTTTCATTGCCGGTAGCTTTATCAGTCCAGCGATTTTGTGCAATTCTGCCATCTACTGCAACCTGCATACCTTTTTTTTTACATACTCACCGGCAAATTCAGCCTGTTTATCCCAAACATCAACATTAAACCAGTCTGCAACTTCTGATTTTGTTTTGGAATCCCAGCGGTTAACTGCAACAGAAAAATTTGCTTTAACTTTTCCTGATTCAAAGTATTTTATTTCTGCATCGCGGCCGACACGACCGACTAAGACAACTGTATTCATCAATACCTCTTTCTTTGTAATAAATTCTTATAACATTTTACACTAAAAAATAAAACATGGTTCTGAAAATACAGTTTTCTAAAGAAATGTTAAATAATTAAAACCATGGATAGTCATCCTTAATTTCCCATCCATCCTGCTGTATCAAAGCTCCGCAGTAATAGGTATTCCTTGAAGATGCACATCCCCAGCCGGAGTGGTTCATAAGGGTATCTCTTGATTTATGTTCATATCCAAACATATTAAACTTTGAATTAGACTGTGTTAATCCCATTACAAAAATATCTTTTCCAAAAGTATTTGGCTTGTTAAATCCGTTAATATCAATAAATAATAAAATTCTACCGCCGTAATTACCTTGATAATTATCATAAACAAGCGATACAAGAGTTGAATTATTAACAATAAATCTGTATGTATTATCGTTCGGGGCATATGTCAATACGGTGCTAACTGTGTTTTCCATAATTCATTCTCCTTTTTTTAGTTGTAATGTTTATTTTTGTTTTTTAAGAAAAAATATTTATTTTCTCGGACACGCGTTAGAGGTATTTAATGAACTATTCAAGGCAGCGCGAAATAATTCTTGATACATTAAAATCAAATGTTGTTCACCCGACAGCTGAATATATTTATTCAATACTGCAAAAAGGAAAACCCTAAAATAAGCTTAGCTACTCTCTACAGAAATTTAAATCAGCTTGCAGAGCATGGTATAATCAAAAAAAATCGACGGCTTGAACAATCCTCACATTATGACCATAATACCCATGCACATTATCATTTTATATGCGATAATTGCAAAAAAGTTTATGACATAGCTCTGCTATTGCTCCTGAATTGGTAGAAAGAGCAGAAGCTGAAACTGATTTCAAATCCTTGGACACGATATTGTGTTCCATGGAATTTGTAAAGAATGCAAAAACAGACAAGAAGGTTAGAAAACAGAAAAGGAGAATTTTATGAAAAAATTTGTATGCACAGTATGCGGTTATGAGTATGATCCGGCAGAACATGACAATGTAGCTTTTGAAGATTTGCCGGATGATTATGTATGCCCTCTCTGCGGTGTTGGTAAAGACCAGTTTGAAGAGGAATAAGAATTTTAATGGTACAAGCCGCAGATTTTCTGCGGCTGAATTAAGAGTAAGGAGAAGTATATGCCTGAATTAAAAGGGTTCTAAAACCGAAAAAGAATTTGCAGACTGCTTTTGCAGGAGAATCTCAAGCAAGAAACAAGTATACATATTATGCCTCACAGGCAAAAAAAAGATGGTTTCGTGCAAATAAGCAAAATTTTTGAAGAAACTGCAAATAATGAAAAGAGCATGCTAAAATTTGGTTCAAGTTTTTGAATGAAGGAAATAAAATCCGGAAACAATCAAAAACCTTGAAGATGCCGCTAACGGAGAGAATTACGAATGGACAGAAATGTATGCCCAATTCGCTAAAGAAGCTAAAAAGAAGAGGGATTTGATCAGCTGGCAATTCTTTTTGAAATGGTAGGCAAAATTGAAAAAAAGAACACGAAGAACGCTATAGAAAGCTTTTAGAAAATATTAAAAACAACACCGTTTTTGAAAAACCTTCAAAAGTACTGTGGGAATGTTCAAACTGCGGTCATACAATTGAGAGCGAAAATGCTCCTGAGCTATGCCCTGTTTGCAAGCACCCGAAAGCATATTTTTTATGAAAGCTAGTAATTTCTAGTATCTTTTAAGAGGCTTTACAAAATTTGCAAAAGCCTCTTTTTTATGATAAGATTAAAATGCAAATTAAAGGAGTGGGATGTGACAGAATTTAAAGGTAGTGAAACCGAACAGAATCTGCAAAAAGCATTTGCAGAAGAAGCCGTTGATTATTTTAAGTATGCTTTATATGCCTCTCTTGCAAAATTTGAAGGACAGGATTATATCCAAAAATGCTTTTGAAGAAGTTGCACAAAATGAGAAAGAACATGCTAAAATCTGGTTTAAATGGCTAAATGATGGTAAATTTACAAAAACTCTGGCTAACCTGGAGGATTCTGTAAAAATCCGAACAGGATGCCGGCAAATCTCACTATCCTGAATTTGCCCAAACAGCCAGAAGAGAAGGTTTTGAGCATATTGCAGGACTTTTTGAACGTGTTGCGGAAATAGAAGTCGAACACGAAGAAAAAATTCAAAAAAAATGCTTCAGGCGTTAAAAAATGAAAATCTCAGTCCTGATGAAAACGGAAATTATATCTGGGAATGTTCTGCCTGCGGTGCTGTAATTGTGCAGAAGGATAGACCTGATTTCTGTCCGTTATGCAAACATGATGAAACATTCTTTTATAAAAAGAACCCCAAATAATTTATAAATATACAAGGAGAAGGAAATGAAATTTCAGGAAATTAAAAATAACATATTTTACTGCGGATTAAATGACCGCGAAAGAAGAATATTTGATGAACTTATCCCTCTGGAACATGGAACCAGCTACAATTCTTATCTGGTTAAAGGCAGCGAAAAAATTGCTATCATAGATACTATGTACCCGCCTAAATCAGATGAATATATTAAAAATCTTGATGAAAATAATATTACTCATGTTGATTACATTATTGCTAACCATGGAGAACAGGATCACTCAGGCAGTATTCCAAAGTTGTTGAAAAAGTATCCTGAAGCAATTGTAGTAACAAATGCGAAATGTAAAGAAAATATTATAGAAATGCTTCATGTTGATGAAGCTAAAATTAAAGTCATCATCGATGGAGAAGAACTTTCTCTTGGCGACAAAACTCTAAAATTTATTATTGCCCCTGGTGTTCATTGGCCGGATACAATGTTTACACATATAGTGGAAGACAACCTGCTATGTACATGTGACTTTTTTTAGGTGCACATTATACTTTTGACAATTTATATTCACCGGATAACTGTGCAATTGAACACAGCGCCAAAAGGTACTATGCTGAAATAATGATGCCGTTCAGAACAATGTGCAAAAGTATACAAAAATGATTCAGGATTTGAAGCCTGAAATGATTCTGCCAAGCCATGGTCCTATATATAAAAATCCGGATTTTATCCTTGATTTATATGCAGATTGGAGTGCAGATGAAGGTAAAAACTTAGTATTGCTTCCATACGTGTCTATGTATAAAAGTACAGAAGAAATGATTGAGTATCTAGCAAAAAAACTTGCCTCAAAAGGTATAGACACTCAGGTATTTGACATTGTAACAGGCGACCTGGGCGATCTTGCTATGGGGCTTGTTGACGCAACAACTCTTGTAATGGGTTGTTCTATGGTTCTTGCAGGTCCGCATCCGATGGCTGCAAATGTAGCATATCTTGCTAACCTGTTAAGACCAAAAACAAAATTTGCATCTATTGTCGGCTCATACGGATGGGGCGGCAACCTTACAGGCAAACTCGGAGAAATGCTTTCAGGTTTAAAACTTGAAATGGTAGAACCTCTTCTAATAAAAAGGTAAACCAAAAAGAAGAAGATTTTGCTAAACTTGATGCAATGGCTGAAACTATTTATGAAAAACATAAATCAGTAAATCTTGTATAACTAAAAAAAGGGGAAAAATGATTAGTGGTCTAATGAAAAACTTGGGAATTCAAACACAATTCAGTAGTTCAAAGAAAGTGGCAGGAGAAGCCGCCAGAGTAAAGAAAGCTCCGCAGAATAACCAAACAGCCGCAGGCGGTAAAACATTAGAACAAGATACATTTACTTCAAACAAAAAATCAGAAGAAGTTGCCGTAAACAGCGGTGACAAATTTGAAAAATCACCCCAGAAAAAATAAACTATTACATAAAAAAAAGCCTTCCTGTTATTTTTAGTTGTAATGTTTATGCTTTTTTAATTTTTTATTTCTTGATTAAAAATATTTATTTTCTCGGACACGCTCTCGCCCTGCTCTCGAAAGTCTTGTCTTTATCGCCTCGAAAACAAATATTTTTTTCTTATTTGTTTTATTGCTTTTTCGCTCTGTATACCTGATAAAATTTTCGTTTACCCAGGTTGTGTCGTGCCTCAGACACCACTTTCGACTCAAAAAGTTCTATTTTTGATTTTAATGTTCTGATAATAGATTCTTGTGAAGCACCATCTAAACATTTTGTAAAAGAGTAATAAATCTGACTGCCGGAAAACCTGAAGATGAAAGATTTGCAATACTTGAATTTGCCCAGCATGAATTAAATTATGCAACAGAACCGCTGGCTGTATTTGCAAAAATTCCGGAAGATAAGCGGACAAAACTTGTTCCAATATTAAAACAAATTAATGAAGTCAATGATACAGAAATGTTCAATTCAACACAAGGTCATACAGAAACAATAACATCACTTTATGATATTTTTAGAACTGCTGTATATGCACATGACGATATTAGTAAGCTTAGCGTTCCACAAGCAAATGCCTATAAAGTTGAAACTCTTAAATCAATGAATGAAGATAAAAAGTTTATGGAAAAATTAGACTTCTATGCTGACAAAAAATCGAAAAGAAAATATAATTTCTATAGTTGATAACGTCATGAATTACTTTATCGATAACATTTTATAGAAAAAAAGCTCCCTTTCAAAGGGATCTTTATCCTGATATTTCAAATCAAATCTTTCCGGCAGGTTAAAGTCTAACTGAATAGTAGCACACTGCCATGTTCTTCCGATTGCATCTTTAAACTTTAAAGTCAATCTTAGGACCGTAAAATGCACCGTCACCCTCGTTAATTTTATCATATTTCATACCGCGTCTGTCCATAGCTTCTTTCAAGCTTTCTTCAGCCTTATTCCAGTTTTCTATCTCACCGATATAGCTTTCCGGACGGGTAGAAAGTTCAACCTCAAATTCCATTTTAAAATAGCCATTGTATCAGCTACAAAGTCAATGATTTCATTAATCTCATTCCTAACTGCTCAGGTGTGCAGAAGATGTGTGCATCATCCTGAGTAAAGCCCTGTACTCTTGTTCAAACCGCCGATGCACCCGATGTGTTCTCTTCTGTATACAGTACCAAGTTCAGCCATTCTTAAAGGCAAAGAACGATATGAATGTCTGTTTGCCTGATAAATCAAAATATGGAACGGACAATTCATTGGTTTTAAGATATATTGATCATCACTATCTTCTTTTTGGATAAAGAACATATTTTCTCTGTAATGATCAGCGTGGCCTGAAATTTCCCAAAGTTTTGATTTTAGCAATATGCGGAGTATTAACAATAACATAACCCGCGTTTTCTGTGTTCTGTTCTCCAGTAATTTTCAATTTCTTCACGAACTACAGCAAGGTTAGGATGCCACAATACAAGACCCGCCTCCCAGTTCTTCTCTTGTAGAGAATAAATCGAGTTTAGCACCGAGTTTTCTGTGATCGCGTTTTTCAGCTTCTTCCAGAATTTCAAATAATCAGCCAAATCCTCTTTTGTCCAGAATGCTGTTGCATAAATTCTCTGGAGCATTTTATTTTTTCGTTTCCGCGCCAGTAAGCACCGGCAACTTTTATTAATTTAAATTACCTTTAATATATGAAGTATTCGGAATGTGAGGACCTGCACAAAGGTCATTAAACAATTTTCCGTCTTTGTCTTTTGTTAAATATAATGTAGGATTATCATTTCTGTGTTCTTCAAGCAATTCGGCTTTTGTAAATTTCGCCTTCTCTTTAAACTCAGCAATCTGCTTATCAACATCAGGAATAACATACCTTTCAAAAGTAAGATTTTGTTTAATAATATTTTTCATTTTTCATCTTCATTTTTTAGAAAGGTCTTCTTCAGTAAAAGATGTGACCTGTCAAATCAAAATCGTAATAAAATCCGTTCTCAATGTAGAAGGACCGATAGCCAAGTTTGCCTGCGGGAATAGTGCAATGAACAGCCTGTGCCATAATGTGAGATGCAGAGTGTCTTAAACACCCAGAGTTTTTGTTTTTTTCCATTTTTAACCTTTCATGTCCTTTGGTTTTGCGGCAAATCCAGGTTCAATTAACAACACTTAAATGAACATTTGCCCCCGGGGTGGACCCCCTAACTACTTAACAATAAAACCATACCACTGACAATAGTTGATTACAAGAAAAATATCCTAAAATTTTGTAAAAACGGAATAGCAAAAACGCGAAGGGGGAAAGAATATTCAAAGAAAAGACCTGCCCTCAAAAAGCCTGAAATACAACTGAATATTTTGCAAGATTTGAAGTAGATATATACAGAGCCCCTAACTTATTCTTATAAGAAATATTACGATTACAGCGGGCTCAATATTGATAGATTAACTTTTTAGATAAAAATTTAATCCGGCGTTCAAGCCTTATCAGATTTTATACCGAAAAAGTTTTATTGCCCCGCCGATTAAAGCAGAAGCCAGTCCGGCAGCCATAGCATAAAGAGCTGCGCCTTTACGGGGAACGAATTTTTAAATCTGTCAAAAGAAGTCTTTGTAAGAAACGGGTCTGTCATTGATTTAGCTTCTGATTTTACAGTATCAAGCATATCTTTCTTTTAGAACAACGCCATCCTTTTCAAGAGCAGCAAATTTCTTTATAAAGGTTAAGCTCTAAGTTTCCTGCCTGAACAAGACGATCCCCTATCAGCAGTTAAAGCCTTTATCTTTTCAGCATCCATTACGGTAGGTGCATCAAGCACCTCTTCACCGTAGGAAGCTGCCATAAGTTCTTTTATTTCTTTACAACTTTCTTTAGTAAGAGCTTTTATGTTTCAGCAGGTCATCATAAAGTTCATTTAAAGTAAAGACCTTAGACGTGCTTGAATATTCTTCTACTACAGCATTATAGCCATTAAACGCCTCATTTATAAGACCTTCTTTCGTTTTATAAATTCATTTACCTTTTCCAGCGGCACCTTTTCTTCAGCAAATGAAGTATCAACAATGTTGTTTAAAGAATTTTTAAATGCTCTTGCCGGGATAATTGTTTGCATTGCTTCATTAAAAGCATTAATATTCCTGTTTCTCATTTTATTAACAGATTTATCAAAAACATCAGCATCGCCAAAAACCAAATCATCAAAGAGTTTTTGCAGCTCTGGGAGCCATATAGCTTCCGCCAAGAGCACCTCCGGCGCCTGCAACTGCAGCGCCTATTCCTGCATATAAATTATTATTCTGCGCTCTTCTATCTGCGGTAACTGAATTTATTGCCATTTAATTTCCTTTCGGTTTTGAAAATATTTTATTTTTAATATTAAAACAGCTAAAAAGCCAGAAAAGTTGACAGTTATTTATAAAAATTTACAATATATTATCTATGACGGTAATTATCCACAGGAAATTGTAGTATAATATATAAAAAAGAAGAGTATTTTTATAAGGGGATAAATGAAGAAACTTATTATTGCAATATGTGTAATGTTATTGAGTGCAGCCGCATTTGCCACAGAAAATGTTTACAATCTCGATAACGGTCAAACCGTAATTATTAAAGAGGTAAAAAAACAAACCCTATTGTTACAGTTGATACCTGGATTAAGACAGGCTCAATAAATGAAACAGACAAAAACAACGGGTTGCCCATTTTTTGGAACATTTATTCTTTAAAGGTTCTAAAAAATCACGCACCAGGGGAATTTGACAAGCTTCTTGAAACAAAAGGCGCAGTAACAAATGCAGCAACCAGCAAAGACTTTACACATTACTATATAACAATTCCTTCAAAATATTTTAATGAAGCATTGTCGCTTCATGCGGATATGCTTCTTAATCCGCTTATTCCAAGAAAGGAACTCGAGAGAGAACGCAAAGTTGTACTTGAAGAAATTTCAAAAGACGAAAATTCTCCAAACAGTGTTGTTTACGATAATCTCGTAAGTATGTTATATACACACCATCCTTATAAGAGAAAAGTTATAGGAACAAAAATATAATAGAAACAATTCCAAGAGATGAAATTTTAGACTTCTACAATAAATGGTATTACCCGTCAAATATGGTGACCGTAATCGTTGGTGATGTGAATACCGAAGAAATTCTGGCTAAGGTAAAAACAAAACTTTAACAGAGAAGCAGTAAAAGCGCCTAAGGTAACTTATCCGAAGGAAAAACAGCTTACTGCACAAGCAAGAAAAAACAGCATATCTGCCAGCACAATCAGGCTACATGCTAATAGGTTTCCGCGGGGTAAGCCTTGCAAATAAAGACAGCTATGCCCTTGATGTTCTTGCAACAATTCTGGGCGATGGACGTTCTTCAGTATTCTATCAGAATATTAAAGATAAAAAACAGCTTGCTTTCTCTATTTCAGCCTCTAATGCAGGATTCAGAGATGATGGAATTTTTTATATATCAGCAAGTTTCACTCCCGACAAATTAGACAAATTGGAAGCAAATATTTTTTGAAGAGCTTGACAACATACAAAAAAAATGGTGTTACAGCAGAGCAAGTCCAGCTTGCCAAAAAATATTATAGAACGTGATACATATTATCAAAGAGAATCTATTTCAAACATAGCACAGGAAATAGGCTATGTTATGACAACAACAAACGATATAAAAATTTATGATGATTATGTTGCAAATATTAAAAAGGTAACACCTGCCGACGTTAAACGTGTTGCTGATAAATATTTAGGTAAAAAATAAATCAGCAGTTTCCATTGTCCTGCCGGAAAGCGCCAGAGAAGTAAAGATTTCAAATGTAACACCGGCACCGGCAGAGGCTAAGTTTGTAAGTGAAAATAAAACTACTCAAAAATATGACCTGTCAAACGGTGCAACACTTTGATGACACCAAATACATCAAACGAAATTGTTGCAATCAGCATATTTGCAAAAAGGCGGCAACTTTACACAAAATAAATATGGAACAGGTATCCTTACGGCCTCTACAATGGTGAAAGGTACAAAAAATATTCGCCGTCCGAACTTGCCCTTGAATTGGAGGACAACGGTATTAAAATTCAGCCGGGAATCCGTTCTGATGCTTTCTCTGTAAACCGTTTTAACAACAAAAAATCAATATGATAAAACTCTTGAACTTTTAAATGAAATAATTAATAACGCAACTTTCGATAATTATGAAATTGAAAAAGTTAAGAATGAAAAACTTAATGCACTGAAAAAATCCCGCGACATTCCGCTTGATGTTGCTATTGAAGAATACAAAGACATGATTTTTGAAGGTACACCATACACAAATTCAACACATCTATTGGAAAAAATATTCCATCCATTGAAAGAGAAGATATTATTAATTACTATAATAATATTTTCACTCCGGCAAACGTCATTGTATCAATAAACGGGAATGTTGATAAAGATAAAACAGTACAGGCTTTTTTTCAACAATGTTTAAATCTAACAGCAATGACAAATTCGATTACGCCAAGCACGCCGGAGAGATAACACCGGTTTCTTCCGCAAAGAACAAGGACAATCACAAAACCAGATACAAATACAGACTGGATATTCTTAGCCTGGCAGACAGCCGGACTTAATAACAGGAAAGATTATGCGACACTTCAGGTAATCGATTCTATTTTTGAGGTACAGGAATGAGCTCCAGATTGTTCAAAAACCTTCGTGACCAGGAAGGGTTAGCCTATCAGCTCGGTTCAGGTTATTCTGCAAACAAACTTAGAGGAGCTTTTTGTGGTATATATCGGCACAAATCCACAGACACTGGAACAGGCTAAAGCCGGTTTGTTCAGAGAAGTTAACCGATTAAAAACAGAGTTTGTCAGCTCAAAAAAACTGCGCGAAGCAAAAGACAAATTAATCGGCCAGTTCACTATATCACAGGAAACCAATCTGGATAAAGCTATTACTCTGGGATGGTTTGAAACAGCCGGTTACGGCTATAATTTCGTAAAAGATTACGAAAAACTTATTAACTCAGTAACAGAATCCGACATTATTAATGTTGCAAATAAATACTTTAATTCAAATTATGTACTTTCAATAGTAAAAAAATAGAACTTTCTAAAACAGGAGATATTTTCCGGAACAAATTCCACATAGAAATATCTCCTGTTTTGATTTTAACTTTAAAATTTGAACTATCGCAATTACAGAAAACTATGTATTCACTTTTGTAAAGAAAAATTTTATAATCTTTACATAAAAACATGTTTATTATTACATGATTGGTAAAATAGGACGGGTTATAAATTGTTAAACAATTACGAAAGCTTTGATAATTCTGAAACATCTTCAAGAAAATCTGCGCTTATCCAGGAGAGAATAGGGCTTGTTTTACTCATATGTATAAACAATTCCTTGATTATCAGCACGCGACAATTAATACTAACGAAATTTTTACCCGCATGATTGATAACCTTCAGGAAGTATGTGAAATACTCAAAGAAGCATTTTTCTTCAAGAGGAGTAACCACACAGAATATATATGTTGATACAGATCCTCAAAATCAATTGTTATCATAAATATTCTATGGCATAAAATAAGCTTCACAACCCGCTGTAACTTCCAGCCGCAGGCTCTGTACAGAGAAAATGGAGCACATATGTTTTCCGGCAGAATTATGGCAATAAGAGGTAATTACAATGAAATTATGGCAGGTGTGAAAGACCATGATGAAGAAATGGTAAGGCTTCTTGATAATGAAGTTGCATCCTTTTTGTACCGGCAGAATCCAGCCAGAATTCAGTTTTGAAAATACGCCATCTTGCAAACAGAGAATTATATTTAAATCAGGTTGATGCTCCGCGCGAGTTTGTTTTAAAAGTAGTTGAAACAATATGCGGAGGAGGCTTCTATCATGAAGAAGGCGCAAGAAAAAGTTTTAATATTTAACAAACACGACCAAAAACAGCCGGTTAATCCATAGAAATCTTTGAAGATAATTCAGCAACAATTCTTGCAACATCGGAACCGCCGATTGAAACTTCAAGAATTAAAGGACTGTGAATTAATACAGTTTCACTGTATTCCATGGTATCAACATTAATCACATTAAACTCGATAAAATCTGTGCCGGCATATATGAGTTTACCATACTCACCGCCTGTAGCCCAGCGGATAAACATATATTGATTTTCATATTCTTAAGCTTTTCTACTAATCGCATAAAACCCTCACCCTATATAATATATTTTAGCTATTTTTAATCTTAAGTCAAGATAGTCAAAAAAAAAAAAGCTACACATTTTGTGTATAGCTTGAACAATAATCTTGGGAGGAGATTTGGGGATAGTTGTACATGCATGATAAGCCAAGCATGTTTTTTTTGTTACATGTGTACCAGCAAATTTAATAAAAATTTACAATTAATTGATTTTATACTATACTGTATGCAAGGAGAATTTTTATGAAAATACTTGTAATAAACGGTGTAAATATGAATATGCTTGGGATTCGGGAACCTGAAAAATATGGAACCATGACATTAAAAAGATTTAGAAAAGGAGCTTTTACGCATATTCATTTGAACTTGGTATTGACATAGAAACATTCCAGAGCAATCACGAAGGTGAAATTGTTGAAAAATTCACTCTGCATTCAATAACTGTGACGGAATAGTTATAAACCCTGCCGCTTACACTCATACCAGCGTTGCAATAAAGAGATGCTCTCGCTGCAGTTTCAATCCCGACAGTAGAAATACATATGACCAATATCCACAGCAGGGAAGACTTCCGACACAAATCACTCATTGCACCTGTGTGTATTGCACAAATAAGCGGTTTTGGCTTTAACAGTTATAAACTGGGGCTAAATGGGTTAGTTGAATATTTAAAAGATAATAATAAAAAAATGAAGATTAATTATTTCGACAGAAACTCACTTCTAAAAACATCCGCCATTTCTGCAGATTTTTCATAATTTCCGGTAAAGCTGTAAGCCATATCAAAGAATTTGTTAACTCTTTCAATTTCTTCCGGATTTTCCATCATAGCTTTAACATCACCCTCAACAGCTTTCATTTGCTCAATAGGGTTTTCTGGTTAATCTGGGAACGACCAATAACAGCCTCAGGTGATTTAGACAAATCATCTGTGCCAACAGTTTTCTTAGCCTCTGTTTCAGACTTTACTTCCTGAGATTGGGCAGGATCTTTTTAGCCGGTTCAACTTTCGGCGAAAATGGAACTCCTGTGTTATTTTGAATTTCTCTCATAGCCGTATCCTTCTTTCTTTTGAACAGTTTCTTAACCGTCCGCGATTTTTCTTTAATCCGTTTATAGCTTTAAAACACAAAAAGGAATTTTTTGCTATTTTGTAAACAAAAAATTACAAAAATTAATATAAAAAAATCTCTCTCCGTTTTTTTATGTTATCATTTAGTATATACTATAAATGGAAGTAATGCAACCTATGAACCTGATTAATTTATTCAGCAATATTAATCCTAAAGAAGTGTTAAAGTATCTGCCTGACGCGGTTTTAGTGGTCAATGAACAAACCGGGGAAATCGTCTGGATAAATGAAAAAGCTTCAAATATTTTTGAAATAGTCAGGGATGAAATGGAAAATTTGAAGTTTGATGATTTAGTTAATAAAGGGATGGAGCTTGCAGAACAGTCATCTATAAAGGATGTTCCGGTGATAGGCGGAGCTGTTGTAAATGAAAAAGAATTTTTTGTTGAAATGAATGCTGCACTTCTTGATGAGCAGTATTTTATTACAATAAGAGATGTGACTGCAATGACTACTGTTCTGGTAAACGCCGAAAGAACAGGAAGGTTGAATAAAGATAAAAATATTATGCTTTCAAAACTCGCAAATGAGTTTAAATCACCGCTTCAATCTATTATAGGATTTTCACAGGCACTGAAAGACGGGCTGGGCGGAACAATTAATGAAAAAAACAAGAAAAATATGTAAAAATAATAAATAAAAATGCTGCGGATTCCCTTTATTTTATGGAAAAATTCTTTGAATTTTCTCAAATGGAATCTTCGCTTTTTGATTTTGATTTTCAGGTTTTTGATATTTTAAATACAGTGCAGACTATAATAAAAAACAATGAAACTGCAATAAAAAGCCAAAAATCTTACAGTAAATGTTTCATCGGAAGACCTTTTGAATAAAGCCGTTTATACAGATATGGATGCGGTAAAGGTTATTATGCAGAATATACTTGAAACATCTATAAACTAACTGAAATAGGTTCAATTAATATTGAACTTTCTAACCCTGATCCCGAACTGATTAAAAAAGTCGGTATAAAACCTATAAAGAATGCGAATGAAGCATCTTATCTGCTAATTTCGATTGTGGATAACGGCATCGGACTTCAGGAAAACGAAACAGAAGGAATTTTTTGAACCATACACACAACTGGATAAAGTAAATAAAAAAATATTGTAAGATCTTTCTGCCTTGGTACGGCAAAAGAACTTGTAAAACATTTAAACGGCGCTATATGGCTTCAGACAGAAGTTATGAGAGGTACGATATTTAATATTATTCTGCCGGTAGAAAAGGGAGCAATTCAACAGAATGAGTGATGTCATATTAAAGAATGTTAGAAAGATTTATGACAAAAAATTGTCATAGATAATATTGATTTGACTATTAAAGATAAAGAATTTGTGGTACTGGTAGGGGCTTCAGGCTGCGGAAACCACAATTCTAAGAATGATAGCCGGACTGGAGGAGATTACAGGCGGAGAAATTTTAATCGGCGGGAAAAAAAAGTCAATAATATTCCGCCAAAAGATAGGGACATAGCCTTTGTTTTCCAGAGTTATGCACTATATCCGCATATGACTGTAAGAGAAAATATTGCTTTCGGCTTAAAAATGAGAAAAAGTTGATAAAGCAGAAATTGAGAAAAAGTTCAGGAAGCTGCTGAAATTCTTGATTTGACAGAATACTTAGACCGTAAACCAAAACAGTTGTCAGGCGGACAGCGCCAGAGAGTTGCTCTGGGAAGGGCAATTGTAAGAAATCCAAAAGTATTTTTGATGGATGAACCACTTTCAAACCTTGATGCCAAGCTTCGTGTACAGATGAGGGCAGAAATAAAAAAAACTGCACGAAAAACTGCAAACAACATTTATCTATGTAACCCACGACCAGACAGAGGCTTTGACAATGGGGGACCGGATTGTCGTTCTGGACAAGGGAAAGATTCAGCAGGTTGACACTCCTGAAGAGATTTATAATAATCCTCAAAACACTTTTTGTAGCAGGATTTGTAGGCTCTCCACAGATGAATTTTATTGACGGAGAAGAACTTTCTGAGGAATTTGCCAGTAAGACAGCAGGTATACGACCGGAAAAGATGCTTTGCGAAAAACACCTCATCCGCGGATAAAATAAGCCTAACCGTTGACATTGAGTTGACCGAACTTTTAGGAAGCGAAAAAATCGCATATTTTCTATCGGGAAAAATAAGTGTTCCGCCAAACTACCTGCAGATTAGCAGCTTGGTGCAATACTGGATTTGAGCATCAAAAAGGAAGATATATACCTTTTTGATAAAGAAAACGGCTGCAGAATTAAATAAAAAGACGACTTTTCAGCCGACTCAAGGAAACATTGTTTGGGATATATACTTTGTAAATTGCTTACAAAGTATATATCGGCAGGCTTGAAAAGACTTTACACTGCCCCCCGCCCCATCCTATCCTATCCTATCCTATCTCAGAGTATAATTGAATTTCAGACCTCCGCACATTCGTTTTAACATTTTGTTACAATTGATGTTTTTAAAAATAACTCCGAGATTTCGATAGTTATAACTTATATTTTGTTAAAAATGTTAAAATTTGTCATCCTTTTATCTTCCACCCATATAATTGTAACATTAACCGGTTTGCAGAAAGGATTTGAAGAATAATTAGGATAGGTATTCTTCGCAGCTTTGTCATAGAAGTTTATTTTTTCATATAATTTTTTGTATAAACAAGTAGATTCATAATTTTCATTCCCGACTATTACCTGACTATATTATTATGTTTTTTAAATAGTTATAATCCCCGCAAAGTATCATCTTTTATTTTGTATATCAGCTGTTTGGCTAATCCTCTAATCTAATTGAAGAAACTATAAAAAATTTTAAAATAGTTCTGATGTTTTAGTAGAAATATTTGTTTTACTAAACGATAGCGGAAGCAACACAAAAGCGTGTTTGAGAAAATAATTATTTCTACTCTATAGATACAGATAAAAGGAGATATAAATAATATGAAAAACATTAGAGGAACAAAAACAGAACAGAACCTGATTAATTCTTTTGCCGGAGAATCCCAGGCAAGAAACAGGTATACTTTCTTTGCAAAAGTTGCAAAAAAAAAGGGTATGAAAAAATCTCACAAATATTTCTTGATACAGCAGAAAATGAAAGGGAACACATAAAACTTTTCTATGAATATATAGGAGATACAAGAGGACACGTTGATGCAGATTATCCGTTTGGAATTAGGTACAACCGAAGAAAACTTAAAAAGCGGCGTTGAAGGAGAGTTTGAAGAATATGATATTCTCTACAAAAAAGGCGAAGATGATGCAAAAGAAGAAGGATTTGATGAAATTGCAGAAACCTATGCAAGGATTAGAGAAGTAGAAAAACACCATTCTCAAAGATATGCCGAACTGTTAAAGCAATTAAAAGATAAAACATTATTTTCAAAAGAAGAACCTGTAAAGTGGGTTTGCA
>VOFD01002125.1_pt1:0-10000 | contig 16075 bp, 17 predicted proteins | sample 5384101 | NCBI WGS metagenome assembly VOFD01 (sample SAMN12384723, study PRJNA508395) | human gut metagenome | isolation source: healthy gut C | host: Homo sapiens
TCGAGGGCGTCGAGGGCGAGCTCTACTTCCTGGCCTGGACGACGACGCCGTGGACGCTGCCGTCGAATACGGCGCTGGCCGTAGGCCCCGCGATCGACTATGTGCGCGTCAAGTGCCGCAACCCCTATACCGACGAGCCGCAGCATGTAATCATGGCCAAGGCCCTCGTCGGCACATACTTCACCAAGAAGATGGAAGGCACGTTCGAAGTGGAGGACAAGACGTGGCTCGGCCCCGAGCTGGAGGGCGTGCGTTACCGTCAGCTCATACCGTGGGTGAAGCCCTTGCCGAGTACGGTGACGCCTTCCGCGTGATTCTGGGCGACTACGTGACCACGTCGGACGGTACGGGTATCGTACACATAGCCCCCACGTTCGGCGCCGACGATGACCGCGTGGCAAAGGCCGCAGGCATCGCCCCGCTCTTCATGATAGACAAGGCGGGCAAGACGCAGCCAATGGTCGACCGAAAGGGTCGTTTCTTCCTTCTGGAGGATCTCGACCCGCAGTTCGTCAGGATAATGTAGACACGGCCCAATACGGCGAGTATGCCGGCCGCTACGTCAAGAACGCCTACGACGACACCCTTCCGGCCGATGCCCCCACGCTCGACATCGACCTGTCGGTCATGCTCAAGTCGCAGAACAAGGTCTTCAAGATCGAGAAGCACACCCACTCGTACCCCCACTGCTGGCGTACCGACAAACCGGTGCTCTACTACCCGCTCGACTCGTGGTTCATACGCACCACGGCGGCTGCGCGACCGCATGATAGAGCTCAACCGCACGATCCACTGGAAACCCGAATCGACCGGATCGGGGCGTTTCGGCAAGTGGCTCGAAGGGCTGGTGGACTGGAATCTGTCGCGTTCGCGTTTCTGGGGCACGCCGCTGCCGGTGTGGGCTACCGAGGATTACTCCGAGCTGAAGTGCATCGGTTCGATTGCCGAACTTATGGAGGAGATCGACAAGTATCGCCGCCGGCAACATGACCGAAAACCCGTACAAGAATTTCCGCGTTGGCGACATGTCGGCCGAGAAACTCGACCGAGCGCATCGACCTGCACCGTCCCTATGTGGACCAGATCGTGCTCGTCTCGTCCAAGGGCGAGCCATGCGCCGCGAAAGCGACCTGATAGACGTGTGGTTCGATTCGGGCGCCATGCCCTACGCCCAGATACACTACCCCTTCGAGCACAGCGAATCGTTCGACAAGGTCTTCCCTGCGGACTTCATCGCCGAGGGCGTCGACCAGACGCGCGGCTGGTTCTTCACGCTGCACGCCATAGCCTCGATGCTGTTCGACTCGGTAGCCTTCAAGAATATCATTTCCAACGGTCTGGTGCTCGACAAGAACGGCAACAAGATGTCGAAGCGGCTGGGCAACGCCGTAGATCCGTTCGAAGTGCTCGACAGCTACGGCGCCGATGCTACGCGCTGGTACATGATTACCAACTCGCAGCCGTGGGACAACCTCAAGTTCGACCGCGACGGGGTGGACGAGGTGCGCCGCAAGTTTTTCGGCACGCTCTACAACACCTACTCGTTCTTGCCCTCTACGCCAATGTCGACGGCTTCACGGGCAAGGAGCCGGAGATCCCCGTATCCGAGCGTCCTGAGATCGACCGCTGGATCATATCACTGCTCAACACACTGATAAAGGACGTTACGCGCTATCTTGACGATTACGACCCGACGCCCGCACGCGCCATACAGGATTTCGTCGGCGAGAACCTCTCGAACTGGTACGTGCGCCTCAACCGCAAGCGTTTCTGGGGCGGCGGCATGAGCGACGACAAACTCGCCGCATATCAGACCCTCTACACATGTCTGGAGACGGTATCGATGCTGGCAGCGCCCTTCGCACCCTTCATCACCGACCGTATCTTCACCGACCTGAACGCCGTAAGCGGACGCCACACCGAGTCGTCCGTACACCTCGCACTCTTCCCCGAGGCCGACGAGAGCCTCATCGACACGGAGCTCGAGCAGACCATGGATATCGCCCAGCGCGTCTCGTCGATGGTGCTGGCGCTGCGCCGCAAGGTCAACATCAAGGTTCGCCAGCCGCTGACCAAGATCATAATCCCCGTACTCGACGCCGCTACGGTCCGACATATCGAAGCGGTGAAGAGTCTCATTGCAAGCGAGGTGAACGTCAAGCAGATCGAGCTGCTGAGCGACACCACGGGCGTCATCACCAAGCGCATAAAGCCCAACTTCAAGACCCTCGGCCCCAAGTACGGCAAGTACATGAAGCAGATCGCGACCCTGACCGCAACCTTCACGCAGGAGCAGATCGCCGCCATCGAGGCTGCCGACGAGACGCTGCTCGACGTGGGCGGCGAGAAGATCGCCGTGACGCCCGCCGACTTCGAGATCACCTCGGAGGATATGCCCGGATGGCTCGTGGCGACGGAGGGCAAGCTCACCGTGGCGCTCGACATAACCGTGACGGAAGAGCTGCGCCGCGAGGGCGTGGCACGCGAGTTGATAAACCGCATACAGATCGAGCTCAAGCCGCAGGTGGAGGGCGCCATCGCCGACTTTGCCGACTACATAGCCTCGCAGACGCTCGCCGTTGAGGTTACGGGCGCGGCCGAGCCGCAGGGAGCATTCGTCGTCGACACTGATGTCAACGACGAGCCGCTGCGCATAGCCGTCACGCGCGTGCAGGGCGCATAGCTCACCTTTTAATATGAAAGATTTGGCCGTTTACGAAAAATAAGCTATCTTTACGTAACAACCTTATAACTTTATAACCGCTATGGCAGAGGAGAGAGTAAAGATATGGTGACGCCGATCTGGCCGAGTTCAAGCAGATAATACTCAAAAACTCGAACAGGCTCGTGCTGACTACGAGCTGCTGCGCTCCACCATAACACATTCGGGCGACAACGACACGGAGGATACCTCGCCCACGTTCAAGGTCCTCGAAGAGGGTGCCACAACCCTCTCGAAGGAGAGCGGGCGTCTGGCAGCCCATCAGTTGAAGTTCATCCGCAATCTTGAGATGGCGTTGGTGCGTGTCGAGAACAAGACCTACGGCATCTGCAAGACCACAGGCAAACTTATCCCCAAGGAGCGTCTGCTGCGTGTACCCCATGCTACGGAGTGCATCGAGGCCAAGGAGAAGCGCAAGCCGTAATCCCGATCCCGCCCCGCCGCACAAGCACATTGCGCAGGCACACCGCTTAAGATCAAATCGACACCTCGATGTCAGTTCAAGGTATCAAGGCCAAGACGGAAGCGGGCCGCCGCATAAATGACGGCAGCAGGCCAACCGGCAAGGCTGACAGGCCGAGTACGACATGGAAATGCGGCTATGGGGGGAGGCGGCGGACGTTGGGAAATACTCTACGGAGGGAAAGGTAATACCTCGGAATAAAAAGGGAGCACAGATTTTCAGAATCCGTGCTCCCTTTTTATATATGCATCCCGCAGTCTGCACACGACGGCAAAACAAAGCGGCCGGACGGTCTCATTTACCGTCCGGCCGCAACGAAAACGCAACGTCCTATAATTTAGTGACGCTCGATAAGTTCGATGGCGATGCCCTCCTCCTCGACAAAGGCGATGGTCATGTCGCCGCAATCGAGGGGCTCGAGCAACACCTTCGCACCCTCCAGCTCGCACTTCAGGCAGGGCACGTCGTATGCCACATGCGCACGCGTCTTCATCAGTTCGTGCATCGGGCTGTCGGGCTCGAAATAGAGAAACTCGAGTTTGTTGGCACTCTTGCCGTAATCCGTTACATAGACCTTCAAAGGCTCAATGTAGGCTGCCTCGGCGGGTTTCACCGCCGTAGGTATTCCGAAATGACTTAATGTTCTCATGATATTATCGATTTTAAGTTCGATGTGTCGCTTGTCGTTTATCCTTTTATCGTTTTATTTCTGAATCGGCTACACCGTAGTCGGCACGCGTTGTCCCGGCACAAACCATATCTCGCCACTGCCGCACGTTACAGACTTGCCCGCGGGTTGGTGAAACGCAACCCGGCATTGTCGTGATAGGTGCCGTACTCGGTGACGACGGCGCCCTCGGGACCCGCCATAAGGAAATGGCGCGACTCCAGCTGCTTCAAGGCGCTGATGTCACCCACATGCATCTCGTGGAAGTTGTGGACTGTTATATAGTCGCGCTGGCTCTCGGGCAGGGCGGGAGGACACGGCGTAGGGTCGCCTATGCCGAAGTTGTAGACGCTGCCCGCACGCACCTGCCAGCTCTCGTGCTTGGCCGGATATCCGGGCGAGGGGACATGGTAGTGCTCGACGATCATCTGCGAGGGCAGAAGATATATCTCATGGCCGAAATAGCGGTACTCGGGATTGTTGATCCAGAAGACGCCGCCCATACCTACATTCTCGAAGTCGCCAAGACCGAAATCCGCAACCCAGAAGTTCTGCTCCAGAAACGGAGTGAAGGGTATGCCGTAGTGATCGAACATATCGAGGAAGGCACGCCCACAGCCTCGTCGAAGATGCCGTCATGGTAGAAGTCGGCGTTGGTGTACTTTTTGGTGTAAGGTTTCAGCTCTTTCATTTCAGGTTATATTTTTCTTATGTTCATGCTCTCCAGTCTGTTGTCCGCCGCCCGCATACTGCGTATGCGGCATTAAACTGTCTATAAAATCTCCGGCCCGACAAGACACCGATCGCAAAGCATGCAGACAATCTTCCGCACCGAAGGCCGCGATATTCGACAAATCCAAAATTAATTTATTTTTTCTACATGTGCAACCTGTCGGGGCTGTAATTTTCCGCCGCGCGGCAAAACATTTTCTATATACCGCTCTACCATAGACTTTCACTTAAACGTGATGCGCCGCCGACAAATCAAATCCGAAAACTGCGTTCCAGATTTGCCTTTGCATCCGGCCTCTATCTTTGACTTCGTCTTAGATAGGATGCGCCTCGGCATAGCCAAATCCTGAAAAACTTTGTTTTTCGATTTGCCTTTGCACTCGGCCTCTATTTTTGACTTTGTCTTAGACAGGACGCGCCTCGGCATAGCCAAATCCTGAAAAACTTTGTTTTTCGATTTGCCTCTGCGCTCGGCTTTCACTATCTTTGCTATAACGAAACAATACGTCCGGAATGAATCGCAGAAAACTGATATTCGTAACCAACGATGACGGATACGCCTCGGCAGGCTTTGCTGCCGCCGTGGAGGTGGCGCAGACGCTGGGCGACGTGATAGCCGTAGCCCCGCGCACACCCCAGAGCGGCCGAAGCCAAGCCATAACCCTCACCGAGAAACTCCTTCTCGAGAAGGTGCGCAGCAACAACGGCATCGAGATATATACACTCACGGGGACACCCACCGACTGTGTCAAGGTAGCATTCGACTACATGCTCGACGGCCGACAGGTCGACATGGTGATCTCGGGCATAAACCACGGCTCCAACTCCGCCATCAACGTCATATACTCGGGCACCATGGGTGCCGCCATCGAGGGCAGCTTCTACGGCATACCCTCGATCGGGTTGTCGCTCACGGACCACAGCCCCGACGCCGACTTCACGGCCGCGAAGGCCATCTCGCAGAAGATTCTCGCCGCGGTATTCGACGAGCAGCCGAGTGTCGAGACTCCATTCTGTCTCAATGTCAACATACCGTCGCTGCCGCACGACGCCATACGCGGAATACGCATCTCGCGCCAGTGCCGCGGTATATGGCGTGAGAAGTTCAGCCCCACGACCGAACCCGACGGGCGCATCAGCTTCACCATGTCGGGCGAATACACCAACTACGAGCCCGAAGCCGAAGATACGGACGAGTGGGCTCTGGCCAACGGATATGTCTCGGTGGTGCCCATACAGGTCGACATGACAGCATATAACCGCCGACCGGCTCTGGAGAACATATTGAATCGCTGCGGCGGAATATGACCGCCGACAGCATATTTGTCAAACCATTAACGATTAAAGCCTATGATCCGCGTATTGCTCTATCTGGCAATCATCGTACAGCTCATTGCCCTCTATTACGCCATACGCCTTGTGCGCGTCACCAAATACAACGCCATCTGGATACTCTTCATAATCGGATTCCTCGTGCTGGGCGTGCAGCGCGTCGTACAGCTTTGGACCAACTACGGACACCCGATGCCCGTACTCACAATGACATGGTTCGACATAGCCGTCTCGTTGTGCGTGTCGGTGGGAATAGTGCTGCTGGACAAGCTCTTCATCTACATCGACCGACTGAACCACCACCGCCAGCTGATGGACCGCCGTATCCTGACGGCCGTGCTCCGCACCGAGGAGAAGACCCGCGCCAACTTCTCGAAGGAGCTGCACGACGGCCTCGGGCCCCTGCTCTCGTCGGCAAAGATATCGCTCTCGGCGCTCTCGCACAGTGACATGACGGCCGAACAGCGCGACATATTCAACAATACGCTCTACGTCGTGGACGAGGCGCTGCGCTCGCTGCGCGAGATATCGAACAACCTCTCGCCCCACGCCCTGACGGACTTCGGCCTCGCGCGCGGCATACAGATATTCGTCGACAAGGCGGCTGCCCTGCACAAGGTCAAGATATCGTTCGCGACGAACCTGCGCGGCGAGCGATACGACCCCGACATCGAGGTCATAATGTACCGCGTTGTATGCGAGCTGATAACAAACTCTCTGAAACATTCGGGCTGCAGCGAGATACGTCTCTCGCTCTCGGTTGCTGGCGACACGCTCGAGATGCAGTACTCCGACAACGGCCGCGGATTCGATCCGCAGGCGATGATGGATTGCGGCATGGGCCTCTCGAACATCAACTCGCGCGTAAGCTCGCTGAACGGCACATTCGACATACGTTCGTCGAAGGGCCGCGGCATGTGCGCCTCGGTCAAGGTCAACGTACGCGGCGCCGAGCGTCTGGCCCCGCGCCCCGCCGCCATCGAAACCCCGCGTCCCGTACGCGCAAAACGCCGCGAACGATGATACGCATAGCCCTCGTGGACGACCACTCGCTCTTCCGCCACGGGCTGAAGATGCTGCTTGACATGTGTCCCGACTTCGAGGTCGTATGTGATACCGCCAGCGGCGAGGAGTTCCTTGCACAACTTCCACAGACGCACCCCGACGTCGTATTCATGGACTACGCCATGCCCGGCCTGAACGGCGCCCAAACCACGGCCCGCGCGCTCGCGTCAGACCCCGAACTGAAGGTCATCACACTCTCGATGTTCGGCGATGCGGTCTACTACTCCGAGATGGTTGCCAGCGGCGCCAAGGGCTTCATGTTGAAGGATTCGGGCTTCGACGAGGTCGTCGAGGCCGTGCAGACGGTCATCGGCGGCGGCAGTTACTTCAGCGCCTCGCTGCTCGATTCTCTCTCGCACTCGATACGCTCGGCCGACACCGCCGCCGATGACGGCACCCGTCAGCAGCAGATCCCGGACCACGACCAGCTGTCGGAGCGCGAGATCGAGATTCTGGTAGGTATATGCCAAGGGCTCTCGACGCAGGAGATAGCCGACAAACTATTCATCTCGAAACGCACGGTCGACAAGCACCGCGCCAACATACTCGAAAAGAGCGGATGCAAAAATACGGCGAGCCTCGTGGTCTATGCCATCAAGAACCGTCTGGTTCAGGTCTAAGCCGAAGCCAACCACGCACGGAAATAAAACCTGACATACCCGAAACTAAAACCGCACCTTCTGTCGAAGGTGCGGTTTTAGGTCATCATGCACGGGGATGCCGCCGCAGCCGCGGGAACATCTTCTTGAAACGTATCAGATGGCTTGTTATGCTGCCGCCGGCGACAAGGGCCGAGACGGCGGCGATGATCATGACAATACCGAACATCAGGCGCGGCGTCAGCGCCTCGCCGAAGACCGTCACGCCGAAGAATACGGCCGTCAAAGGCTCCAGCGCACCGAGTATGGCCGTCGGCGTCGATCCGATATATTGTATCGCCTGCGTCGTGCAAAGAAACGATATGGCCGTGGGGAAGAGTGCCAGCGCTACGAGATTGCCCCACTTGTACCACGCCGAGGGGAATGTGAGCGCGCGGCCGAAGTCCGTACATACGATGAATATCGAGAATCCGAATACAAGGGCATAGAACGTAAGTTTCAGTGTGGCGATACCCTTCAGCCGCGGGCGGTTAACACCCACGATATAGAGTGCGTATGAAAGGGCCGACACCATCACCCACATTACGCCCGTAGCGCTGAGCGTAGCGCCGTCGGAACCTTTATAAAGCAGTGCTATGCCCACCAGCGCCACGAAGATGCACGAGGCGGTCTGCGCCGTGATGCGTTCGCGGAAGAAGATGGCCATGATAACGGCAACCATGATGGGATAGACGAACAGCATGGTCGAGGCGATTCCCGCCTCCATATAGTTGTAGCTAAGGAAGAGCGACAGCGATGACATTGCCAGCAGCAGTCCCATCACCACCAACGGAAGAATGTCGTGCCGCGACACGGCAAAAGTGCGGCCGCGGGCCTTGAGCATGATGCCGAGTATGGGTATGGCGAACAGATAGCGGAAGAAGAGGACCGAATATGGATCCATGCCGTCGCTGTACAGAGGCAGCGCGAACAGCGGGTTCATGCCGTAGGATGCGGCGGCCAAGGCGCCCAGAAGGTATCCTTTGACTTTTACGTTCATGTCGATTTGTGTTTGGTCGCGCGGCCTCATACACATATCCCTCCGCGCCGAGAACCCCGACAGGAAGAACCGGAAAGCTCCCCGCCTTAGGGTGCTCAAAGATAGGTATAAAATGCTGCCGATATATCGGCGCCGGAGCAAAAACTGATCCTACGTCCGTCAAAATCGGACATTTGCGGCGGCCGCAGAGGCCATAAGGACAAAAAAAGACCGAAACCCGACGGGTTTCGGTCGCGGAACAGTGCGATGCACTACTTTGTCATTCGCTTCTCCTTGATACGAGCCTTCTTACCGGTGAGCTGACGCAGGTAGTAGATACGTGCGCGGCGTACTACGCCGACCTTGTTCACCTCGATCTTGTCGATGTGGGGAGAGTAGAGCGGGAAGATACGCTCGACGCCCACGCCGTTCGAGATCTTGCGGATGGTGAACATCTTGGTCTTGCCCGAACCCTTGATCTGGATTACCACGCCGCGGAAGCTCTGAAGGCGCTCCTTGTTACCCTCCACGATGCGGTAGGTTACGGTGATCGTGTCTCCGGCCTTGAACGACGGAATATCGGCATCCGTCTTGGGCCACATCTGCTCGTTCACGAGCTTGATGATTGCATCTTTGTTCATTGTTGCAACAAAATTTGAAATTTACCGCTCAACATTATCGCTGCACACCGTCTACCATACGCGCCCATTGGCCCGTAATCCCGCGATCCGCCGCCGCGGAAACATCCGCGCCGTGCCGCCATGACCTTATGCCCTATATAAGAGGTTGATACGGGAGTGCAAATATAAATAAAAATTCATTAATCTCCCGCATCGAGGCAAAATTTATCGTCCGTCGCGTGCAAACATCGGCATAACGTATTAATTTTGCGGTCAAAACCATCCCTGACGTTATGGCCAAACTCGTTTCGCGGGCAACGCTCCGCCCGTTGGATTATATTCTTATCGTGGGCCCCATAGCCACCGCTTCGGCCTACAGCATCCTCACCGGCACATTCGACATACTCGGATTCATAATCCTCGTATCGGGAGTCATGGGCGTTGTGCTCAGCGCCAAGCGCAGCATTCTCAATTTTCTGTTCGGGATGGTCAACGTAGGTCTATACGCCCTCGTGGCATACAAGTCGCAATACTACGGCAGCGCCGCCCTGCATGCGCTCTACTACCTACCCATGCAGTTCGTAGGCATATACGCATGGCGCCGCCGCCCGCAGAGCGACGACGAGTCGCGCGTACGCGCACGCAGCATGTCGCCACGCCTCGCGGGCATGTGGTGCGCCATCATCGTCGCCGGCACCGCCCTGCTCACCTTCATTCTGGCCCGCTACACCGAGGACTCGCAGCCGCTGAAGGATGCCGCCATCACCGTCATCGCCATCGTG
>VOFD01002125.1_pt1:15000-16075 | contig 16075 bp, 17 predicted proteins | sample 5384101 | NCBI WGS metagenome assembly VOFD01 (sample SAMN12384723, study PRJNA508395) | human gut metagenome | isolation source: healthy gut C | host: Homo sapiens
CCTTGTTACGACTTAGCCCCAGTCATCGGTTTTGCCCTAGGTCGCTCCTTGCGGTCACGAACTTCAGGCACCCCCAACTCCCATGGCTTGACGGGCGGTGTGTACAAGGCCCGGGAACGTATTCACCGCGCCATGGCTGATGCGCGATTACTAGCGAATCCAACTTCATGGAGGCGAGTTTCAGCCTCCAATCCGAACTGAGATCGGCTTTCGAGATTGGCGCCCTGTCACCAGGTGGCTACCCTCTGTACCGACCATTGTAACACGTGTGTAGCCCCGGACGTAAGGGCCGTGCTGATTTGACGTCATCCCCACCTTCCTCTCGGCTTACACCGGCAGTCCCGATAGAGTGCCCAGCTTGACCTGATGGCAACTAACAGTAGGGGTTGCGCTCGTTATGGGACTTAACCCGACACCTCACGGCACGAGCTGACGACAACCATGCAGCACCTAGTTTCCTGCCCCGAAGGGAAATCCTGTTTCCAGAATCGTCAGTAACTTTCAAGCCCAACTTACGATATTGCTTTTGACCGTATCATTCGTGTAACCCCCGTATGCAAGAATACTTATTTGTTAAAGTACAATATTAACAATCTTCTTAGGAACAATAATCACTTTCTTCGGAGTTTTTCCGGCAATCCATTTCTGTGATTGTTCTTCGCTCATTACTGCCGACTGGATGGTATCGTTATCTGCATCGGCTGGAAATTCCATCACAAAACGCGCCTTTCCGTTGAAAGAAATAGTATATTTCACCGTATCTTCTTTCAGATAAGCTTCATCGTAAGCAGGCCAGTGTGCGTCGCATACCGAAGTAGCGTTGCCCAATGCTTCCCAAAGCTCTTCCGCCAAATGGGGAGCAAACGGAGCCAGTACGACAATCAGGTTACTCAATACGGCTTTGTTACGACACTTCAGCGACGTCAGCTCGTTTACGCAAATCATAAACTGACCGATGTGTTGTAAAGAAGGCTTCGATGTCGCCTGTTACCTTCTTAATCAGCTTATGAATGGCTTTCAGCTCTTCTTTAGTAGCTTCACCTTCTGCCGGCAAGAAGTTATCCTGACGATCGTA
>VOFD01002578.1_pt1 | contig 16064 bp, 25 predicted proteins | sample 5384101 | NCBI WGS metagenome assembly VOFD01 (sample SAMN12384723, study PRJNA508395) | human gut metagenome | isolation source: healthy gut C | host: Homo sapiens
CTTCAGATGACGGATAAGTGATACGGAAACTTGCAGCCCTTTCAGTAGGAGTCAGTTCCACAGTGATGTCATGGTCAGCGAGATATACGCTGTAATAGTATGGAGTGACGGTTTCCGCCTTGTGGGAAAACCAGCTTGCCCTTTCGTTCTGGTCGAATGCCGGGTCCCGGAAACAGGCATAATGGAGAACTGCCCGTAATCGTTCATCCACGGGCTCGGCTGGTGTGTCTGCTTGAAACCGCGGATTTTGTCTGCGGTATAGGTGTATGTCCATCCGTTCCCCATTTCTCCTGTCTGCGGTGTCCAGAAGTTCATGCCCCAGGGGCGGGCGATGGCAGGATAGGTATTTCCTGTGGAAAGTTCGAACTTCGACATAGTTCCGACCAGAGGGCTGACGTAGTCAACGTATGATGCCTGCCCGCCCCGGGCCGACAAGGCCGGGAGCAGCAGAAGTAATGCGTAAAGTGTTTTTTCATTGTAATATTTAACGTCTGTTCGATAAATTAATTCTAATATTATTATCTTAATATTCAATATTTTACCATTTAACGACCGGAAGACGAAGTCCGGAGCGGAGAAATCTGCCGCAGATCCCCCGGTTATTCCCAGATGGATTCCAGAGTGTATACTTCGAGAGACTTCACTGTGACATTGTTTCCCAGAAGCTGAACCCGCTGTCATTCGACGGTCTGAACTCCATTGAATACGAATAGGCTCCGCCGTCGATGAATGCTTCCACAAGAGTACGGTCTATGTACATGTCGAACGAAAGTTCCATGCTTGTCATGTCTTCCGGAGAATAGAACACGCCGTTGATTCTTGTGCCGTTCATGTCATAGTCAAGAAGGTTCTGTCCCTGAAAGACAGGCCTGCGGATGTAGCATGGGAGAGGCTTATGGTAGCTTTTGACCCTGAGCACGTCGGCTCCTGCATACGGTTTCATCGCCTCGTCAGCCTGCCGCTGTGTCAGGTCCTTGCCTTCGTACACTTTGGTCTGGATGCTTTCGAATTCCTTTACCGGCTTGCTGTACAGACGGATACCGTCTTTCCCGGTCCTGAGCGACAGTTCGGTAGGGATCAGGAATGTCCCGTTGAACGGCATTCCGGGATGAAACCCTTCCCCAGGCTATCTGTATCCTGCGACCGTCGGATTCAGGGATGTTGCCGATGGTCTGGGCAGCATACAGGGTTTCCTGATGTGTAATAATATTTCCCGTGCTCTGGAGTAAATGCCTTGCCGTCGAAATCCCCGATCATATATGTACCGGAAGCTCCGTACATCACCCATTTGACATTGTTTGGATTCCCGTCTACCGGAAGCGGGATCAGTTCAGGGCATTCCCAGAATCCTGTCACATGGCTCTCGAAAGTCCAGTCCTTGAGGTTGCCGGAACTGTAGATGGAGTGCCCGTCCCTTTCATTGAGCACCATGATCCATTTGCCTGTCGGGCGTACCGGAATACTTTTGGGTCCCGGGTATCATGGCTGTTCCATTTTTCCTTGGAGTCTATTACCGGATTTCCGTCATATTTGGTCCAGGTGCGTCCTTTGTCCAGGCTGTAGGCCAGGCACTGCACCTGTCTGTCCAGGGCTGTCTGCAGTGTAGATGGCCACCATAGGAGGTATTCCGTCCTTCCCGAAGCCGGAAGTGTTCCCGTAGTCGATGACGGCCGAGCCGGAAAATGCCGTTCCGTCCTCATCAGGGAACAAGGCAAGAGGAGTTCTTCCCAATGTACCAGGTCACGGCTTACTGCATGTCCCCAATGCATGTTGCCCCATTCGCGCTCGAACGGGTTGTGCTGATAGAAGAGGTGGTATTCACCCTCGTAGAACACCAGGCCGTTGGGGTCGTTGTTCCATCCCCGTTTCTGGGTATAATGTATCTGAGGGCGGTTGTACTCGCGGTACAGGCTGTCTGTCCCGGCGATTTCGTCATCCTGATAAATGGATGCAAGTCCGGCCCTGTCTTCAGGATAAGAGACGGTGACAGTCTTTCCTTTATAGCCGGACATATCCAGAAAAACCCAATAGTCAGGCTTGTCCGAAGCTATCCGTATATCGAAGGAATAATCCCTCATGTCCTGGAGCGGAGAGGGTCATCCTGCACCGTCCGTCTCTGTGCGAGACCGGGAAATTCAGATACCTGTCACTTATCTTGACCTCAAAGTCCCCGCCTGACGCCGATAAGGCGCCGGCGAGACCAAAAAAATGCGAGAATAGGTTTCAGCATATTCATTCTGGGAATTATTCCGCAAGTTTGTTTTCAAGCATTTTTGATATAATAGCCGCCGACTACGGAGCGGGCCTTTGAAACCGCGGAAATTCGGTTTGTCGGTCCATATCCAGTCGGACATAGGCACGCGGTCCACGGTCTCATTGAAGAATTTGTGGAGCAGGGATATGAATTTCCGGAAAGTCTCCCTGGTCATCGGCAAGGGTTGCTGTCCACATGACCCAGTCGGTCTTTGTGTAGGTCTCCCTGTTGTCAAGCGGAAGCCCGTAGATGTTCTGGTGGTCGAAAGATACCATGCGATTTCTTTCTCGTACACTTCCTTAGGGAAGAGACCGAGGCCGAGGAGTTTGTCCCATACTATGTTGTACTTCTGGCTCCATGTTCCGGGCTTGTCGAATGTCAGTCTGTAATGGTCTCCGTCATCGGCCATCTTCATCCACTTCTGTGCATAGTCTTTGGCGATGGCCGTATATTTCTGTGCCACATCGGTCTTGCCGAGCATTTCAGCCATTTTCCCGTATGAAGCTATGGCTACGATAGCCTTTGCCGACAGGTTCACGTTGTGTGCGAAATGGCCTGCGAAATCATCGGTACAGAGCTGGTTTGCAGGGTCAAGTCCGAACTCTACCAGATAGTCTGTCCATGTAGTGAGGGTTTCCCAGTGTCTGGCAGCGTAAGCCGTGTCGTTTTCCACCACACTGACAGCTGCCAAGGATGATCATGTTTCCTGATTCCTCCACTGGCATGTCACCGCCGTAAACCTGTCCGTTTGCAAGAGGATATGTCCTTATATCGTGTGCGGCGAACGGTTTTGTCCATTTCCCGCTTTCAGAGTAGTAGAAGATATGGTTCATCATCGCTTTTGCAAGCTCCGGGTTGTAGTAGAGATAAATCGGCGATGAAGGGTAGGTAAGGTCTACGGTGCCGATGCAGCCGTTGCTGTTGTTTTCTTTGGAAAGCCACATGAGCTCGCCTTCAGGGGACTTGACCAGTTTGTGCGCTGCGTTAATATGCCTGTAGGCAAGGGCGCAGAGGTCAGCGTACTCTTTGCCGCCGGCGGCGATTGCTTCTTTCATGAGAGAATTATCGAAAGCATAGCACTTTTCATCAGGGTCTTGTACTCGGCGTCTGCCTTGTGGAACATGTCCATGATGCTGGTGTTGCCGTCGGCGTTCCAGTAAGGACGCAGGTTCCGGCCGAAATACTGGATGGAATAGATGTCATCATATCCGATGAGGAATTTGCCTGAGGCTCCGGCTGTATTTCCGAGGTCGCTGACAAGTGCCATCTTGCCGTTCCCGTTCTCTCCGGAAGCTGAAGCCGGCAGAGCTTCTCCTTTCACGTATGCTTCCCTGAGCTGTTCGGAGTTTCCTATGGAGGCAGAAGTGTTCCCCTTGTCTGCGGCAAGGTAGAAATATCCCCAGTCGATACGCAGGTCGTCTCCTTTCTTTGCAAGTATGTCCTGCTCTTTGCTGCCTGATTTCACGAACACCAGGTTGCCGTCCGTGAATGTCTCGCTGACGCTTTCCTGATAAGGCTGGTCGAGCCCATCTCGGAGAAGCCTCCATGTAGATGCTCACATCATGTTTCTGCCCGTCATTCGATCTGATGTCATAGCTGATATAGTTCACCGGGCGGCTGAGCAGTTCCAGATCCTCCAGGAACTGAGGGGCAGTGAATGTCAGGGCGAGATCCACAGGTCCGCATTTGAATGTATAGTGTGTCTGTGTGGCCTGTACGTCTGCGGAAGTCTGCTGTGCCGTCAGCTCATGCCGTGTGCATCTTTCTGAATCAGCAGTCCGAAATCCAGAAGTCCGTTCGCTACAGGATTCTTGCACTCTGCTGCAATGATGTTCTTTCCTTTCTTGAGAGTAGCGGCAGCTTCGTCAGGGAACCCGTGCCACTTCGTTCTTGTGGCACACTGCTCCTGTATTATGTACTTCTATTCCGTTTATATAGAAGATAGCATCGTCATCGTTGCAGAATTCGAGGTAAACCTTGTGCCGGGTCAGATCCTCATCCAGTTCGAATGTCCGCCTTACCCAGATGTTCGGCGAGGACCAGTCTGTCTTGGCGATAGGTTCGTTTTCGGTGGTGCCGAATGCCCCTTCAGCCTTTTTCCAGGACGAATCGTTGAAGTCCGGAGCCGTCCAGTTGCCTGAAGGTTTTCTTTCAGTGTAGTTTCCGTACCATTGTCCTTGCTGGGAGGTCGGCACTACAGGAAAAAGTTCGATGTCTTCCGTTCCCATGAAACGGTAGACGGTCCTGTCGACACGCACTGCTCCGATGAGAGGGAAATCTTTCCCTGTCCAATGCTTGACAGATCCGTCATAAAGTTTGTCGCTCATTGACCATGCGCTGGTGTACGGGTCAATCGTTACAAGAGGCCATGCCGGAGCCCTAAGGTCGTTCTTGATGACTTCCGTATGGGCAGGGGAGTTACTGCATGACGCAAGCACTCCGGCCAGAGGAACGAGTCCGAGTAAAAATCTGTTTTTCATAAACCCTATCGTATATTAATTGATGTCAGTCCGATACCGTGTTGTCCCTATTGTCCGGGAAGTTTATATTTCTGTCTACCATACAAATTTGACAGATACCCCGTCAGGGTTGTTTTCGTATGTCAGGAGATAGGTCATGCTGTCGTTGTCCCAATTGCCTGCATCAAACACTTCAGTACCGTTTACAAGTACGCTTGACGGTCTGGCAGGAAGCAGCACTTTGATATTCCGGTGGTATGTACCGGGCTTTTGGAAACATACGAGTATGAGTTCTTGCTGACTTCCTCATCGTAAGTCCTGTTGGACGCTGCAAGTACCTTAGGACCGTCTTTCTTTACTCTGTCCAGATCCATGAAGTAGCCGCAATAGCCGGGAGTTATATCTTTTTGATTTCAGAACAGGCAGTTGAGGATCGAAAAAGGTCGATCAGGGTACCTGTTACAGTATATGGCGCATCGCTCACGCTCTCGTTCATTACCGCTACTATGTCGTAAGGTCCTCTTTCGAGATAAAACTGTTCTTGAATTCCACCTTGCCTGCTTTTTGCCTTTTTCTGAATAGAGCCGGCATACGGTGTCGAGGAATTTCTTGTCTCCGCCTGCCGTGAGCACGTATTCTTTTAGGATCCGCCCTCATGATATAGACAGTACCCTTTCCGTACTTGTACTCACCTTCTTCCGCTCCTGCAGGATGCCCATCAGCCCGAACAGGTGGTCGGAAGCTGCCTCATAGTGATTGTCGCCTGTGTTCCACCATTCCTGTACGGTCTGGAACGGGTCGTTGTCACGGCCGCTGTAGAGAATCACGCCTCCTTTCTTTACCCATGCTGCAAGGTGTTCATGCGCAACGGATCAAGCGGTTTCATGTTCGAGTAGGACATCAGGAGGACTTCAGTGTTTGCAAGCGCTTCCTTGAACCCGAGGTTCTCGATGGGCGGTCTTTACCGGAACACCTCTTTTAAGGAGAGGAAGTGCCTGCCCGTAGAAATTTGAAAGTTGAGGGTCATCATATCCCTGGTGGGTAGGGAAGCGCTGGAACATCAGGGAGTTTGACATCAGTATGCTGATTCCCTTCGTTCCTGTGACCTTGTTTGAAGACTCAGGCATGAAGTTGAGAGTGTTCACCATCACCTGCATCTGGGTGGAGTAGTGTCTCGGTATGCGGTCTTTCTTGTCGCTGTCGGGACTTACCTTGTAGAGCCCTTCATATATGCGCTCCGGCCAAGGCATGATTTCGTAGTCCGCTATATTCGGGTACAGCAGCTGGGCTGTAAGGTAGCTTCATAGTTATGTTTGTAGTCGACCCAGTCGCGAGGCCAGTCCTCGATAGGGTCCGTGAGGAAGAACATCTTCCTTCCGGTAGGAGCCGTCATTGATTCCATGGAACCGTATTCAAGATATGCAGTCTCGAATACGCGCTCTGCTGCCTTGCCGTTGAAATAGTTCGGTTCCCTGGATGTTCCGGTCCACACCTGTGCGATATATCCGTCGACGCAAGGCAGGGACGCCAAAGAGGCTTCAGGGCTGACGATCTGCCACTGGGAGTAGTTCACCAAAGAGTGGGTAGGGACGTAGCACTTGATATCCATTCCCTTGCTCTTTCCGTATTCCTTTGCGTAAGTAAACACTTCATTGAGCGCCCTGTAGTAGAGGTAATATTTGAGTTTGTTTGCCAGGTAGGTATTTTCCGGAGACTCATGCTGAGGCCTCCAGTCGAAACCGTGATATTCTTTCCATTCCCTTTTGAATGCCTCGCTGTAGCCGGCCCTGGCCCAGAATTCCGGCTCTTCCATGAAAATGGAGTTGATGCCTGCATCTATCACCCTTTTCACGTGCTGTTCTTTCATGTACTTCAGGTAATTCTCTGAAGGGACGATATACGGGACCATGTGCCCGTGCCAGATGGTGTCACCCTTTACTGTCACCTGACCCTCGTCGAGGTGCCATTTCCCGTCCCATTTCCCGGTGAAGTAGTCCTGGTACTCGCCCCAGGCTATACCTGTCATGAAATGGGTGATATACCCCCTGTCTCTCCAGGATTTCACCCTTTCTTCGAATGTGAATCCTTTCCTGTTCTTGTCGGAAGGGTTTCCGCCCACGCCGTAGACCATCACTGCATCGGCCCTGTTGTCGATGGTAGGTCTCCATTCCCGCGAAGACTGGAAGGTCGTCTTCACACTGTCTTTCTGCGGTCCTGCGGCACCTGCATCCAATGCGGAACACAGCCCTGCAGCGCAAAGCAGAATAGAAGCAAAAGTCCGTTTCATTTTCTGATTATCAGTCTAATGTTTAAACAAAATGTAAAATTAGAAATTATTTGCTTATAAAAAGGGTGAATAAAAAGGGTCCAATGCTTTGAATCGTCTTTTTATTCACCCTTTACAGCGGGCAGATCAAATCTGCCACAAAATATAGTAACTAACCTGAGTGCTAAGGGATCAGAAACTTATTCCTACGGTATTATGACCTCAAGAGGCTCGCTGTAGTTCCAGCGCTTGTAGCCGGCTGTCTCGTAGTTGATTCTCGAAGCCGCTCTGATAAACACATGGCGTCCTGAAGGTATCCTTTCCCTGTCCACGTTTGACTTGATGGTGATTTCAGTCCCGAGAAGCGGCTCGAAATCCGCTCCGTTATATTCGATAGAACTTGACCACACTTCGTCACGTGCCCTGTATCCTACGCTTGATGAGTAGCTGACGAACAGCTGGATATCTGTGACATTGGAATATTCGTCCTTCCAGTTTCCCATAGGTTCTATCGCGGCTTTGAAATCCTCTTTGCTGACAGCTCTGCTGACTCTTACCTTGGCGGTTATCTGTCCGTCATCTACGGTAGGCAGACCGACAAATTCGACTTTCAGGAAAGGCTGGACTTTAAACTCCAGTTCTGTCACTCCTTTGATATGGACATTTTGAGAATCATCCTGCAGGACTGTACCGTCAGGAGAAAGCCGTACGATAGGGATGAACGGCCCGTCAACCCTGACATTATAATCCGCTTCGAACAGTTTGGTGTTCTGGAAAGTCCGTCCGGCCTGCAGTTGAAGTCCTGTGGAGTCACATTACCTTCCCAGCTGGTCTCTTCAAGTCTCACACGGATACCTTCCGAGCCCTGATCTGTCAGGACAGGCTCGCCTGTTGCGGCATCAATGACTCTGCCACGCAGCGTCTCTGACGGTGCATCGTAATTGTCTATTTCGAACATAGCACAGGATGAAGCACTCATCAGTCCGAACAATATTGATGTAAAAAACAATGTCTTTTTCATGTCAATCATAGTTATATGTTACCTGTTAGGCTGCTGATCGATATATTCACTCTTTGAAACCTGTCCTGACGGAACAGCGAAGTAGTAATCGAGAGCCCTGTACGAGAATGTCTTCTGCGCAAGGTTCTGGTAGTGGGCAGCAAAAGAACCATTTGCCGGTGGTAGCGGAATAGAATGGATAGAGACCGCGTACACGGTAGTCATTATTGCTGCTGCATACGCTCATATCCCTCTGCTCACCCCAGAAGCCGTCCCTGTGGTCGGCATCCTGGACTCTCCATCTTCTGATATCCCACTTGGTCTTGTTTTCGAATGCAAGCTCTTTTCTGCGCTCTTTACGTACGATGTCCCTGCTTGCGTCGTCCCCGCTCAATGTGCCGGTGATAATTTGGGCTCCGGCCCCTTTTCTGGATTTCCTTGATGGCATCCGTAGCTATCTGAAGCATGTCGTCTCCTGCAACAGGACATTCAGCTCCTGCAATTGCAAGTTCAACAGCAGACTCGGCAGCCGCTAACAGGACATCGGCATATCTCATCAGTATGAATGGCTGGTCGGACATTCCTTCCCCGATTTCTTCAAGGGTAAGGTCCGGATCCAGGTATTTACGCAGATGGAGCCCGGTGAGTGTTGCCTCATTGTAGCTGTAGAACGGGCCGCATGAACCGTTGGCATTCATGATTTCACCTTTTACATTTACAGTCTCGATACTTGTAGGCGTCGAACTCATGTACAGGGTTTTCGGGGTTCCTGTATACTGTGGCAAAGCCTGGTAGGTCTGACCTGAAGATGTGTACGAATAGTCATCGAAGAACGGCTCTATTTCAGTCTCGGGCCCGGTATATATTCCCATTCTTGTCTCAACGGTTTCTCCTCTGAATTCATCGCCAGGGAAAATTACGTATGCCCTTAAGCGTGGCTCGGCATTGGCGAAGAAATCCATCGGATCATCGAATTGGAGATAGTGTCCGTCTCCGCAGTTGGCTCCGTCGGTCACCTTGATAGTTCCGTCGGCGTAACGTTCGAATCCATCGAACAGTTCCATGAAATCAAGTGTAGGACATGTTCCTCCGGCAAGTGGATGGTGCCAAAGATAAGGAGAACTGTATGCGTCCAGACCGTGCGTATAGGTCGGGTATGTGTATTCGCGTACGAGGATATTTTCAGGGCTTGAGAGATCCCTCCACATATCCACCATGTTTCTGTACAGGGCTTCCGGATCGTTTGAAGAAGCTTGTCTGAGTGAATAGCCGCCGTCTTTCATAACTTCGCGTGCCGCTTTGTATGCTTCTGAGAAATATTTAATTGACAGTGACGCTGCATTTGCCTGGTCAAACCCCATGATACGTACTCCTGCAGCTTTTTCACCGAGGTATGAGAGCCTGTCACTGAAATCCTCATTATATTTGGCGATGGAGCCGGCATACAGCATGGCTTCTGCCTTGAATGCGAGTGCCGCATATTTGTTAACCTGTCCACGGCTGTAGCTTGTTTTCGCAAGAAGTCCGGCAGCACAGTCAAAATCTGCAAGAACCTGATTCCAGGTGTCTTCCTCGGAAGACCTCGGAAGGTCGGCATCATTGGACACTTCAAGCAGGATCGGGACTCCGCCGTACCGGCGTGCCATCTGGTAATATGCGAAAGCCCTTGCAAAAATATGCCTGGCCGAGGTAATCGTTGTAGCGGTCCTCGAGGAAGTTCTCCTTATATGAAGGAAGGTTTTCCAGAAGATAATTGGCCTCACGTACCAGAGTGTAGCATTTGTCCCACCAAGGATTGTCTTCATTTGTAAAAGCACATGAGATACCGTCTCTGTTCACGGCTTCTCCGGTACCTTCAATACCGAGAGCGCCAAGCCATGATGAATAGTTGAATCCCCACTGGGCCATGTATTTGAAATCCTCCCATGGCATCAGACTGTAGAGTCTGGCAAGATAGACGTCCATGCCGCCTTCAGACGAGAACAGCTGCTCGTCTTTTATGATGTAGCTCGGAGTCTGGTTCATGTCTACACAGGAAGTGAACATGAACAATGTGCTGAATATCGAAATAAATATCTTTTTCATTTTATCCTGATTTAGAATGAGAGATTAAGACCTAATGTGTAAGTCTTGCTCAACGGATACAGACGACCCAACTCCTCTCCAGGGTGTTCGGGTCAACGAATTTGACGCCTGTGATAGTGAACGGATTGTAGGCGTTGAAATAGATTCTGAGAGAGAAGTCTTTCATTGCCGGTGACTTGAACTTAGGCAGTGTATAGCCGATTTCTACGCTTTTCACACGCAGGAAAGCCGTGCTTACACGGTTGAAGTCGAATCCCCGTCAGGATAATGGCCTGTGTAGCCGTAGTATCCGCTTACCCACTGGATATTAGGATCGTATATGTCTGTTTCACCGTTTGCAGGATGCCATCTGTCGAGATACTGGGTAAGAGTACCGCCGTTCTGTCCCCAGATGTTATACAGAGGCTCTTCATATTTGAGGGATCCCAGAGCAGTACCCTGAAGGAGCATGCTGAAGTCAAGACCTTTCCATGCAAGCCTGAAATCGAGGCTGTAATTCAACCAAGGAGTCTGGTCGAATGCATACGGATGTTTGTCAAGGTCATTGATTTCTCCGTCCCCGTTCCAGTCTACGTATTTGTAGTCGCCAGGGAGGGTGCTGTTTTCCTTGTAGATAGGATATGTCCAGATGTCCTGCCAGCTTTCATATCGTCCGGCTCCTTCATATCCGAACTGGACTCCCTGATAACGGTTGTTCAGGTTGTCGTTGCGCCATCTGTCGTAAGAATTGCCGTAATTTCCTTTCTGTACGCTCTTCAGGTATTTCTGACGTGTGATGGTGACAATCCCTTTGAGTTCGTATGAGAAATCACCGACTTTGTTTCTGTGGGAGAGTTCAAGCTCCATACCGAAATGTCTGTCGGAATCAGCATTTTTCAGTAAGGGGCTGTCGCACCTACGATTGTAGGCAGTTCATTCGTATTGGCTTTGAAGATTCCGCTTCTGGTCCTGTTGAAGTAGTCAAATGATGCACCGAGTTTCCCGTTCCATGCCTCGAAGTCGACTCCGACATTGAATGTCTTGGATGTCAGCCAGGTAATGTTTGTATTAGGAATCGGCTGCGGAGTGGCACCGTAAACGAAGCTGCCGTCGAACATATAGCCCGGTGCGTATGCGTTGTACCAGCCGTTGCCTGAAACGTTTCCTCCTTCGTAAGTATATCCGTTAAGCCACTGGTAGTTCAGATCCATTCCGTCATCACCGAGTACTCCGTAGCTTGCGCGGAACTTCAGCTGGTTTATGAAAGAGAGAGCTGGTGTGTTCTTGAAGAAAGGTTCTTCAGAAAGTCTCCATCCTATGGATGCAGACGGGAAGAAACCCACTGGTGCCCCGGGCGAATTTCGATGACCCGTCATAACGGAACTGGAACTCGACCAGATATCTGTCATCGAATCCGTAGTTTACGCGGCCGATAAGAGCTTCATAGCCGATATTGTAAAGCTGTCCTTTGTCTTTGTCGAGCCCTAACAGCTGGTTGTTTCCGTTCAGGGCAGTAAAATAAGGGAACTGTATCCGAGGTCACCGTATGCATAGAAATTGTCTCCGTCGCGTTTCTGGACTTCCCATCCTATGAGACCGCCTACATGGTGTTTCTGGTTGAATGTCCTGTCGTAGTTGAGCATCACATGGGCGAGTACCTGCTGTTTGGTGTAGTTCTCTCTGCGCAGGAGGTTGGTCCAGTTAGGAAATACCTGGGAGGTATATGTTCCTGTGGTGCTGTTGTATTCATACAGGCTGTATTCTTTTTCGGTATGCCTCATTGTCATCATATCGGAAATCATATCCGAAAAGTCCGCTTATCTTGAGGCCTTCAAGGTAGTGCGTGAGTGTTCGAAGTCGAATTCCAGGGAAGCGGAACCGTTGAATGATTTCTGTCTGTATTTTTGTATCCGGATATATCGGATGACATCATCGCTACGGTATTCTGCATAAGGTCGAGACCTGCATAGTTGAGCAATGTATTGTCCGGATCTGCGTATGCAGGATGTATCGAGCCTTGCGCCCAATAGTTCTTGGATGATGTCTACCGTGCTTGTATACGGGTGTTTCTTTCATCGGTGAACCCACTGAGATTCAGGTCGAATTTGAGACCTTTACCAGTTCTGCCGAGATATTTGCCCTGATGTTGTATTTATCGTAGTTCAGGTCACCTGATTTGAAAAAGCCTTCCTGATAAAGATAGCCCATGCTGACATAGTACTGGTATTTTTCCGTACCTCCGCTGATGCTCAGATCATGCTGTGTCTGCGGTACCCATTTGGCGATTACCAGATCGTTCCAGTTGGCGTCTTTCTTTTCTCCGTTGAGGAAGGCGGCAAAATCCTGCTCGGTATAGATAGGGCTGCCGTCATGTATCTTATTGTTGTTTTCTCATTCCAAAGTGTCATGGCATCCACGGCGCTGGTAAGTTCAGGCATCTTGGACGTGTCTGGAAAGTGAAAGACCCATTGTATGATACTTTTGCCTTTCCTTCTGAACCTTTTTTGGTCGTCACGAGAACGACACCGTTACCTGCACGTACTCCGTAGATCGCTGCGGCTGCATCTTTCAGTACAGACACATTCTCTATATCAGTTGCATTGAGTCTCTGGAAATCAGCCATGTCGCGCGGAACTCCATCGATAATTACAAGAGGTGTACCCATGCCTCGGATATCGAATGCGTTGTTGTATGTACCCGGTTCGGCTGTCTTCTGCCATACTCAGTCCAGGAACACGGCCCGTGAGCATGTTCTGGGGGTTCTCGGACTTGGTCTTTATGATGTCATCGTTGCCGACACCTGCGACCGAACCTGTAATGGACCCTTTTTTCTGTGTGCCGTATCCGACCACGACTACACTTTCAAGGAAAGTATTGTCGGTAGGGAGGACAACATTGATTGCAGTGCGGCCGTTCACAGGTATTTCAACCGTTTTCAGACCTACGGACGAGAATTCCAGTACTGCATTGTCGGGTACTGTAATGGAATAGTTTCCATCAAGATCGGTAGGGACTCCTGTAGTGGAACCTTTTTATCATTACACTGGCACCTATGACCGGCTGTTGTGTGTCATCAGATACGACACCGCTGACAGTGATCATGTCCTGTGCATACATTACGAAAGGCATCAGAATGAAGGCCACGCCAGTGCGATACCGCGATATCGCCTGAGTTTATCGTAATTGTTCATAAATAAGTTTGTTTATTAGTTCAGTTATTGTTCTATCATGTATTTGGCAAGCACTGCATATTCGGCAGCGAAAGCGAACTGGAAGAATCCTTTTACCGTACAGCTTGATTCGCTTTTCGGCCAGCCGAGATACAGATTTCCAGGAAGGATGCCGTCCTTGACATGGTTGGTGTATCCGTAATCAAGGTTGTCCTGAAACTTTTTATAGGGTCGTGAGTGCCTTTGTACCCTGACTCCTCAAAAACATTTACCCATCCGCGGAGCATTACCCCATTGAACCAGTTGTTGAATCCGTCGTATGCGTAGGAATAGAGCCCCGGAATATCTGCATCAGGTTTTGCAAAATACTTGAAGCAAGCATCCGTAAAGTTTTTCCATATCCTGTCTGTAGGAATCATCCTTGGTTGCGCGGTACAGGTCGGCGGCTCCGATAGCATTGTTCCGCTGTTGTACGAAAGCGGAGTGCCGTTAGGTCCGCCCGGTTCGAGGTATGCCTTATATTTAATACCGTCGACTGTTTCATAGACTTTGGCCTTGCTGGCGTCATCCATTTTATCAATGTTGGTATCGTTCATTCCTGACGGGCCTCCCAACATGTCATAATAGACGCCGCTTGTCTGGTCCATAAGATGGGTTTTCTGGAAATCATATACCTTTTAGCATACATCATGTAATATTCGCTCTTTGTCCATCTCTCCTTTGTGAGACGTTTCTTCGAACTGTCGATGTATCTGTATGTGGCGGTTTCCCGCTTCCGGCATATATTTCCGAAAGCCATACGAGAGGACTGGACAAACGGACCGTTGCTGCATGAGTGCTTGGTGGTATAGCCTGACCCCAGGTTATGCCTCCGTTCTCCGTCCCGTCAGGGGCGAGGGTACAGTCCCATCCGTCTATAACGCAATCAGTCAGATACTCGGCTTTTTCGAGGTATTCCTTATTACCGGTCAGTTTGTATGCTTCGGAGCAGTTCGCGGATGATCCACTGCTGGTCGTCATAGACATTGTCTATTCCGGCTACGGCGGCACTTCCCGGAATATCGGACCTGTGTACACTGTAGACAGACCAGTTCCTGGTCTGGGTATATGAAATCAGTTCAAACGAGCCTTCATAATACTGGAGACCTTTGTACAGTTTGCCGAGCAATTCGGCGTATCTGCTGAAATTTCGTCATAGAGGGTAGCATCATCGCTTCCTTCTGGGCCGACACAGAGCATGCATTATGGCATTGACTGCTTCAATGGTACTCCCATATGGCCATACATCCACGGTACCGCTTGAACTGGAGCCTGTGAACGGGTTGTAGAATCTCTGTCATAGCCATTGTTGTCTGGTTGAAGTACGACTCTGTATGCGGTTTTGTCGGTGATCTGCATCGCCCTCAGGAGATTCTGTGTGGCAGGTTCCTCATGCGTAACGATATCGGATCGGACGTATCCGGCGTACCGTTCCGTTTGTCTTTTCGCATGATGCACAACATACCCACACGACAGTATCAAACCATATAAAATATCAGTGATTTTTTCATTTTTCTTTAATTGATGCTGATAGTGTGGAAGCAAAGTTTGTCTTCTGTGCCTGAATTCCTCGCCCTTGAATACGCCGATAGTAATCATCACGTCCTGACCGTCGAATCTGCTGAGGTCATAAGTGAAGTCTGTGTAGCTTTCAACTGCTGCTTTCCAGCATTTGTCAGCCCCTTCCGAACCTACAGGTGCATTCACTGGCAGAAGATGTTCTACAGTGCAATCTTCTGTGATAGCTGTCACTTTGAAGTATGTAGGAGTACTGCTGCTGAAAGTCCGGACATTGAATGTAATCTTATCGTGCCCGGCTGCTACCGGTACCTTAAAATAGAAGTATGACGACGGTGTAGTGGTGCTGAGGTTGCCGTCATTGTTTGTCTTTATGATGAAACCTTCTGTGCGATGCGGTTCTACATCCTTGCTGACATACATGAAACTCCATTCTTGTATGATGTGGCTTTTACCGCGGAAAATGCTGTACCCTTCACTTCCTTTTGTAATAGTTGTCATCACTTATATGATCACTTGAGTGATGGCGTTGAATGAACTCTTTTCGTTCGGCATGGTCGAGCGTACCATCTGCTTGGTCATAAACCATCCGTCAAGACCTTCTACGGTATCTCCAGTAAGATGGGCTGCGCCTTGTATCCCCTCAGCGGTAAATGCAATATGCTTCAGTACAAGCTGTCTGTAATAATCGCCTGACTGCTCACGGTATGTACCGATGGCAATCACCACTTCCTTGCCTATATATTTGCTCAGGTCGAAATTGAAATCTTTATAATCTGAGCCTGCGTATGACTGGTTGCTTCCGACTTTTTCTGCTGCAGGTGTTTCGGCCGTGAGGTCTATTACCTGGACACCGAAGACTGTCGGGTTGCTCGTGTCATGAGTCCGTGCGTTGATGGTGAGGGTCTTGTTGTCCTCTGTAATCAGTTTGGATCCGAACACAAATGAGTCGAACATGTCAAGACTGCCGGCATTTGACTGGTCTGCTTCAGTATTTTTGATCTGTATTGCGACACCTTCGCCCTGGTTCTGCCATGCTCCCGCGGAAATCGAGAACTGACATGTAGGCTATAGACCAGTCGTTCGGATAGCCTGTATTGCCTCCTCTATACTCGTTGTAGTACCATTTGTCTGCATTTTTGAGATCATTGATAGAAAGCCCCGGAAGCAATGCGGTCTCATACATCGTAACATTGACTGAGACAGCCGGAATCCCTGATTCATCTGCTTTGAATGTACTTGCAGAGATGGTGTTGTTGACCGTAATCTTGTCCAGGATGCTCCACTTTCATCG
>VOFD01001552.1_pt1 | contig 16034 bp, 23 predicted proteins | sample 5384101 | NCBI WGS metagenome assembly VOFD01 (sample SAMN12384723, study PRJNA508395) | human gut metagenome | isolation source: healthy gut C | host: Homo sapiens
TCTGGGCTATATCCTGGACAAGTACGCCAAGTGGGCCGCTTACGAGCCTGAGGAGCAGGGGGTCCTGATCCCCTTCGCCTCCATCTACGGGGGCACCGAGACAGCCGCCAACATCCTGGCCTGCCGCCTGGCGGAGCTGGGCATCCCTGTGGAGATGTACGACGTTTCAGTGACCCACTACTCCTATGTGCTCGCCGAGTGCTTCAAGTACAGCCACATCGTCTTCGCCTCCACCACCTACAACAACGGCATCTTCGTCTCCATGGAGAACCTCCTCCACGACCATCGCCCACCACGCCCTGAAAACCGGAAGGTCGCCCTGATCCAGAACGGCTCCTGGGCCCCCGCCAGCGGCAAAGCTGATGGGACAGCTGCTGGGCGAGATGAAGAACATGGAGCTGCTGGAGCCCGCCGTCACCCTCAAGTCCACTCTGGTCCCCCGGTCAGGAGCCACGAGCTGGAGGCCCTGGCCAGGTGCTGGCCGCTTCGGTCAAGGGTGAGGCGCCTGGAGGCGTCCGTGGAGGAGAGCCCGCATCCGGACAAGCCCAAGGGCTTCGTGTGCAAGATCTGCGGCTTCATCCTAGGAGAGGTGACACCCTGCCCGCCGACTTCGTCTGCCCCATCTGCCGCCGTCCGGCCAGCGACTTCGAGCCTCTGGCCTGAATTTTATAAAAGGAGGGATCCTCACATGAAACCCCGTTTCGTCGATAGCGGATCTATGATGGGCTTTTCTTTTAAATGCCCGACGACATCAGCCCCCTGTGCGGTTTTCAGCCACCAGGCTGAGGATTAAAGGACAAAAGGTGTGGCGGATCTCCTCCCCACACCGTGGTCTTTTAAAGTGTCCAGCAGCCCATGGTAATGGGCAGCCAGCTGTGGCAGGAACAGCCAGTAGCAGGCAACGCCCTTCCACAGGCGGCGGTCCCACTTATTCTCCACCGTCACCACCAGCACAGCCGCCGCCGTGGCGCCCAGCGCGCTGATCACCAGATTCAGGGCGAAGGCCCCCAGGCCAGGGACAAAAAAGTAGGGCCGGGAACAGCCCACCGCCAGAGCGGAGGAGAGCACCGAGCTGCCCAGGGCGGCCACCTGGTAGGCGGGCACCAGCATGGTAGCACCCATATCAAACACCACGCTGTCCGGCTTGCGCCATCATGCGCCCATGATCACAGGCAGGTACTGATGGGCGATCTGAATGGTTCCGCTGGTCCAGCGCCGGCGCTGCTTCACCGGACTCTCATAGCTCAAAGGCTGCTCGTCATAGGTGATGGCTAGGGCACCCAGCGCACCTTTACCTCGGCCATGGCCAGCTGGAACGGACATCTCCAGATCCTCGCTGATGGTCTGGGTGCGCCAGCCGCCCATCTTCTCCAGCGCAGCGGCGGATACCATAAAGCCGGTGCCGCCCAGCATGGCGGACAGCCCCAGACCCGCTTTCCCCCGGTTGTGAAAGCGGTCCATCATCCAGTAGTAGATGGAGTAGCAGCCGGAGACAGCCCTGTCATAGGGATTTTTGCTGTCCCGGTACCCCTGGGCCGCCCGGGCCCCGGCGCGATAGGCATTGTTCATCTCCTTTAGGAAATCGGGGTGAGCCACGTTGTCCGCGTCAAACACGCAGAAGGCGTCGTAGCCCGACCAGCCAGCTGGTTGTAGGCAAAGCGCAGGACCTCCCCCTTGCTCTTGTGGGACCGGCACGGTGCACTCCAGCACCTTGGCCCCGAAATTGGCGGCCGCCTGGGCGGTGTTATCGGTGCAGTTATTGGGGATCACGTATACATCATACAGTTCCGGGGGATAGTTCTGGGTCAGCAGGCTGTTGATCAAGGGACCGATCACCAGTTCCTCGTTACTGGCCGCAATCAGGACCGCGAACCGGGTGTCGGCGGGATGCTTGCCGTAATCCATGGGGCGCCGCCAGGACATCAGAGCTGTCACAGCAAATAATAACCGCCCCAAACGGTCATTGCCAGACCCAATACGCTGGCAAAAGCCAGCATCAATCGTGCGGTAAACTCCATGGTCCAATCCTCCTTTGCTTGATGGTCCCAGTGTAACAGTGAAATGTTAAGCCCACACCATATAAATCATTAAGATTTTTAAAAGATCTCTTTAAAAGCCCCTTTTTCCCCAACTTTCTCATTTTATTCCAGGGTGGGGAAAAATTAACAGAATGTTTGTTTGCCTTTTTTCCCCTCCCTTTATAATATTTACATAATACTTTTTATCCGCTTTTGTTGTTCCTTTTCACCCATTGTGAAGGGCGCAGCATGACCACCTTTGCGTGTTCCGGTTCTGCCGCGCTAGCGCAAAGGAGGTACCTATTTGCTTCAGTTTGAACATGTCTCCCTGGCCTACGGTTCCCAGCAGATTCTGGACGATCTGTGCTTTGAGATCCCGGACGGTCAAATGACCGTGCTCATCGGCCCCGTCCGGCTGCGGCTAAGACCACCACACTGAAGATGATAAACCGTCTGATCCAGCCCGACCACGGGAAAGATCTATCTGAACGAGGAGGACATCACCTCCAAGGACAAGGTGGAGCTGCGCCGCCACATCGGCTATGTCATCCAGCAGATTGGCCTGTTTCCCAACATGACCGTGGCCCAGAACATCTGCGTGGTGCCCAATCTGCTGAAATACAGCAAGGAGGCGTGCGACCGCATCGCCCGACATCTGTTGGAGATGGTGGAGCTGCCCTATGACCAGTACGCCCACAAGTACCCCTCCGAAATGTCCGGCGGCCAGCAGCAGCGCATTGGTATTCTCCGTGCCCTGGCCGCCTCCCCCCATCATCCTGATGGACGAACCCTTCTCCGCCCTGGACCCCATGACCCGCCGCTCCCTCCAGCAGGAGGTGCGCAACCTTCAGCAGAAGCTGCACAAGACCATCGTCTTTGTCACCCATGACATGGAGGAGGCCCTGGATCTGGCCGACGTGATCGTCTTTATGGACCACGGCAAGATCGTACAGATGGCTCCCCCGGAGAAATGCTGGCCCACCCGGCTACCGGGCAGATCCAGGACTTTTTGGGCAAGTTCATTCAAACCAACTCCCCCAACGACCTCACTGCCGCCGACTTTATGCGCACCGGCGTTTACTCCGTCTCCGCCAACCGCGGCATCAATGAGTGCGTCAGCAAAATGCAACGCCACAATGTAGACACCCTGCTGGTGGTAGACGATCAGGGCAAGTATCAGGGCACCGTCTCCATCGCCGACATCCGCCTGACCGGCCATGTGGTCAAGACCATTCAGCCCCTCATCCGCTGCAACACTCCCACCGTCCACGCCCAGGATAACGCCAAGGACTGCTTTGACCAGCTCATCTCCAGCGGCGCCCCTTACCTCGTGGTGCTGGGAGACGGAGAACAAGTGGCCGGCATCATCACCAAAACCAGCATGGCCTCCGCCATGGCAGAGCAGCTTTGGGGGTGAGGCAGAGTGACATTCCACGACTTACCAAAGGCTCTGCTGGAACATCTGGGTTTTACCTTTGTCTCGGTAGCGGTAGGCTTTGTGCTGGGCGTGCTGCTGGGCATTCTGCTCTCTCGCCTGCCTAAGAACCTGTCCAAGATGATTTTGCCTATTCTCTCCATCTTCAATACGATTCCCGGCGTGGTGTTTGTGGGCCTGCTGTTTTTGGTACTGGGGATGCAGCCTATCACCGTTCTCATCGCCCTGTCCATCTACGCAACCTTTCCCATCCTCAAAAAACACCTACGCTGGTCTCTCCTCGGTGGAGGGACAGTATATCGAGGCAGCCAAAGGCTGCGGCATGAGCCCGATTCAGTGTCTCGTCGGGTAGAGCTGCCCCTGGCGCTGCCCACCATCATCGGCGGACTGCGTATGTCCACCGTCTACACCGTCAGCTGGGCGGTGCTGGCCGCCATGATCGGACAAGGAGGCCTTGGCACCTTTATCTACGCAGGCGTCAGCGCCAATGACAACGGCCTCATCCTGCTGGGCGCCGTTCCCGCCGCCATTCTAGCCTTTGTGCTGGGCTCCCTGGTGGACGCCCTCCAGCGCCGGGCCGTGCCCGTGGCATGCGGAAAGGGGGTGGGGACCTGTGACCTTCAAGTGATCTTTGAGCACCTGTCCATGGTCATTGTGGCCCTGCTCTTTGCCCTCATCGCCGGCGTCCCCCTGGGTGTACTCTCCTACTTCTATCCCCGGACGGGCAAGATCATTCTCCGGGTGGTAGACCTCATTCAAACTACCCCCGCCCTGGCTCTGCTGGGTATCATCATGGTATTTATGGGCGCCGGAAAGCCCACCGTCATTGTGGGCCTGGCCCTCTACTCCCTGCTCCCCATCGTGCGCAACACGGTGTTGGGCCTCAACCAGGTGCCTTCCGCCCTGAAAGAGGCGGCCACCGGCATGGGCATGACCCGCATGTACCAGCTGCGGCGGGTGGAGATTCCCCCCTGGCCGCCCCATCATCTTTACCGGCGTGCGCATCGCCGCCGTCAACGCCATCGGGACGGCGGTCTTCGCCTCCTTCGTGGGGGGCGGCGGCCTGGGCAACATCATCAACACCGGCATCCGGCAAAATGATATGAAGGCCATTCTCAGCGGCACCGGCGTGCTCATGGCCATGGCCCTCATTTTGGATCTCATTATGGCCCTGGTGGAGCATCGCATGAACCGCCGCTCCGACCGCGCCCCCTCCCCTGCCGGTAAGCTGCTCACCCGGGCCGTGGCCGCGGTGACCGCGGTGGCCTGTGTGGCCCTTACCGTGTGGACCTTTCTCCCCCAGCAGGAGGACGGTCTGGTTCTCTATGAGGGCCAGTTCTCCGAGGTCCAGCTGGTCAATAGCATGATCAAGCAGCTGGTGGAGGACCGCTACGACCTCACCGTCACCATCAAGGATCAGATGACGGCTGTCAACAACTTCAATGCTATGACAGGCCAGGACCACACCTGTGACCTGATGTACACCTGGGACGGAACTCTCTTGACTACAATTATGGGGCTGGACACCACCGACATCTCCGGATGGGCAGACCCTCTATGACTTTGTCAATGAGAAGATGAATACGGAGTATGACGCCCGCCTCATGGGAAAAAATCGGTGTAAACAACACCTACGCGCTCCAGCACATGCCCGTCGCTGATGAGGACCAGGGGAAGCCCGGACTCGGTTGGATTCTGGCCCAACTGGGCCAGGGTGGGGGCTTTTCCTGGGCCTTGGGGAGGACGAAAGCTGCCCGTTGGTCTCCAAAATGGCGTACCAGACCACGGAGGGGTCAGCGTAGCCCTGGCAGCGCAGCTCCTCCAGCAGCTCGTCCACCGTCAGGCGGTTGCGGCGCATTTCCCCTGGTCCAGCTTGCCCCGGCGGATGATCACGCTGGGCCGTCCGCACAGCAGGTACCGCAGCCAGGTCGTCGATGATGAGGGAGAGCACCAGCTCCGACGGCTCCAGCTCTCCTACCTGGCGCTTACCCATCAAGCGGATGCCCACGATCAAAACCAGATATAAGATCACCGTGCGCACAAAACCGGTAAACATTTCCTTCCCTCCCGGCGAGTATTGTTTGTCCAGTTTGCCCAAATTTTGCGCCAGATATTCCTTGGAAAAAAGCAGGGAGAAAATTTCAAAAAAATAACAGATGCCCTCTTGCATTGGGTATGAATTTTCGATACAATATCTTGAAACACTTTGAGCATTGCGTTTTTGCGACAGCTAAAAAAAGTGAACTGGAACGGAAGGGCGTGTGAGAATTGATGAAAGCGACTTTGATCCTGGCCAACGGAATCGTATTTTCCGGGACCAGCATAGGCAGTACCTCCGACCGGGTGTGCGAGATGGTGTTCAACACCTCTATGACCGGCTACCAGGAGATCCTGACCGACCCCTCTTATGGAACGACGGCACCTGCGAGGGCATCGATTATCCCGACCTGCGGGCCTTTACGGTGCAGTTCCATCCGGAGGCCTGCACGGGCCCCAAGGACACGTCGTTCCTGTTTGACCGGTTTGTGGCGATGATGAAAGGAGGTGAGCGGTAATGCCGCTGGATAAGAGCATCAAGAAGGTTCTGGTCATCGGCTCCGGCCCCATTGTCATTGGCCAGGCGGCTGAGTTTGACTATGCCGGCGCCCAGGCCTGCCGGATCCTCAAGGACGCCGGGGTGGAGGTGGTCCTGTGCAACTCCAACCCCGCCACCATTATGACGGATCAGGCCATGGCGGACGAGATCTACTTAGAGCCCCTGACGGTGGAGACCATCAAGCGCATCATCAAAGAAGGAGCGGCCCGACTCCATTCTGGCGGGCCTGGGCGGCCAGACGGGATTGACATTGGCCATGCAGCTGGACAAGGAGGGCTTCCTGCAGGCCCAGGGCGTCCGGCTTCTGGGGACCGACGCAGCCGCCATCTCCCGGGCGGAGGACCGGGAGCTCTTCAAGGAGGCTATGGCCCAGATCGGCCAGCCGGTGATCGCCTCGGACATTGCGGAGACGGTGGAGCAGGCCATGGCCGTGGCGGACCGAAGATCGGCTATCCCGTCATCGTGCGGCCCGCCTTTACCCTGGGCGGCGCGGGCGGCGGCGCGCCCAATAACCCCGACGAACTGAAGATCATCGCCGGCACCGGCCTGGACGCCTCTCCCATCACGCAGATGTTGGTGGAGAAGGCCATCTTCGGCTGGAAGGAGATCGAGTTCGAGACCATGCGGGACGGCGTGGGCAACGTGATCGCTGTGTGCTCCATGGAGAATCTGGACCCCGTGGGTGTCCATACCGGCGATTCCATCGTGGTGGCCCCCACCCAGACGCTGGCGGACAAGGAATTTCAGATGCTGCGCAAGTCGTCTCTGGATATTATCACCCATCTTGGGATTGTGGGCGGCTGCAACGTGCAGCTGGCGTTGAACCCGGAGACCTTTGAGTACGCCGTCATCGAAGTGAACCCCCGGGTCAGCCGCTCCTCCGCCCTGGCCTCCAAGGCCACCGGATATCCCATCGCCAAGATTACCACCAAGATCGCTCTGGGTTACACGCTGGACGAGATCAAAAACGATATCACGGGCAAGACCTGCGCCTGCTTCGAGCCGACCCTGGACTACATCGTGGTGAAAATGCCCAAGTGGCCCTTCGACAAGTTCGCCGATGCCAGCCGGGAGCTGGGCACGCAGATGAAAGCCACAGGCGAGGTGATGGCCATCGGCCCCAGCTTTGAGATGGCCTTGCTCAAGGCGTCCGGGGCGCGGAGATCGGCATGGACACCCTGAACCGGAAACCGGACCACGGGGACGACGCCCCCATCCTGGGAGCCCTGGCCGCCGAGTGGACGATCACAGGCTCTTCACGGTGTTCGAGGCGCTCAAATCCGGCGTCAGCGTAGAGGAGATCCACGACATCACCAGAATCGACCCCTGGTTCCTCTGCAAGATGCGGAAGCTGGCGGCGTTCGAGGCTTCCATTGCAGACGGCCTGTCGGAGGCGCAGTACCGGGAGGGCCAAGAAGCGGCTGGGCTATCCCGATGAGGCTCTCCGCAGGCTTTCCGGCGGCGGAGAACTGCCGGAGCACCGGGACGCGGTGTACAAGATGGTGGACACCTGCGGCGCCGAGTTTGACGCGGAGACGCCCTATTTCTACTCCACCTACGACCACTTCTGCGAGTCCCGGGCCTTCCCCCGGTCCGGCCGGCCGGTCATCATGGTGCTGGGCTCCGGCCCCATCCGCATCGGCCAGGGCATCGAGTTTGATTACTCCTCTGTCCACTGTGTGTGGACGCTGAAGGAGCTGGGCTATGAGGTGGTGATTGTCAACAACAACCCCGAGACTGTCTCCACGGACTACGATACCGCCGACCGGCTGTACTTCGAGCCTCTGTTCCCCGAGGATGTCATGCACATCATCGAGGTGGAGCAGCCGGTCGGCGTGGTGGTGGGCTTCGGCGGCCAGACGGCCATCAAGCTCACCGAAGTTCCTGGACAGCCGCGGCGTCCGCATCATGGGCACCAGCGCCGAGTCCATCGACATGGCGGAGGACCGGGAGCGGTTCGACGAGCTGCTGGAGAAGTGCGGCATCCCGCGGCCCAAGGGCCGCACCGTCTTCACCATGGAGGAGGCCCTGGCACGCCGCCCACGAGCTGGGCTACCCCGTGCTGCTGCGTCCCAGCTACGTCATCGGCGGCCAGAACATGGTCATCGCCCACAACGATGAGGAACATCCGAGGAGTTCATGAAGATCATCAACATCTCCGTCAAGGAGAACCCCGTCCTGGTGGACCAGTATCTCATGGGCAAGGAGCTGGAGGTGGACGTGATCTCCGACGGCACCGACGTGCTGATCCCCGGCGTCATGCAGCATATCGAGCGCACCGGCATCCACTCCGGCGACTCCATCGCCGTCTACCCGCCCTTTTCCATCGGCGACAAGATGCTCCAGACCATTATCGACTGCTCGGAGAAGCTGGCCCTGTCTCTGGGCACCCGGGGTCTCATCAACATCCAGTATCCTTGATCTACCAGGGCGAGCTGTACGTCATCGAGGTCAACCCCGGGCCAGCCGCACCGTGCCCTATATCTCCAAGGTCACCGGCGAGATGGACGCCAACCTCGTCTACGTGGACGCCGTGGACCGGTTCCTGGACAAGCTGGCCGGTGTGGCCGACCCGGAGCAGAAGCGGAAGATCATCGGCGCGGAGTTCATCCGTGTGTTTGAGGAGGAGGCCCGGAAGCTGGAGGGCATCTCCTTCCTGGGTCAGGGTACCATTTATCCCGATATCATCGAGTCGGGCACCAAGACGGTGAAGGCGGTAAAGAGCCACCACAATGTGGGCGGCCTGCCTGAGGATCTGGACTTCGAACTGGTGGAGCCTCTGAAGATGAGCTGCGCCGGATTGAGGCCGGGCAGGGCGTGAACGACGAGCTGCTGGACACCATCCGTATGATCGCCACCATTATGAACGGAATGCAGGAGGATTTCGCCTGATCAATGAAAAAAAAGAAAATGACCGCCCAGGGCTCATCTGTTGGCGCAGATGATGGGCAGTCAATCTCCAAAACTTATGAAAACTAGTATACCCACTTCCGGGGAAAAATCAACGATGAAATTGTAAATTCCCCGGGGAGAGCTTGGAAGAAGTGTACCGTAGGATGCAGCGTATGGCAGACCCCCGATATCTGCATACGCTCACCCATGACGAGCTGTTCAGACCAATGTACAAGAGCAGTCCGCCCGGTGATTGAAAACCTGCTTTACGCAGGGGCATATATCCTCGCAGGAGCACCCAAAATCGGAAAGTCGTTCCTGGTTGCGCAGATTGCCTACCATGTCAGTACCGGGCAGGCGCTGTGGGGATGTAAAGTCCACCAGGGAACCGTCCTCTATCTTGCACTGGATGATTTCCAGCGTATCCAGAATCGGATGTTTATGATGTACGGCGTGGGGATACTCCCAGCCTCCACTTTCGCCACCGGCGCTAAAAAAATCGGGAACGGTCTGGACGAACAGTTGGAAAACTTCATGCGGGAACACCGGATACCAAGCTCATCATCATTGACACCATGCAGAAAATCCGGGAGGCGGTGGCGGCGATAGTTACAGCTACTCCAGCGACTATGAGGTAATCGGCAAGCTGAAGCAATTTGCTGATCGGTATGGCGTCTGCGTTCTGATCGTCCATCACACAAGAAAGCAACCTGCCGGAGATAGCTTTGAGATGATCTCGGGGACAACCGGCTTGCTGGGCTGTGCGGATGGGGCGCTCCTGATGCAGAAGGAAAAGCGGACAGATAGCAAGGCCACGCTGGAAGTGGTGGGCAGAGATCAGCCGGATCAGCGCCTGTATCTGAGCAAAGACCAAGAGAGCCTGGTTTGGGGAGCTTGACCATGCAGAGAATGAGCTTTGGAAGCAGCCTCCAGACCCGGTACTGGAAGCCGTAGCAAAGATCGTATCTGCTGACAACCGCGAATGGGAGGCAGTCCCACCGAGCTGGCCCAGGCAATTCAAACGGATATGGCGGTAAACCGGCTCACCAAGCATTTGAATGTGAATGCCAGCCGCCTGTTGGAAGAACATCAGGTAAAGTACAAGAACAAAACCAAGCACGCCGGACGGCGTATCCGGCTGACTTACATGGTAGTGGAAGCCCCCGCGTTTGAAGTAATCGAGTAAAACGCGACGCTCGCAACGGTCGCGACGGTGTTTTGAGGGGTACTCCCAGCACCGTTGCGACCGTCGCCACCGTCGCGGAAAGAAAAACTGGGGTGGTATTTTGCCACCCCATGTTCAATAGGGTGCCCCATTTTACGACACTCTAAAAGTATCAGAGGATGTCGCGATTCACGACACCCTATGCCCCGAAACAGGGCACCGGGTACAGGGGCAAAAAGCGTTCGCAAAACGCGCAGCCACAGAATGAAATTCTGTGTTCAAAGGGGCTTGGGGGCGCTGCCCTCAACAAGCAGACGGCAGGAAATGAGTGTGTAGTAACACTCGCATTGCGAGGTGAAGATGGAGAATAAAAAACTGCGGCAGATCTCTGCCGACTATACACGGGTCAAGCGGGTCTTTGGCCCGGAACAGGTGCAGGCGGCGGTGGAGGCCGACAAGCAGAGGGAACAGGCGGAGAAAGGCCGCAAGCGGCCCCGGCGCTCCCTTGACCGGGGCGGGCGTTGACTTCAAAAAAATTTGATTGAACTGTTGACAAACGTGACGTTGCTGCATATACTAGTCATATCAAAATTATTTGATGTGAGGTGAGAACATGGGGACAGCGTATCAGGAACAGGCAAAAGTATTCAAGGCCCTCTGTGATCCCTAAGCGGCTTGCAATTCTGGAACAGTTAAGGAGCGGTGAAAAGTGTGCTTGCGTCCTGCAAGAGCCATTGGACTTAACGCAGTCCGGCCTCTCCTACCACATGAAAATCCTCTGCGATTCCTGGCATTGTCGTCAGTCGCCAGGAGGGCAAATGGACGCACTACCGCCTGAGTTCTTCAGGTAGGGACTATGCAATAGAACTGCTGAAAAAATTGACAACTGCAGATGCAGAACAAGAGAGTACCTGTCCCCGTTGTGGATAGAAACGCCATCTAACTAGATGGCGTTTCCTTCGGCACAATACATCAAAAAGTTTTGATATGTTGTCCATGAAATGGAAAGTGAGGTTTTTGTATGGGCGTATGGGACTTTATTCAAGATCAGGTGCTTGGCATGAAATGGCTGAACGAACTTCTCGGCATGGGGCTGTCGGCGCTGGGCTTGATGTAAAGGGGCGCATTGGCGGCAGCGTCCAGTTTTTTATCTACGATGTCTTGAAAATCACGGTGCTGCTCTGCGTATTGATTTTTGCAATCTCCTATATGCAAAGTTATTTTTCACCCGAGCGAAGTAAGCGCATTTTAGGTCGTTTTCATGGGGTCTGGGCGAACATCATTTCTGCGCTGCTGGGAACAGTGACCCCCTTTTGCTCCTGCTCCTCTATTCCACTGTTCATCGGTTTTACCAGTGCGGGACTTCCCTTGGGTGTGACGTTCTTCTTTCTGATTTCATCTCCGATGGTCGATTTAGGAAGTCTTGTCCTGCTCATGAGCATTTTCGGTGCAAAAGTAGCTGTTGTCTATGTGATCCTTGGACTTGTGATTGCGGTGATCGGCGGCACCATAATCGAGAAGCTGCGTATGGAAAAGTACGTTGAAAGTTTTGTGCTTTCGGCTGGCAGCGTTGATATTGAGTCTCCAGACCTGACGATCCAGGAACGGCTCACCTACGCAAAGGAACAAATGCTTGGCACATTCAAGAAAGTGTTCCCCTATATTCTGGTTGGTGTCGGGATTGGCGCTCTGATCCACAACTGGATACCGGAAAGTTGGATTGAAACCGTACTCGGCAGCAACAATCCTTTTGGTGTGATTCTCGCTACTATCGTTGGTATTCCCATGTACGCGGATATTTTCGGCACCATTCCTGTTGCAGAGGCACTACTTTCTAAGGGGGCACAACTGGGGACCGTTCTTTCCTTTATGATGGCTGTTACTACCTTGTCCCTGCCGTCCCTTATCATGCTCCGCAAGGCTGTGAAACCCAAACTACTGGCACTCTTTATTGGCATTTGTACGATTGGCATTATCATTGTTGGCTACCTGTTCAATGCGTTTCAATTCATTTTGATTTAATCTAAGGAGGTAATTCGCTATGGGACTGTTTAACAAGAAGAAAGAGGAAAAAAGTTGCTGCTGTGGGGAGTAGTTGCACACCCGAAAAGATGGCCCAGGCAGAGGCCGCAAAAACAACTGCTGGGATCAAAGTTCTGGGGGCTGGCTGCGCGAAGTGTCATGCATTGGAAGATGCCACCAAAGCGGCGCTCGCGGAACTGAATATGGACACGACCATAGACCATGTAACAGATTTCACGCAGATCGCCGCCTATGGCGTAATGACGACCCCGCTCTTGTGGTAGATGGTAAGGTCGTATCTTATGGCAAGGTTTTGAAAAAAGACGAGGCCAAAGCCCTCATTCAGAAGGTCAGGGGATGACGTATGGGTCAAAAACCCAAAGTGGCGTTTATCTGCGTCCACAATTCCTGCCGGAGCCAAATTGCAGAGGCCCTTGGAAAGTACCTGGCCTCCGATGTATTTGAAAGTTACTCCGCTGGTACGGAAACCGTACCGCAGATCAATCAGGATGCAGTACGTTTGATGAAACAACTCTACGGCATTGACATGGAGCAAACGCAATATAGCAAATTGCTGAACGAACTTCCGCCCGTAGATATTGTAATAACGATGGGGTGCAATGTGGCCTGCCCCTATCTACCCTGCAAGCACCGGGAGGATTGGGGGCTTGACGATCCGACAGGAAAATCAGACAAAGCATTTTTGGAGATAATCCAGTCTATCAAAGAAAAAATTGATAATCTAAGAAATCGAATAGAACACAACGCACTTCTTTAGATGGATAGCAAATCCAGTCGGGGCCGTCAATGGTCGAGATGAACGGCGCACAAGTGCGCCGCCATTGGCCGCCCCGCCCGGCCTTGCTCTGCGGTTATCAAGGCGGGCAAGCACCAGAAGTGCTTGCCCGCCTCCTTTGATTTTAGGTCGAATTGCGTCCCATGGTGGGATTGATTTCCGCCGGGGCGGAAATCAATCCCTATTGCCTGGGAGCGTTTACGCTCCCAGGCGGTGGCCGAAATCGGTCTCAATTCGAGACCGATTTCGACAGAAACTTACATCAAATTGAGGGAAGTTTTGATTGTGGCCGTTTATGGCCTGAAACCCTTGCAATTTCTCGGTTTTTGTGATACTATTTTGATACTAAGAAAGCGTACTGCCTCAAATAAGCAGGCAAAACATTAACATATTTGCGAATGTTTTGCCTGCAAAATCTCCCATATATCCCTAAATACGCTCATTAGTGGTAACAATCGAGTAAATTACAGTTCGTGTTAGTAAAAAGAATTTCTAACGAAATCGTGAGATAGCTTGATTTTTACAACAAAATAAGCTATAATATAACAAACCATTATTGTATTTTAGACCATATTTATAGCGGAGGTATTAACGGTGGCTGTTTGTTATAATAATCTTTGGAAGCTACTGATAGACAAAAATATGAATCGTACTGAATTGAAAGAAGCTGCCGGTATTAGCTTTAATGTGATGGCTCGAATGGGCAAAAATGAAACAGTGTCATTTGAAAGTATAGAGAAAATCTGTGCAGTTTTTAAATTGTAATATTGGTGATGTAGTAGAGTTCGTTCAAGAGCCGACGGAGGTTGTTGAGAAAAAAGCCAATGACTATTGAATTATTTGCAGGTGCTGGTGGACTTGCTTTAGGAATTGAAGAAGCTGGATTTGATACAATCGGCTTAATAGAATTCGATAAAGCTGCGTCAGATACATTAAAATGCAATCGTCCGAATTGGCGAGTTATCAACGATGATATTGCCAATATTTCTTGTTTAGATTTGGAGGAGTATTTTAACATAAAAAAGGCGAGCTTGATTTATTATCAGGTGGTGCGCCTTGTCAAGCATTTTCTATGCTGGAAAAAGATTAGGCTTGGAAGATGCACGAGGTACATTGTTTTATCATTACGCAAAATTTTTGGAACAGCTCCAGCCAAAAATGTTTTTGTTCGAAAATGTGCGAGGTTTGTTGACACACGATAAAGGGCGCACATACAAAACAATTACAGATATTTTTGAGAGTGAAGGATACACCATACAAAAACAAGTCTTAAACGCTTGGGATTATGGAGTTGCTCAAAAAAGAGAACGCTTAATTACGATTGGAATTAGAAATGATTTAGTTTCAAAAATTAAGTTTGATTTCCCTGCTCCTCATAAGTATAAACCAGTACTGAGAGATATTCTTTTAGATTGTCCGCAAAGTGAAGGCTCACAATATTCCGATCATAAACGCAAAATATTTGAGCTTGTTCCCCGGGTGGTTATTGGAGAGATATTCCCGAAGATATTGCGAAAGAATATATGAAAAGCTGTTGGTATATGGAAGGCGGCAGAACAGGTATTTTAAGAAGGTTGAGTTTAGATGAACCTTCACTTACTGTTCTAACTTCTCCAAGCCAAAAGCAGACTGATCGCTGTCACCCATTGGAGCCTCGTCCGTTTACAATCCGAGAAAACGCAAGATGTCAGAGTTTTCCTGATGATTGGCAATTCTGTGGAAGTGTAGGACAGCAATATAAACAGGTAGGAAACGCTGTACCGGTTAATTTAGCGTATGAAATTGCAGTAAAAATAAGAGAAGCATTGGAGAGTTTATGATGTGGAATTTAACTTTTATAAGCGAAGAAGATTTTTTCAAATCACGTCAAAGCCACGATTGAAAAATACGGAGAGAAGCTTGAATCATTTGATTTAAAGCGCTTTAATAAAAATATCATTGATCCGATTAAATTGATTTTTGACAAGACAGTATATCAATCTTCTTGGGAAGAAATTGTAAGCAACGAAATTTTCCGTCAAAGGGACAAGTCTAACAACAACGATATTGGATATTTTCATCAGCGTATTTTCCAATATATTAAAAATTGTCACGTTCCGCCAAATGGTGAAGAAGGCGGTTGGGATGTAATTTACGAAAATGCTGATGGTATTCCTATTCCTGACGCAGGAAATGTACATACCGTTTATGTTGAAATGAAAAATAAACATAATACAATGAATTCTGCTTCAGCAGGTAAAACCTTTATCAAAATGCAGAATCAGTTGTTAAATGACGATGACTGTGCTTGTTTTTTGGTTGAAGCAATTGCGCAGCGCTCTCAGAACATCAAATGGGAAACAACAGTTGACAAGAAAAAGGTCGGTCATAAGCTTATTCGTAGAGTCAGTCTTGATCAATTCTACGCATTAGTAACAGGACAGGACGACGCTTTTTATCAGATGTGTATGGTATTGCCGTCCGTCATTGAAAAGGCGGTTAAAGAGTTAGAAAGTACGATTGTGCCACACGATACTGTTATTGATGAGCTGAGAGCTTTGGCAAACGAACAGAATGTTGAATCGGAAGATTTGGCAATTGCGATGGCTGCTTATATGCTGGGGTTTGGAAGCTATAAGGGTTTTGCAAGATAAATTCCAAAATTAAACGAAAAAAGGAGGATGAGCTTTTATAATGCTATTCAATGTTTATTACTTGAACTTTTCAAAAGTATATGAAATAAAGATGATGTTAAGTAATGTTATTAAGACGGATGAAAGCATAGAAACTGGACAAGACGATACTATTGATGCAGCAATGCAGGCAAAAATGGGTACAAAATTTTTGAAATTATTCAATGCTGAGGTTGGCTCGGATATTAAGTCGGGTTCAACGGATTCAAAAGGTTCTTGAAAATTTCAAAGTAACTATGACAAAATCGCTTATTTTGAGCGAAGTTATGGACAAATGCAAATTTGTTACGGATTTCAGTAATCTTACAGAGGGTCAACTTGTTAGAATTGATAATGTATCACTCTCTTTAGAAAACGAAACGGAATTGAGAACAGTCAAAATGTTTTCCAACGGTTCTTTCAAAGGTATGCGTTTGCCGGAAGCCGGTGGACTTGACA
>VOFD01002294.1_pt1 | contig 16032 bp, 16 predicted proteins | sample 5384101 | NCBI WGS metagenome assembly VOFD01 (sample SAMN12384723, study PRJNA508395) | human gut metagenome | isolation source: healthy gut C | host: Homo sapiens
AACATGTCGAGCGAGAAAAGCAGCTTGGCGGGATTGGACACGCTGTCGTAGCAGCCCATGCTGCCCATGAGCTCGCCGCAGCCGGGGCCCACGTTGCCGAGGCACATCACCGAACCCACCAGAGAGTTCTCGAAGTCGACGCCGAAACACAGGGCTAGAAGCATCGAGACCAGGATGAACATCATGTATATGCCGATGTAGAGCAGGTGCGGGGCGACCTCCTCGTTGCGCAGTATCCTGCGGCCGAAGCGGATTTCATTGACCGACGAGGGGTGCAGGCTGGAATTGACGTGGCGCGCGATGCTCTTGAAGAGGATCAGCGCACGGTCGGACTTGATTCCGCCGCAGGTGGAACCGGTGGTTCCGCACACTATCGCGGGGAAAAGCAGCAGCACTATCATCCAGCCCGGCCACTGAGAATTGTCGAGATTGGCGAAGCCGGTGGTCGAGGACACGGTCAGGGTGTTGAACAGACCGTCCCAGAAAGACTCGCCCCAGCCCTGGCAGAAGCCTCCGGTCTTGAGGCCGATGCCGAGGAAGAAGGCGACCACGAGCACCATCACGGTGTAGAACTTTGATTATCGGGCTCCCTGAGCGGTTTGAGCGAACGGGTCACCACCGTGAGATACAGCAGGCCGAAGTGTATCGAGGAGAGATACATGAAGAGCATGGTCACGCCCTCCACCCAATAGGAGTCGAAGGCGGCTATGGAGGCCGTCTTGGTGCTGAATCCTCCGGTGGCCACAACCGCCATCGCATGGCAGACGGCGTCGAAGAAGGACATTCCTGCCAGGCAGTAGGCCACGACGGCCAGCACGAACAGCGCCAGGTAGACGTAGGCGAAGATGTAGACCACGTTCGTGGTCCTGGAGGAGTAGCTGCTGCGGCTCAGCGAGCTCAGCTCCATGTTGGTGAGGCGCATGCGCATCTGGCTGGACTCGGGTATCAGCAGCAGCAGGAACACCACCACCCGAGGCCTCCGATGAAATGCGTGGCGGAGCGCCAGAAAAGCAGGCTGTTCGGCAGAGACTCCACGTCGGCGAGTATGGTGGCGCCGCAGGTCGTGTAGCCGCTGACCGATTCGAAGATGGCGTTAGACAGCGTGAACGGACCTCCCCAGAGCACATAGGGCAGCAGTCCGAAAAGGAAGGACAGCAGCCACGAAAGCGTGATTATCACATATCCTTCGCGCATCGAGATCGAAGTCGTCTTGCGCACGAATATGAACGGGAAGATTCCGACGATGAAGGTGATGGTGAACGAGATCATAAGGGCCGCGAGAGCCGAGTCGTTGCCGCCTGCCATCGACACGAAGACGGCCAGCAGCATGAACAGGGCGTTGACGAGCAGCGCGAAGCCTATGTTCCTTATGATTACCTTCCAGTTCATCTCTTCCTGAGTTCACGCACCCGCCGGCGGAGCTGCTGGTTCTCGCCGGCAAGCTCGGAGATGCCGTCGTTGAGCTCCACGAGCTGGTCGTCACCATCGAACTTCACGGTGTATTTCTTGTCGCTCGACCTGTAGGCGCTCAGGCCCTCGAGCATGCGGTAGAGCGGATTGACGTAGTAGGAGAGCATCAGGAAGAGCAGCATCAGCACGAGCATCAGCCCGACGCACACGGCCACGATGCCCGGTATGATGCTGCGGTAGAAGCCCCTGTCGAAGGTGGCGGAGTTCTCCTCCAGGTCCTCGTAGATGGTTCTGGTGAGGTTGTCTATATCGCTCTGGAGGCGGTCGAAGCGGGGCTGCAGGCGGTCGAAATACCATTCCCTGTTGTCGATGAAATCGGAGTTGACCACCGTCTCGAACTCCAGCGAGGTCAGCATGTAGGCGGCGTAGGAGTACATCACCGAATCGGCCATCGGGTAGGCCTGGTTGATGGTGTGGCTCATGCGCAGGCGCTCGCAGTTGGTCTTGAAATATTCGTCGTCGAAGTCGGGAAGCCGGCTCCCGGCCCCCTCTCCTATGGCTTCGAGAATCTCGAGATTGTAGGTGTTGCTCATGTCCGCAAGCCTGTTGGCGACATTGATGCTGCTTATGTCGTCGGCGATGAGCTCCGAGACGTAGTTGCTCATCCTGGAGTACTCCATGACGGAAATCACTGAGGAGACAAGCAGTATCGCCACTATCGAAAGCAGGCTGAGGACCAGTTTGGCCTTCAGCGAAAGCTTGAGCGCGCGGGCTTTCTTCTTCAGTCTAGAGGATGTTCCCATCTGTTCTCCGCATTTTAAATTCCCACAAAAATAGCAAGTTGTTTTGATTTTCCGAAGACTGGGGCGCCGTTCGCACGCCGCCGGAGCGAAAACTTTGATGCACGGCGGGCAGGATTTTTAAGAATTTCACGAATTACGCTTCTTTTAACAAATTATTTGATATATATTTGCATATAATATGAATTTTATGCTCCCTTCCTTCCTTGGCGAGACTTCGAACAAGAACTCCACCATCAAACGAGAAATCCTGAGGCTCTGCATCACGCACACGAACTACAGCAGTGCCGACTTCAGCCGCGCACTGGGCATAAGCGTGCCCACGATCACCAAGCTCATCTCCGAGCTCATCGACGACAACTTCATCCAGGACGAAGGCAAGGTCGGCACCTCCGGAGGGCGCAGGCCCAGCGTGTTCGGACTCAACCCCGAAGCCGGATACTTCGTGGGGGTGGACATAGCAAGGCACCACTTCCACGTGGCGATCAGCAACTTCAAGGGAGACATAATCAACTTCATCCAGGACATCGAATTCGTGCTTGAAGCCAACGAGCTTTCGTTCAGGACGATCTGCCGCATGGTCAAGGACGAGGTCACCAAGTGCGGGATTCCGTGGATCAAGGTGCTCGGCGTAGGCGTCAGCCTGTCCGGCCGCGTGAACCCCGAGAAGGGCTACAGCCTGAGCTATTTCGTGAGCGACGACATCCCCCCTCAAGAGCATCTTCGAGAAGGAGTTCAAGCTCCCCGTCAACATCGAGAACGACTCCAGGGCCATGGCCTACGGCGAATACATGAACCTCGGCAGCGAGGCCGACCCCAACATGATCTTCATCAACCTCAGCTGGGGCCTCGGCATGGGCATAATCGCCGACGGCCGGCTCTATTACGGCAAGTCCGGATATTCGGGCGAAATCGGCCACTTCCCCGCCCTGAACAACGACATCATCTGCCGCTGCGGCAAGGTCGGATGCCTCGAGACCGGCGCCTCCGGCTCGGCGCTGCACCGCATCATGGTCGACGAGCTCAAGCGCGGGCATTCCTCCTCGCTGCTCGCCTCCTACCAGAAGAACGGCGACATCGAGCTCGACGAGATACTCAAGGCGGTGGAGGAGGGCGACGTGCTCGCAATCGACAGCATAGGCAAGATAGGCGACACCCTGGGCAGGGGCATCGCCGGAGTGCTCAACATCTTCAATCCGGGGCTCGTGGTCATCGGCGGGCGGCTCATCGTGGGAAGGGGACTACCTGCTGCTGCCCATCAAGACGGCAGTCAACCGCCTGTCGCTGTCGCGCGTGTCCTCCGACACCAAGATAGTCCTGTCCAGGCTCGACCGCCGCGCCGCCTCGGTCGGCGACTGCCTGCTGTCCAGGGCCAGGTGCTCGGCCTGCTGTAGTCCGCGCGCATGGCCAGCTATCTCCAGATAGAGAACATCTCGAAGTCCTACGGCCCGAAAGTGCTTTTCGAGCATATAGGCTTCAATGTCAACGAAGGCGACAAGATCGCCCTGATCGCGCCAAACGGAACCGGGAAGACCTCGCTGCTGCGCATACTGGCCGGCAAGGACAGTTCCGATTCGGGCGGCAAGGTGATGTTCCTCAAGGACATCCGCATAGCCTTCCTCGAGCAGGACTATGACTTCTCCCCCGGACTCAGCATACTCGAGCAGGTGCTCGACCACAGCAGCCGCGACACCGCCGGCTTCCACGAAGACGGAAGGGCGGCATTTCTCCAGAGGCTCAGGGAGCTGCTGACCTCCTTCCGCCTGCCGGACACGGACAGGAAGATGGAAGAGCTCTCGGGCGGGGAGATAAAGCGCGTGGCTATCAGCGAGATGCTCGCGCTCGGCGCCGACTTCCTGATAATGGACGAGCCTACGAACCACCTCGACATCGAAGCCATTGAGTTCCTGGAGAGCTATCTGAAACGCAGCCGCTGCACCCTGCTGATGGTCACGCACGACCGCTACTTCCTCGACAGGGTCTGCAACATCGTGATGGAACTCGACCACGGAGCCGTCTACACCTACCGCGGCGACTATCAGAACTACCTCGAAAAACGCCAGGAGCGCATCGCCTCGTGGAACGCCGAGACCGACAAGGTGCGCAACCTGCTGCGGCGCGAGCTCGAATGGATACACGCGACCCCCTGCGCCCGCTCCGGCAAGGCGAAATACCGCATAGACGCCTTCCGCGAACTCTCCGAGAGGGCCGGGCAGCAGCGCGACGACCGCCAGATCTCGCTCGAGGGAATAGGCTCCGCCTCGCGCCTGGGCAACAAGATAATCAACTGCAAGAACGTGAACTACAGCTGGGAGGGGCAGTGCATGCTCAGAGACTTCAGCTACAACTTCCAGCGCGGCGACAAGCTCGGAATAGTGGGCCGCAACGGCATAGGCAAGTCGACCTTCCTCGACCTGCTCACCGGCGCCATAGCCCCGGACTCCGGCAGCATCGACCGCGGCGCCTCGCTGGTCACAGGCTACTACCGGCAGCAGGGCATGGAGTTCGACGGGGAGATGACGGTGCTCGACGTGGTCTCCGACACCCGGCTGCTCTCCAATTTCATGTTCTCCCGCGACATGTACACGACGCGCGTCTCCCGGCTCTCCGGAGGCGAGCGCCGGAGGCTCTACCTGCTCACCATACTGATGCAGAATCCCAACCTGCTGATTCTGGACGAGCCCACCAACGACCTCGACATCGTGACGCTGAACATACTGGAGGAATACCTCGCCGACTACGGCGGGAGCCTGATCACGGTCAGCCACGACCGCCACTTCCTCGACAGGACGGCCGACCACCTGCTGGTGTTCTGCGGCGACGGGGTCGTGAAAGACTTCGTGGGGAAGTTCAGCGAATACCGGGCGTGGATAAAGGACCTGGAGGCGGAGAAGCGGAAGGCGGAGCAGGCCGCCGCACCGAAGCCGGGCGCCCAGTCGGCACAGACGGCAGCAGCGCCCAAGACCGGCAGGAACTCCTCCGGCGGCCCCCGCAGACTCAGCTACAAGGAGAGAAAGGAACTGGAGTCGATCGAGGCCGCGATGCCCCTGCTGGAGCAGGAGAAGGCCGGGCTCGAAGCGCAGATGAGTTCGGGCGACATGGCCTACGACGCCCTGCAGAAGGCAGGAGCCCGGATCGAGGAGATTCTCGCCGAACTCGACCGCCTGGAAACCCGCTGGCTGGAGCTCAGCGAGTGAGCGGGCGGGATTCAGAAGAACCGAAATAATTCAACTTTAAAGTTGCATATTCGAGAAAAACTTCATATTTTTGCAAAAACAAGAGGATGACGAGCAGAGGAGATGTAGAACAATTCCTGGACAGTTTCCACGCCAAGATGAAAATATTCGGCATACTTTACAGGGATGACCGAGGGAAAAACCAGAGAACACTTGAAGAACTTGAAATCGTTCCGGCTTACAGGAAAGTCATAATTGAAAACCTGAACGCGGAAGATTATATCGAAGGGCCGGTCATAGACACACTAAACAGGCTCGGGGAATTGTGGGTGTTCGGCAAAGATGTAAGAGGCCGGGGAGATATACATAAAAATCGCCCTCGGAATGCAAGGCGGACAGACAATCTGCATTTCATTCCACATTGCCGAACATCCGCTGAAATATCCATTCAAAAAGAGGAGGCGCCTTATGAAAAGTCCATACACCGGAAAGGAAATGAAACGGATCTACGAACAGCGTATCTGGAATTTCCGCGGAGAAAAATTCAATTACATGCACCAATCGTGGCTGTGCGAAGACTCCGGCGAGCAGTTCACCGATGACGAAGGCGACACCGCCGGCTATACCCAGGCCACCAATCAATACCGCACGAAATACGGCATCCCATTCACCGACGAAATCATCAACACCCGCAGGCGTTATGGGCTCAGCGCGTCGAAAATGTCGCTGATTCTCGGAATAGGCGTCAACCAGTACCGGCTGTACGAGCACGGAGAAGTCCCGAATGTCTCCAACGGAAGAATGATACGGTCCGTAATGAACCCACATGTAATGCTGGACATGGTCGAGAGTTCGAGAAATGAACTTGACGAACCTGAATACAAGAAAATACGCGACAGAATAACAGAGCTCACCGCCTGTGAAAAAGGAACAAGAATTAGAACAGCATGAAATAGCCAGAGTATTCAGTCACGTCCGCGGGGCGGAGAACGGATACGCGGCAATTTCACTGGACAGGCTGAAAAACATCCTGCTCTACATTCTGGGGAAATGCGGCGACGTATGGTACACCAAAATGAACAAGCTGCTTTTTCTATACTGATTTTCTGGCATACCGCGAACACGGAATGGCCATCAGCGGACTCTCCTACAGAGCCATCAAATTCGGGCCCGTACCTGACAGATGGGACAAAGTATACAGCGAATTTCCTGAAATCGAACAGGAATTCAGACAGGCAGGAAACTTCATCGGCAATATACTGAAATCCGACATTCCCGCCGACACATCCCTATTCACCGAAGACGAGCTGAAGATACTTGATACAGTATGCTCTCGTTTCGGCGGCAACTCCTCTCGGGAGATTTCCCGCGTGAGCCACGACGAGCATGCCTGGCTGGATTATTATCAGCACCCCGGAACAATTCCGTTCGAATCCGCCTTCAGCCTCAAATCAATCTGAAGCGCAATACTCCGGCTACGCAAGAACAAGAAGAAACAGCCGGATTTGTGTCCGGCTGTTTTCATGTTTCAGCAGTTGGAAGTCGGTCCTGCTATTCCGGCCTGTACGAATCCTTGAGCGAAACCGTCTTGTTGAAGACGGGCTTGCCGGGTGCACGGCGATGCCGGAAGCGTCGTCGAGCAGGGCGGGCTCGGCAAGGCCGGAGCCGACGACGAGCGACTCGGGGTTCAGGAACTCCTTGTAGTCCCTGTCCTCGGGCACCTGACTCATGTCGGCGAGCGTGAACAGCCTGTCGTAGTTGCGGATTTCGACCTCCCTTGGCATAATCGGCCGAAACCCAGTGGATCGTGCCCTTGACGCTGCGCCACTCGCCGCCTCCGGGACGGGTCGAGGGATCGTAGCTGCACTCGAGGGCGACCACCCTGCCGTCAGCGTCCTTGATGACCTTCCCGCACTTGATGATGTAGGTATATTTGAGACGCACCTCGCCGTCGGGCTTGAGGCGGAAGAACTTCTTCGGAGCGTCCTCCATGAAGTCGGCGCGCTCTATCCAGAGTTCTCCGGTGAAAGGCACCCTGCGGGTCGCCCCCTCCGGCTCTGCCGGGTTCAGCGGGCAGTCGAACCACTCCACCTGACCGGCGGGCCAGTTGGTGATGGTGACCTTTATCGGGTCCTGCACCACCATGTAGCGGTTCGCGCGGGCGTTGAGGTCCTGACGCACGCACCATTCGAGCAGCTGTATGTCCATGAGCTGGTCGCGCTTCGACACGCCTATCTTCTCGCAGAACATCTTGAGCGCCTCGGGTGTAGCCGCGGCGGCGCACTCCGCAGAGAGTGGGCATGCGGGGGTCGTCCCAGCCTGCCACGAAGCCCTTCTGCACGAGTTCCAGCAGCTTGCGCTTGGACATCACGGTGTAGGTGAGGTTCAGGCGCGCGAACTCGTACTGGTGCGAGGGGAAGATGCCGAGCGCCTCGATGAACCAGTCGTAGAGCGGACGGTGTACGTCGAACTCGAGGGTGCAGATCGAATGCGTGATGCCCTCGATGGAGTCGCTCTGGCCGTGGGTGTAGTCATACATCGGATAGATGCACCACTTGTCGCCGGTGCGGTGATGCGAGGCGTGCTTGATGCGGTACATGATAGGGTCGCGCATCAGCATGTTAGGATGGGCCATGTCGATCTTGGCGCGCAGCACATGCTCGCCGTCGGCATACTTGCCGTCGCGCATCTCCCTGAACAGCCTGAGGTTCTCCTCGGGGGTGCGGTTGCGCCAGGGGCTCTCCACGCCCGGAGTGTCCACGGTCCCGCGGCCGCGCGAAATCTCCTCCTGGCTCTGGTCGTCGACATATGCCTGGCCCTTCATTATCATCTGCTCGGCCCACTCGTAGAGCTGGTCGAAATAGTCGGAGGCGTAGAGTTCCTTCTCCCAGCTGAAGCCCAGCCACTTGATATCCTCCTTGATGGCGTCGACGTATTCGGTGTCCTCCTTGACGGGGTTGGTGTCGTCGTAGCGCAGGTTGGTCTTGCCGCCGTATTTCTGTGCAAGGCCGAAATTTATGCATAGCGACTTGGCATGGCCAAGATGCAGGTATCCGTTGGGTTCGGGAGGGAATCTGGTCAGTATGCTCTTGACTTTTCCCGACTTAAGGTCGTCTTCGATTATTTCCTCGAGGAAATTCAGTTTTCTGTTTTCTTCCATGTGTCTTGGCAACTCGTTAAACGTGGCAAAGTTAGAAATAATTCGTATATTGCGAATGACAGAGGCACAATTCGTAATAACCAAATTCTACAATCATGGCGGATGAAAGATTCCTTGAGAAGCAGTTGCAGCGCTCGAGGGAGAAGACGATGGAGAAACACTCGGCGAAGACCGCGGACGGCGGCCGCTGTCCGCATTGCGGCGCGGCGGTCGGCAGTTCATGGGAGTTCTGCCCCGCGTGCGGCGGCTCCCTCGTGCCGTACTGCACCTTCTGCGGCGCCGACATACCTGCCGGCGAGGACGAATGTCCCGAATGCGGGATGAGCCGCGGCGGCGTGAAATGCCCCCGGTGCGGAGCCCGCAACGTGCGCGCCTATTGCCGCAAATGCAACGAGCCGCTGACCCCCGCGGCCCGGAAGGAGGTCGAGCGGGCCATGAAGGACCCCGTATTCCTGAAGGCGGCGGAGCTGGCGGTGAAGCTGGCGGAGCTCGAACAGCAGATACAGGAATGCGACCGGCCGGAAGACGCTGCCGGAAAGGATGCGCCCGCAGCCCCCGCCAAGGAGCTGCCGCCCGACATACTGCGGCTCAAGGAGCTGCTCGCCTCCGTCAGGACAGGCGGCGCAGGACCGGCCAGGCCGGCTGAACCGGCGAAGAAAGCCGCTCCGGCGAAACAGGCCGTGAAACGCAAGAGCAAGGAGGAGCTCCAGGAGGAATACAGGAAGATGAAGGCCGAGCTCAACTCGACCCTGAGCAGCATGGTTCCGCCCGCCGGCTCCACCCCTCAGGAGCAGCGCAACTATTACTCCGCCCGCAAGGTCTCCGTGCTGCAGAAGGTCAGGAGCAGCACCCCCATAGCCTGGGTGTGCAACTACTGCGGCTGCTGGCACAACCAGCCCAGCGAATGCGTCGAGCCGGAACTCGGAGGCACCTATATCTATGATGAAAGAATCATAACAGTCAGCAAGGAATTATGAGCGACACCATATCGACCACCCGCACCGCCGTCGCCGACAGCGGCACTCGGACCGCGACTGCAACCGCAACCGCGACAGCAACTGCAACCGCGACGAAGACAGCGACTGCCGCCGCGACGAGAACTGCTGCCTCCACGATGACCGGAACCATCGCCGGAGCCACGGCGGTAGCCAACGCCACGGCGCTCGCGTCGGGAGGCGGAAGCCCCACCAGCCCCCGTGCGCAGGCTGCAAAGCCCGGCTTCGAGATGAAGGCCGGCCAGACCATGGCCATACAGGGGAAGAAATACACGGTCGAGAAGCTCATCGGCCACGGAGGCGAGGCGGAAGTCTATCAGGTATCCGGCACCGACGGGGCGAAATACGCCCTCAAGCTCTACCTCTCAGAGCACGAATTCGACGACAAGCTCATCGGCAGGCTCAAAAGCCTCGGGGACAAGGCCGCAGTGGTCGGCATCATACGCTACGGGCGGCTCAAGAACAGCAGCGGCGCCACGCGCGGCTTCATGCTCATGGAATGGTGCCCCGACGGCTCCACGGCCGACTGGGACTTCAAGGGCAACGCCGACGCCATACTCCAGATAGTGACTCTGACGGCCCGCAACCTCAACGAACTGCACAAGGCCGGAATACTCCACAAGGACACAAAGCCCGAGAACCTGCTCTTCACCGACAAGCAGAACTGCACGCTGCTGCTCTCCGACTTCGGCATTTCCGAAGTCCTAAACGAATACGGCTTCACCGAAAGCGTCCCCGTGGCCAGGACCCCGGTCTACGCCGCGCCCGAACTCTACGACGAGAAGAACCGCATCAACGTGCCCGGCGAGAAGACGCAGACAGCCAAGCTGCTTCCCGCCTACGACTACTTCGCCCTCGGAATGACCGCCCTCGCGCTCTGGACGGGAGTCGGCCCATTCATGCGCAGGGAGGCCGAACTCGCAAGGCTCAAGATCGACGGCCTCATCGAAGTCCCCGCCTCCATGCCGGAGCCGCTGCGCACCATAGTCCGCGGCCTGCTGCTGAAAGACCCAGAAAGCCGCTGGGGCTTCGACGAGATACAGCGCAAGCTCTCCGGGGAGGACGTGCCGGTCGGCGAAGCTCCGGGAGCCCTGCACATAGTCTTCGACTCAGGGAAGAACAAGATCGCCCACGACGTGCGCGAACTCGCAAGGTTCATGATGGAGACCAGCAGCTCGGCATATCCTACCTCTACAGGGGGCGCATCTGCGACTGGCTGCGCAAGACCATGCCCGAGCTCGAGATAAAGCTCAACGACATCATCGAGACCCGGTACCCGCGCGACCAGGTTGCCGGCCTCTACGCGGCGGCGCTACTGCTCGACCCCGGACTCCCCTGCTACGACCGCAAGGGCGCGACGCACGAATACCTGGTCCGGCTGAGCGAGAGCGAGCCGGAGTTCGGCGGCAGCAACCTCTCGAAGCGCAGCAACCCGGTCTACCTCTACGTGGAGGCCAGACAGGGCAAGGACGCGGCGGACGCCCTGCACGCCAAGGTGAGCAAGGCCGCCTCCGACAAGTTCGGCTATCCCGGCGAGGTGCTGGGCTGGAGCCTCTACGAGACCGACACCCTCTGCCACAGCTTCCTTGGCGCGAAGACCTCCGACGACAAGTATTACACCCGCGTGAACTGCCACAACATCAAGGAAGTGCTGCAGTTCTTCTCCGACAACCCCTGGGTGCGCGACGCCGACAAGAAGTTCGTCTGCTCGCTCGGGTTCGTGGAGATGGTGCGCACCTTCTCCCCGACGACGCCAAGAAGATCGAGGGAATCAGGTCGCAGGTCTCTGACTACCAGGCGCTGTTCAGGCTCATCATCCAGACCCTCAACCCCGCCGCCGACATCAACCTGTGCTCCGACCCGGGAAACCCCTGGTACGCGATGACGGGCGAGAGCCTCGGGAAATTCATCAACATGGCGTTCAACGCCTACTACGTACAGTTCGAGGGCGACTCGCACAAGCTGTTCGACAAATGGGGCGACGCCGACAACCCCTACAGGAACATCTGCCAGGCCTCGCTCGTGAACCTGATAATCACTTCCTTCCAGGGAAGGTGGAGCGACTCCTACCTCAGGAGCTTCTTCCTGGCCAAGGGTTCGAGGTTCAGCGCACAGGAGAAATGGGCCTCGTACTGCACCTCCTATTCGAGCACCGACAACAAGAAGAAATACGGCCCCTACGACGTCCCCATCGCCATCATGAAGACCGTAGCCGGCTTCGGCTTCACTCCCGAATACCGTTTCAGGGGCAGTTCGGAAACCGTCACCGACCTTGCCGGACTGGAAAAGCTGCACGCCTCGCACAAGGAGGGCAGGAACTGGAAGGATGAGGTGAGCCAGGCAGTGAGGTCACGCAGGCTCTACGCCTGGCTGGCCGTCCGGTACCAGGAGGACCCGCACGCCGACCTCAAGCCGAAATACGCCTACGAGGAGCTGACCCGCAAGTACGTGGAGGCGCTCGGCAAGTACGACCCCGGCAACCGTGAGTACTCCCGCTACATCCAGGCCCGCGACTCGGTCAAGGGCAAGGAAGGCCGCCACCCGATACTCTGGCTGGGTCTGCTGCAGAACATCTTCATAGCGGCAGGCTGTCTGCTCATGCTGCTGAACATCGCTATCATGGCGCTGGCCGTGGTAAGCCAGCCGCTGCTGGACACCACCGCGAAGAGCACAGGCTTCCTGGTCTACGGGCCGATAGTGTTCGCGCTGCTGCTGAACCTCTACTTCAGCGGCGACCGCATCTGGGGCATCATCAGTTCGCTGATAGTCTACGCCGTGGCGATGACGGTGCTCTACTTCCTGAGCCGATGGTTCCTCTGGAGATTCACCGGCATCATAGTACTCGTGATACTCTGCCTGTTCGCCTGGTATTACTTCAGGCGGCTGCTGCGCCGCAACGAAGGGGCCCGGGAGCTCAGGACGGGCAGGAGGCCCGACTACGAGCAGATGCTGCTGGAGCCGCTGCACTTCGCGTTCAAGAGCAGCGAAAGCAGCTTCACCTCCTCCTTCGGCGCCAACGACTGGTACCACAAGGACGAGTACAAGGAATCGCTCGTGGAGAAGATACGGCCCACGATACTCTGCATCGTGACCTCGGTGATCCTGTTCTTCGCCTCCGGAGTCGGCGTAAGCATAGGCGGCACGCCTGCGAAGATGGATGAGAAGTTCCCCGCCGCCCACAAGCTGATCCACGACTACGATGCCGTCGGCGCGGCGGCCGACGAGGCAGGCGGAGAAGAGGCTGCCGAAGCCGGGGACACGGCGGCCGAAACGTCTGCGGAGGGCGATGAAGACACAGGCGCGAAGAATGGCGGAGGCACCTCAAAGCCGGGACAACCGCCAGGGCAGGTGCGGCAGCTGCTGCCGGCGCCGTAGTTTCAGAAAGCGGAGCCTCGGCGGCCGAAACCCCTGCCGCTGACGCCGGACCCCGTTCCGGCGATACAGATCCGGCCTCCGGGAGCGCGCCCGCCGAACCCGCGCAGCAGCAGGAAGCCGACGCAGCCGGGAAGCCCGCATGGGCCTCGGAGGACGTGCTGATGTCCAGGCCGGCGATGAGCGCCGCGCTCTCCGCAGCCGACGGAATACGGCTGGACTACGACGACAGCCAGGTGATCGACGGCAGCGGCGTGTTCCATTTCAGCCTCACCAACGGCAGCGGCGCCGACATGGTTCCGTTCATCGTGATCGAGGAGCCGTCGGCCAGCATAGTCTCCCGGGCGGAGGCCATAGACGACAAGGGCAGGTCCTACTCCGCCGCCGACGGCAGGATGTCGGTGACCATCGGCGGCTCGACCATGGATGCGCGGCACCGCGACCCCGTGTTCAGGTTCACCAGCGGCCAGACCGTCAGCGGCAGCGTCCGCATCAGCGGGCTCGACAGCGAGGCCTCCTCGCTCGAAATCCGCATCCCCTGAGGGACTTCGACCCCGACGCCTACCCCTACCGCAGGGGATACATAATAATCAGAAACATACCCGTAAGCCAATGAGAGACTGCCAGAAATGCGGCCGCCCGAACAGGGACGCCGCGAGATACTGCAAATGGTGCGGCACCCTTCTGGAGGCGCCCGTGCGGCAGAACGCTTCCGCCCCCGGGCCCGAAGTCCGCGATTCCCGAAACCTCCGGTTTCATAGCCAAGGACAACATAATGCCCCAGGTTGAGGACTTCGCGACCCGCTGCGTGCACGCAGCCGAGTTCATGCGCCTCTCGGGCGGGCTCAGCCGTCCAGGGCTGGACTGCGTGATATCCGGAAAGGCCGGCACAGGCAAACGCTATCTCGCCGGCCAGCTCTGCTCGCTGCTCTACCGTCACAAGATAAGCGACAGCCTCCAGCCCATGCACGTCGACGCCTCCAGCTGGGGAGAATTCAACTCGAAGCTCGACGAGAACCTCGCCAAGATCAAGAAAGGCGTGCTGCTCGTGACTAACTGCCAGAATCTCACGGGCGAAGGCAAGAACGAGCTCGACAAGCTCCTCGAGAGGATGCGCCAGAACCGCGAAATGCCGGTGGTGATGCTCTGCGGCCTCGACGAAGGCTTCGGCAGCTTCATCAAGAAGAGCAAGCACGTCTCCTCTCTCTTCGAATTCCGCTTCGACCTGCTCTCATTCAACGACAGGCAGCTCACGCAGCTCTGCGAGTCCACCATCACCGACATGTTCCGCACCCAGGTCTCCCCCGCCGCCTGCAAGAAGCTCGGCCTGGTGTTCAAGAAGATATTCCGCGAAGGCGAGTCGGGCGAGAACGGCCACCTCTCCTACAAGCTGGCCAACTCCTACATGCTCAACAAGCTCAACCGCGCCGGCACCTCGGGTCCGCTCGAAGAGGCCGACATAACCGACGAGCCTTTCAAGGAAATGACAGAACAAGAGATTCTCGACCAGCTCGACGGTTTCACCGGACTCAAGGAAGTCAAGGACGAAATCCATTCCATCATCGACGGCATCAAGCGTCAGAAACGCGACAACCCCGACGCCGAGGTCAAGCTCAAGTCGCACTACGTGTTCCTGGGCAACCCCGGAACCGGAAAGACCACCATCGCCCGGCTTTTCGCCGAAATACTGAACAGTCTCCAGGTGCTGCCAAACGGCCACCTTGTGGAGGTCGTGCGCAAGGACCTGGTGTCGCAGTACGTGGGCGACACGGCCATAAAGACCGAGCAGGTGATCAACAAGGCCATGGGAGGCATACTCTTCATCGACGAGGCCTACGCGCTCAAGAAGGACGACAACGACTCCTCCGGCCAGGAGGCCATCGACACCCTGCTCCCCTTCCTGGAGAACCGCCGCGGAGACTTCATCTGCATCATCGCCGGCTACACCCGCGAGATGACCAGCTTCCTGCGCGCCAACTCCGGCCTCGACTCGCGCTTCAACAAGAAAATCGAGTTCAAGGACTACACCGGAGCCGAACTCAAGGAAATATTCATGGGCATGCTCGCCGGAAAAGGCTACTCCCTCGACGAGGAAGCCGCAGGCAAGATAGACAAGTACTTCGAGCGCATGTACCTCTCGCGCACCGACATCTTCGGCAACGCCCGCGAGGTGCGCAACGTCTTCGAGCGCAGCCTCTCCCGCCTCGACCGCAGGATGTCCGCGCTGTCCCAGAAGGAATATGAGGAGAAAGGCAGAATCCTCACCTGGCCCGACATCGTGGGCGACGACGAGAGCAAGGACCTCGGAGTGGAGGAGGTCATCAGGGGAGCTCGACCAGTTCGTCGGTATGGGCTCGGTGAAGACCGCCATCCGCCTGCTCGCCGAAGAAATGAGTTTCCAGCGCAAGAGAATGGAACAGGGCGGCAAGGCTTCTATCCGTCCCGTCAACATACTCCTGACCGGCAACCCCGGCACCGGCAAGACCTCGGTCTCCCGTGTGCTCGGCAAACTCTTCAAGGCCATGGGCGTCTGCTCCACCGACAGGGTTGTGGAAAAGAGCCGCAAGGACATAGTGACCAGCTATTCCAATGAAGCCGCGAAGAAGATGGACGAAGCCGTGAACGAAGCCATGGGCGGCGTGCTGTTCATCGACGAGGCGTATGCGCTCGCCCCGGTCGACGAGATGGGCCAGTGCAACGACAGCGAAGGCCTCAAGGCCGTCGAGCGGCTCATGACCAGGATGGAGAACGACGGGGGCAAGTTCGTGGTGATCTGCGCCGGTTACAAGGACAAGATGGACAATTTCCTGAAGGTCAACGACGGTCTGGCAAGCCGCTTCACCCACCGCATCCATATCGAAGACTACTCCCCGAGGAACTTACCGAGATTTTCAGGCAGAATGCCGAGAAGCAGGGCTACAAGCTGTCCGATGGTGTTCTTCCGAAGGTCATGTCAGCGTTCAGGAAGCTTGCCGCAGAAAAGTCGGGCAAGACCTTCGGCAACGCCCGGGAGGCCCGCAACATGCTCGACCAGTGTCTCGGGCTCATGGGCACGAGGGTGAACGCCCTGCCCGACTCCGAAGTCACCCGCGACAGTTTCTTCACCATCATGCCGGAGG
>VOFD01002239.1_pt1 | contig 16030 bp, 19 predicted proteins | sample 5384101 | NCBI WGS metagenome assembly VOFD01 (sample SAMN12384723, study PRJNA508395) | human gut metagenome | isolation source: healthy gut C | host: Homo sapiens
TCGTAGAAGCCACGTTTTCGGGGTCGAACGGAGCCTTGCAATACAACATCCACAAGTTACGTCCTACCAACGAAATGCTCAGGTCGCATACATCGCCCAGCATCTTGCGCGGGAATGTATAACCGATAGAGGCTTCCTGCAAGCGTACGTTTGTCGCAGAATACGTATAATACTGTGCCACAGCATCGCCGCTACCGATTGCGCGATACCAAGCTTCCGGATTTACCTGATCGGTTCCGTTTACCAAGACATAGCCTTGGTCGCGGGCGTCAGCCGAAGCTTCAGATACTCCGTAATCATCCAACACAGCCTGTGTACGAGAGAATACCACGCCACCCAGACGGGCTGAAATCATAAAGCCGAAACGGAAGTTGCCCCACGTAAAGTCGTTGCGCCATGCCATATTTGCTTTCGGCAATACGCTGCCCAACTTGATGTAGTCATCCGAGTTTGCGATAGTTTCTGCTGTCAAGTTGCCGTTGGCATCCACGTAGATATCACCGTTCACGTCACGTTTCAACTGACGGTTTGAGTAAACGTCACCCATCGAACCGCCTTCACGCAACAAGAATACTGCCGACCCTAAACCGCCCATATCCAAGGTGCTGATAGAGAATTGCTCGCCGGTTGCTGGATTAATGGCGTTATCAGCCAGCTCCAGAATCTTGTTCTTGTTGGTAGAGAACGTGTAGTTGCTGCTCCACGTAAATTTGTTCCACGTCTTTTCATAACCCAATGCCAACTCGATACCGGAGTTACGTACGGCACCGGTCTGGATATACAGGTTCGAGTAACCGGATACACCCAATTCCGGGTTAAAGGTCTGGTTTTCTGTCACTGTATTATAATAAGTAAGGTCTAAGTTGAAATCCTTGAAGAAGCGTATGGTCAAACCGGCTTCCCATGATTTGGTACGTTCCGGCTTCAGGTTATACACCGGATACTGGGTAGTATTATTCCATTGGCCTGAACTTGAGTTCCATTCGTAAAGCGGATTGGCAATGTAGCGTTGGAACGCTGTACCTACCGATGCGAATGAACCGCGCACTTTCAAGTACGACAGATAATCCTTGTTTACATTCGGCATCAATTCGCTCAGCAAAGCGGAAACACCGACAGAAGGATAGAAGAACGACTTGCTGGTAGAGTTCGGTCCTGCCAACTGCGAAGGCCAGTCGTTACGTCCGGTCAATGTCAGGTAGTAAGTGCTCTTGTAGCCCACTTCGGCAGAAGCGAAGATAGATTGGGTCTGTTCGCGCCAACCGGTCTGCAACGGACGGGTACGAGTCTTACTCAAATTCTGTACGTTGAACACGTTAGCCAAGCCCGGCTGCTCACCCGTAAAGTTCTCGTCAGCAATCGGTCCGCGTACTTCCAATACATCCGAACGCATATCGGTGAACGAAGTACCGATATTTGCCGACAGGCTCCAGTCTTCGCCGAAAGTCTTGTTGATGTTCACCAGGAAGTCGGCATACAGCTGCTTGTCAGTACTCTTGGCGATGGTGTACAAACCGCGCGTAGACGATTCGGTCATCTGCGTATTGGTACCTGCATAATATTTTTCGGTATAATCGTTTGTAGAGCTATCCCAACGTACACGACCGCTTACGCTCAACCAGTCCAAAATCTCGTAATTCAAGCTGGCGTTCAGCATGTAACGGTCCTTGTTGTTGTTACGAAGCTGGCGGTAGTTCACCCAATACGGGTTCTGCATGACCATACCTGCATCGCCTACGGGCCAGTACTGCGTGTTCAGCTTGCGCACCGGGTCATAGCGTTCGTACATCTTGATGTCTTCCCAGTCGTTGCCGCGCGGGAACAGGTAAGCACCTACAATCGGGTTGTTGTACGGACCCTGGTTCACCATGTTCTGGTCTTTCTGGATGATGTAAGACGCGCCTACATCCAAGGTCATCTTGTCATTCAAGAACTTGGTGGTGTTGCGGAACGTAAAGTTGTGTTGGGAACGACACCGCGCTCCGAATCTTTCCTGTAAGAGAAATCGGCGGTATATTGCAAAATGTGAAGGGCTTTGTCGATGCCGTCGTTCACACGGATTTTACCGCTGACGTTCTTGATGTTCGGAAGAGTCGTAAGGGTGATGTCGATCTTCACGTCGAACGCCCGCTCGAACTTCTCCATCAGTTCGTCGAAAGGCAGGCCCGAAATGCTGATAAGGCCTTCGTCCAGCACAGTATTTCCGGATCGGTTATCGGTTCGATGAAAAGATGACCGTTCGAGAGATTGGCAATATCATTGGGTTTCAGGATAAGGTCTTTTTGCATAGGGTCGAGCCGGTTTGTAATTTGCACCCGCCCCCGGAGCAATGCGGTCGAAAAGCGTTGGTGCCTTTCATCGGCGATTACATTGAATTTCGTACCCAACACCCGAATATCGGATGCGAAAGTTTCTACGACGAACGGACGATCCCTCGTCGTGTTCGACATCGAACACCGCCTCGCCGGAAAGCTTCACTTTGCGGAGATTTTTCTTGAACACGGTAGGGTATTCGATCCTCGCGCCGGAATTGAGCTGAACGCTCGAACCGTCCGGAAGCGTGAACTTCAGGCGTTGGCCGTAAGCGAACCTGCAACGTGTTGATTTGCCCGGCAAGCATATCGTAGGTGCGCTCCTTACTGATATATCCCCCCGACGAACAGCCCGATGGCGAGCATGGCGGCGGCCTGTACGGTAATACGGACTACCGACCTCCAGTGCGCGACGATCCAGCTTTTGCCGGCCGGATCTCCCGCCGTACAGCTCCATCATGTCGATCTGCATGTGCACCTCATCCGCACAACGCTGGAATTCCTCCGGATTTTCGGCATGCCACCGTGCTACCTGTTCCAGCTCACCTGGGGTCGCTTCGCCGCGCAGGGCTTTGTATATTACCTCTTGATCCATTATCTTGCAATTAAATTATATACCGGCTTCATTGCTTTCTCTTTTTAAACGCATGAGCGAACCGAGTTTACAGCCTTTTTCACAAATAAATATATTTAATAATAATGTAAAATTATTTAATTAGTCAACATCCTGACAACAAGCGGTTTGACCATCTGCTTTCGCTTCCCGGAGCCTTATTTTCCCTGAAAAATAGTTTCATTCCCTTTTTGGCAGGCGCTTTCAAAACATCCAAAACGACAAACCGGGGATGAATCCTCGAATTGCATTTTCGGGAATAATTACTATCTTTGGAAACAGTATCGAAAGATTGGGATGGGGAAGCCGACGAAAATATTGACAGCCGAAGAGTTCGACAAAGCTGTTCAACGACAAGGAGCGTTTTATCCGAATCGCATACTCCTATATAAATGACATGGAGATGGCAACGGATATTACGACCGACGGCTTCATGTATTTGTGGGAACACCGGGAACACCTTGACTTCGACGTGAATATCAAAGGCTATATTTACAATTACGTCAAGACTCGCTGTATTTCGCACCTACGCAAGCGCAAATCCATGCTCAAAGCCCAAAGCGAACTTTATAAAAAGGAACAATGGCGGATCGAATCGAGCATCAATACATTATCCAACGAAGAACAGATCGGCAAACTGTTCCAATCCGAAATAATCGAGATTTACCGGCGCGAACTGGCCAAGATGCCGTCTCTTACCCGTAATGTATTTTGGCAAGCCGTCTGGAAGATATGACTTACCATCAAATTGCGGAAAAATTCAACCTGACCGTCCGGCAGGTTACTTCGGAGATTCAGCGGGCGAGCTTTTTACTGCGAACGCCGTTGAAAGACTATCTGGTGGGCATTGTAATTATGTTTATGCTGCTGCATAAATAATTAAGGAGAAAGCCGCAGGTCAGGCATCCCGGGCGTCACCACGAACCGTGCACCCCCCGGTATAGGTCGTGTCGAGACCGATCGTTCCGCCCAATTTCTCCACGATCAGCCGGCAGAGGCTCAAGCCCAGTCAAGCCCCTGCGCAAAAGGATCGACCTTGTAGAAGCGATCGAAACCCTTTCCGCCAGCCCGGGTTCCACGCCGCAGCCGGTGTCGGTGACCGACAAGGTCAGCGTACCGGGCCCGTCAGGCCGCATTCGACCGTCACGGATCCCTGTTCGGTGAATTTGACGGCATTCTTCAGCAACTCGCGTACGAGCAGCGACACGTAACTCCGGTGCAACGGGAATACGATCTCCGGGGCCGCGAGCTCCAGCCGGTATTCAACGCCCTCCTTTACGGGCAGGTGTTCCATTTCGGCGCGGATAATCTTACTGATGTCGAGCAGCTTCCGGGGCATTTCGGCACTCGTATTATCCAGCTGCGACACTTCGAGCATATCGTTGATCAGCGAAGTAAAGAGCTGCGTATTGTCGCGGATGATCTGTGCGAATTCCCGGCGTTCCTCCTCCGAAAGATCCTCCCCGGCGATCAGCTCGGCAAAAGCCGCTTATGGCATTGAGCGGCGTGCGTATTTCGTGGCTCATCGACCCCATGAAGTCCCGCTTGAGCCGCTCGCTCTCCTGCGCGCGCTGCGACTCGACCGACAGGTTGTGCTGCAGGTGCTTGATGCGCAGCAGGTTCCGCCACAGGTAGACAACGGCGATGATGGCCAGCAGCAGGATCGTCAGGGGGCGAAGTAGAGCGAGTTCTGCCTTTTCTGAGCCAGCAGCAATGCTTTTATCCCGCTCGGCCTTGTCCAGCCCATACTGCACTTCCAGTTCGCCAACTTTTTTCGGCATACCTGTGCGACGAGAGCGAATCGCGCAGGCCGACCACTTCGTTATAAACCCCGCATGCCTCCTTAGCGCCCCATGCGTTCGAGGATCTTGGCCTTGTTAGCGGATATCGCCACCAACTGCGACGTGACACCGCCCGGGCGCAACTGCACCGTCAGCGAATCGAGATAAGCCAGCGCCCTGGGGTAATCGCCCGGCGGTTGTAATACTCTGCGCTGATCGTATAGAATCCCTGCCTGTTGGTCAGCAGGTTGCCGCATCCGCCGCCGCGGAGTCCGCGAAACGGCGGTAACGCTCGTAATACGCCTGCAGATTGCGCTCGTCGAGCAGCGGCGAGGTGCACATCGAATAGTAACAGACCAAGTAGGACATCTCCTTGGAAATATAGGGCCTGCGCCGTACGATCTCGGATCGCGGTAATAATCGTCGAGCATCGCAAGGTAACCGTCGGCCGCATGTACCAGCCCGCTTTGGTCTTCCAAACTGCTGTAAGCCGCGATCAGGCAGGTGATCAGGTTGGCATGGAAATTCCGGCGTGCCGTGGGACGCATCCGCCCCAGCAGGGCGAGTTCGTCGTTCCAGAAAGGCAGGCCGCGCTCCATCTGCAGGTTTCCTTCGGCCGAGACCAGCCTGAAGGCGGCTATGCCTTTCAGGAAGAGCCGCGACGCCTCTTCGTATACATCGCCCGGGGGCAATGTCCGTACCGAGTCGATGTATTCACGGCACAGCCGCGCGGACTCCTCCGCCCCGGCAACCTGTATCCTGCGTGCCAGCTCCACCATGCGGTAATAAGCCCCGAGCCTCCATGCCGCTGCCCTGCATCAGCGGCTCCGCCTGCGCCAGCACCCGGGCGAGCGAATCCCCGGCACCGGGCGAGGAGATGTAGTGCGCAGCGAGCGAACCCAGCGACGCCCCGACGGCAAATCCGTCACCGACGGCGGCCGCCTCGTCGAACAGCTTGCGACTGTAATACAATTCGTCTTCCGAGGAGTCGTTCAGGTCTTTCAGGTTCAGCAGAATATCGACACGTTTGCGGGCATCCGGCTCCGCCTGGTATGCAGATTCCAGCGAATCTACGAGATGCGCCGGAGGTGTCGCGGAAGAAGTGACCATCCATCCGACAGCCAACAGCGTCCACAGGGATTTTTTCATATAAGTTGGAATTGGCGATCAAATATAGGCATTTAAATCCAATATCAAAACAAAAAGGGAGATTCGCAATGAAATCTCCCTCAGTTCAAACCCATTCCGCCTTTCACTTGAACCACTCCTGCAGGTGGTCTTTGGCGTAGAAATAATACACTGCAAAACCCAGCCAGCTGGTGAGCAGCACCACGATCGAAGCGATCACCTTTCCCGCGGTCGAAATGTTTTTCTTGAAGATGTCCATCACGCACCATATTGCGCAGAAGACACCGATAAGCCAAATAACAGTCCCAATCATAGTCGATAATATTTATTAAAAATCAGTAAAAATACCTTCCGTTCGAAAAGTTCCGGCGGATAGACCACATCGCTCAGGAAAAGCCCCTGCGCAGGGGCGCCGCCGCTCGAGCGCGACAGGTCGCAGCTTTCGACGATCTCGCGGAACTGCTGCGGGCTATAACGCCCGCGCCCCACGTCGACCAGCGTCCCGACCAGCGACCTCACCATGTTGCGCAGGAAACGGTCGGCACGGATCGTAAAGCAGAGCACGCCCCTGCCCGTCGACCGTCCATGCCGCGTGCATGACGCGCGGCAGATATTGGTCTTGTTGTTCGAATTGAGCTTGGCGAAAGAGGTGAAATCGTCGTATTCCGTCAGCATGGCCGCGGCCTCGTTCATCCGTCCGAGGTCGAGCGGCACGTAATACTGCCACGTCGTGCCCCCGCGTAAAAGGGTTCTTGCGCGGCTCAGCGGTATTCGCGCTCGCGCGCCGCGAAACGCGCGTGCGCGCCGTCGTCCACGGGCGTCATGCTCCCCACGGCGATGTCGCCCGGAAGCAGGAAATTCAGCTTGTAGACCGTATGCGCCGGGTCGGGCACGGGCGACAGGCAATCGAAATGCGCCACATAATAGGAGGCGTTGACACCCGTATCGGTGCGTCCCGCCCGGTCACCTCGACAGGCTCGCGCAGCAGGGTGGCCAGCGCCCGTTCCAGCGTCTGCTGGACCGTGGGCATGTCGGGCTGCCGCTGCCAGCCGCAATAGGCGGCTCCGTTGTACCGGAGTTCGAGAAAATAACGCATCGCGATCGGAGTGGTTTGCGCAAAAATACAAAAAATCGGTTAGCGCCGCGGTTTTATCGCCAGTTTTACGGGATGGATCATATTCTCGGGCCGGAGCACCTCGTCCAGTTCGTCGCGGTTGAGGATGCCGTGTTCGAGCACCAGTTCGTAGACGCCGCGCCCGGTTTCCAGCGCCTCCTTGGCGATCTTCGTGGAGTTCTTGTAGCCGATGATCGGGTTGAGCGCCGTCACCACGCCGATGCTGTTGCGGACATATTGCAGGCACCTCTCCTCGTTGGCCGTGATGCCGTCGACGCAGCGGATGCGCAGCGTGTCGAAGCCGTTGATCAGCAGTTCGGCAGACTCGAAACAGCACTGTGCCATGACAGGCTCCATGGCGTTGAGCTCCATCTGCGCCGCCTCGTCGGCCATCGTCACGCACAGCTCGTTGCCGATGACCTTGAAGGCGATCTGGTTCATCACCTCGGGGATCACGGGGTTGACCTTGCCGGGCATGATCGACGAACCGGGCTGGCGTGCCGGGAGGTTGAACTCGCCCAGCCCGCAGCGGGGCCCCGACGACAGCAGCCGCAGGTCGTTGCAGATCTTATTCATCTTCGACGCGATGCGCTTCATCGCAGAGGAGTAACCGACCATGCAGACCGTGTCGGACGTCGCCCCGACGAGGTCTTCGGCCAGCGTCACGTCCCAGCCGGTGATCTCCCGGATGGCCGCCGTACAGCGCTCGGCATAGCCCGGCTCGGCGCAGATGCCCGTGCCGATGGCCGTGGCGCCCATGTTGATCGACAGGAACTCCTGCGCTGCATGGTCGAGGTTGTCGACCTCGCCCCGCAGGACACTCGCAAAACCGTGGAACGTCTGCCCGAGGGTCATCGGTACGGCGTCCTGCAACTGCGTGCGCCCCCATCTTTGAGCACGCGGGCGAACTCGTCGCCCTTGCGCCCGAAGGCTGCGATCAGCGCTTCGAGGTGCCGGCGCAGTTCGAGGTGCGTGGCGTAAAGCCCGAGGTGGATGGCCGAAGGGTAGGCGTCGTTGGTCGACTGCGAGCGATTGACATGGTTGTTGGGCGAGCAGTACTGGTATTCGCCGCGCGCGTGCCCCATGATCTCCAGCGCACGGTTGGCGATGACCTCGTTGGCGTTCATGTTGGTCGTGGTGCCCGCGCCGCCCTGGATCATGTCCACGGGGAAGAACTCGTGGAACCTGCCCGCCATGATTTCGCGGCAGGCCTGCGATATGGCTCCGAAAAGTTCGTCGGAGAGAAGCCCCATCGCATGGTTGGCGATGGCGGCACCCAGTTTGACGATGGCCAGCCCCTCGATGAAACGCGGGTATTCGCACAGGCGGAATTTGCTGATGGCGAAATTCTCCAGTCCGCGCATGGTCTGCACGCCGTACAATACGTTGTCCGGCACCTCTACGCAACCGAGCAGGTCGCATTCGGTGCGTGTTTTCTTTGATTCGTTTTTCATATCCTTACAATATAAAAAAATATTTCGACTTGTTTCTATTTCACATTAAAAGCTAAAAGCAGCAGAAAGTTAACAATTATTTCCCAAATAAAGAAGTATTTCGCATTTTCATGCCAAAATCGCCGGCCTCCCGAAAAAAACGGCCGACACGACCGGGGCCGGAAACGATGCAGGAGAGCAGCAGGTAATCCGATGGCCGCGATGGGGCGAGAGGAGCGGCGTGCCGAAGGGAACGGACATGGCGGAGGAGGACAACAGGAGAGGAGGAGGAGGAGAGGAGGAGAGCAGGAGAGGACGGGGCAGGAGGTATGCCGTACGGGCGCCGATTTCCCCGGAAAATAAACCGCACGGCCACAACCGCCAAATAAATTTGGCAGTCGGCGCAGCTTGTATTATCTTTGCCTCACAATAAATTCCGCCCGGACAGGCAGCCCGGCAGCGTGCAGGCAAAGTCCGCACCTGCGCCCGGCTCCGCAGCCCCCGTACGGGATTTGCACGATTCGAAAATCCGGAAAAATATGAAAGCAGCTATCATAGGTTACGGCAAGATGGGGCACGAGATCGAGAAGATACTCTCGAACGCGGCCACAGCGTAGCGCTCGTGATCGACACGGACAATGCGGCCGACCTGAACGCCGCCAACCTCGCACAGGCAGACGTGGCGCTGGAATTCACCATGCCCACGACCGCCTACGGCAATATCCGCACCTGCATCGAGAACGCCATCCCCGTGGTGAGCGGCACGACGGGCTGGACGGATCGTCTGCCGGAGCTCCAGGAGCTGTGCCGCGAAGGGCGGAGCGCTGTTCTACGCCTCGAACTACTGCCTGGGGTGAACCTGATGTTCCGCCTCAACCGCCAGCTGGCGGCGATGATCGGCCGCGTGGGCGGCTACGAGGTGCGCATCGAGGAGGTGCACCACACCCAGAAGCTCGACGCCCCGAGCGGCACGGCCATCACGCTGGCCGAGGGCGTCATCGCCGGCCTGCCCACCAAGACGGGTGGGTGAACTATGCCCCGGGGATCGAACACGCCGCGAACCGCATCGGGAGCCCGGCCGAAGCGACGCCCCGCCAGGTGGTGATCGACTCCGTACGCGAGGGCATGGTACCGGGCATCCACACCGTGACCTACGAGTCGGAGGACGATATTCTCGAGCTCAAACATACGATTAAGAACCGCCGCACGTTAGCAATGGGGGCCGTAATAGCCGCCGAGGTTCCTTTGCGGCAAACAGGGCGTCTACTCGATGGACGACCTGCTGAAATAAGAAAAATAAGATTAGGACATGGGAAAGATCAAGGCATTCTTCCGTAACAAATGGGTCGGCTTCACGCTCGCCTCGCTGCTCTACACGCTGTGGTTCGTCGTATGGACGGGCAACCTCTGGCTGCTGCTGGGGCTGGTGGTGATCTTCGACCTCTACATTTCGAAGTTCTTCTACCGCTACGTGTGGTGCCACAACGTACGCCTCTGCCAGCGGAGCAAGACCTACAAGACCGTCTACGAGTGGGTCAACGCCATCATCTTCGCCACGGTCGTCGCCACGCTGGTCCATATCTTCATCTTCCAGATGTACGTCATCCCCACCTCGTCGATGGAAAAGTCGCTGCTGGTCGGCGACTACCTCTACGTGAGCAAGGTGACCTACGGCCCGCAGATGCCCAACACGCCGCTGTCGTTCCCGTTCGTACACCACACGATGCCCGTTCTCGCAGACAAAAAATCGTTTTCCGAGGCGGTCAAGTGGCCCTACCACCGGCTCAAGGGTCTGCGACAGATCGAACGCAACGACGTGGTGGTATTCAATTTCCCGGCGGGCGACACCGTACTGCTCGAAAACCAGGCCGTGACCTACTACGACGTGCTGCGCGGCTACGAAGAGTCGTTCGGCAAGGAGGAGGGGCGCAAGCGCCTCGCGGAGAAGTACACCATCGTCAGCCGCCCGGTGGACAAGCGCGAGAACTACATCAAGCGCTGCGTCGCCATCGCGGGCGATTCGCTCGAAGTGCGCGACGGCAGGTGTGGGTCAACGGATCGCCGCAGGAGCCGTTCCCCGGCACCCAGTACCAGTATGTCGTACAGGTCACTTCGCCCCTGACGCAATATGCCCTCGACAACCTCGGCATCACCGAATACACGGGCAACGGCTCGATGTACTACATGTTCCTCACGGACGAGGCGGCCGAAAAGGTCAGAGCGCTCGGCAACGTGCTCTCCGTGCGCCGTTATATCTACACGGCCCAAGCACGGACGTTTTCCCGCATGGTGGGCGGAACCGCGCTGGAGCCAGGACAACTACGGGCCGATCTGGATTCCGCAGAAGGGCGCCACGGGCCACTTTCGGGCGAAAACCCGCCCCTGTACCGCCGCACCATCGAACCCTAGAAGGGCATGAGCTCGAAGAACGCGACGGGACGCATCTATATCGACGGCGCGGAGGCCGCGGAGTACACGTTCGGCATGGATTACTACTGGATGATGGGCGACAACCGCCACAACTCGGCCGACTCGCGCTTCTGGGGCTTCGTGCCCGAGGACCACATCGTCGGCAAGGCTTCGTTCGTATGGCTGTCGCTCGACGCGAACAAGTCGTTCCCGTCGAATATCCGCTGGGGAGCGCCTCTTCAAGAAAGTACGCTAAAGGGTGGAAGCAGGGGACAGCTATCTGACGATCGCGGCACCCGCCGAGGCGGCATCGAGGGAGCGGAGCAGCAAATTCCTCGCCTATGCCTATCCCGTGCAGGACGAGGGACAGATACGCGAAATACTCGACGCCCTGCGCAAGAGATACTACGACGCCACACACCATTGCTATGCGTGGAGGCTCGGGCCCGGGGGTGAGCATTTCCGCGCCAATGACGACGGGGAGCCTTCGGGGACGGCCGGACGGCCGATCCTCGGGCGGACAGTTGCTCGCGAACTCGCATGACGGACTGCCTGGTGGTGGTCGTCCGCTATTTCGGCGGCACGAAACTGGGCGTCCCGGGGCTGATCGCAGCCTACCGGGAGTCGGCGGGCCGCGGCGATCGGGGCCGCCCGGATCGTGGAGCGCACCGTCGACCGCACCGTCCGCGTGGATTTCCCCTACATCGTCCTGAACAACATCATGCGCGTCGTGAAGGAGCAGCAGCCGAAAATCGTATCGCAGGAGTTCGACAACCTGTGCACGATGGTCTTCGCCATCCGCGAAAGCCGTGCGGCGGAACTGATTGAAAAACTGAAAAAGCCGGGGGCTCCGTCCCCGAAGAGCAATAAATGGCACACGAAAAATCCATCTATATCAAAGGTGCGCGGGTGCACAACCTCCGCAACATCGAGGTCGAAATTCCGCACGACAAACTGGTCGTCATCACGGGCCTTTCGGGCTCGGGAAAATCGACGCTGGCCTTCGACACGATCTTCGCCGAAGGGCAGCGCCGCTACGTCGAGAGCCTCTCGGCCTATGCGCGCCAGTTCCTCGGCAAGATCAGCAAACCCGACGTGGACATCATCACGGGCATCGCACCGGCCATCGCCATCGAGCAGAAGGTCAACACGCGCACCCCCCGTTCGACGGTGGGTACGACGACCGAAATATACGACTACCTGAAGCTGCTCTACGCCCGCATCGGGCACACTTTTTCGCCCGTGTCGGGGCAGGAGGTGCGCTGTTACAGCGTGGACGACGTGGCGGCCTACATCCAGCAGCAGGGCGAGGGCGGCCGCGTCGTGATCGCAGCGCCGCTCACGCTGGGCAGGGGGCAGGGATCATCGAAAACTCACGCTGCTGCTCTCCGACGGCCTGATGCGCGTCTGGACGAAGGGCGGCGAAACGCGGCTCATCGAGGATATCCTGCCCCAGGTCGACGAAAGACCCGGGTGGGATCCTCGTGGTCATAGACCGGGCACGCATCGCCGCGGACGACGATACGCAGACCCGCATGCGGGACTCCGTAGCCCGGGCGCTTCTCCTACGGCGGGGGCGTCTGCACGGTCATCACAGACAAGGGCGCCACGGAGTTCTCCTCGCGCTTCGAGGCCGACGGCATCGAGTTCGAACACCCCTCGGAACACCTGTTCAGCTTCAACAATCCGCTGGGGGCCTGCCCCCGGTGCGAGGGGTACGGCAAGGTGATCGGCATCGACGAAGACCTCGTGATCCCCGACAAGAGCAAGACCATCTACGAGGACGCCGTGGCCTGCTGGCGCGGCGAGACGATGCGCAAATGGAAACAGAAGCTCGTGGAGAACGCCTCGAAGTTCGACTTCCCGATCCATACGCCGTTCCACGAACTGACGCAGGAACAGAAACGCCTGCTATGGCGCGGCAACGAATATTTCCACGGGCTGGACGACTTCTTCGCCTACATCGACTCGGAACGCCGCAAGATTCAGTTCCGCGTGATGAAAGCCCGCTATACGGGCAAGACTACCTGCCCCGAATGCGGCGGGTCGCGCCTGCGCAAAGAGGCACTCTACGTCAAGGTCGGCGGCCGCAACATTGCCGAGCTTGTACGCATGACGGTCGACGAACTGATAACATTCTTCGACACGCTGCAACTCGACAAACATGACACGAAGACGGCGGCGCGAATCCTCGTCGAAATACGCAACCGTCTGGGATACCTGGTCGGACGTAGGGCTGGGCTATCTGACGCTCGACCGCCTTTCGTCGACCCTATCGGGCGGTGAGAGCCAGCGCATAAACCTCTCGACGTCGCTCGGCAGCAACCTCACGGGGTCGCTCTACATCCTCGACGAACCTTCGATCGGCCTGCACCCGCGCGACACGAACCGCCTGATCAAGGTGTTGAAGCAGCTGCGCGACCTGGGCAACACGGTGATCGTCGTGGAGCACGAGGAGGAAGTGATCCGCGCTGCGGCGGACTGGATCGTGGACATCGGTCAAGGCGGGCTACAACGGCGGCGAGGTGGTTTTCAGCGGCACGCTGCCGCAGCTGACAAAGCCGGAAGAGCCTCACGGCCGACTACCTGACCGGGCGCCGCCGATCGCCCCTGCCCGCCACCGAACGCGGCGTGGAGCAACTCGATCCTCATCGAGGGGGCGGGAGAACAACCTGCGCAACATCGACGTGAGGATTCCGCTGGGCGTGATGACCTGCATCACGGGCGTGAGCGGCAGCGGCAAGTCGTCGCTGGCCAAGGGCATTCTCTACCCGGCGCTGCGGCGCCTGCTATTCGATACGGGCATCAAGCCCGGTGACTTCGACTCCATCGGGGGCGACGTACGGGCATGCTCGGGTCGGTCGAGATGATCGACCAAAACCCATCGGCAAAGTCGTCGCGGTCGAACCCCGTCACCTACCTGAAGGCATACGACGAGATCCGCAAACTGTTCGCCGACCAGCCCCTATGCCCAGCATACGGGACTGGGGGCGTCGTTTCTCGTTCAACGTGGCGGGAGGCCGCTGCGAGGAGTGTCAGGGCGAGGGGAGTCATCAAAGTCTCGATGCAGTTCATGGCCGACGTGGAGCTGGTATGCGAGGCCTGCGGCGGCAAGCGTTTCCGCGACGAGATACTGGAAGTGAAATACCGCGGCAAGTCGATTTACGACGTGCTGGAAATGACCGTCGACGACGCCATCGCGTTTTTCGGCGAGGACAGGAAAAATTCGACCTGCAAGCGCATCGTCGAGCGGCTCAAACCGTTGCAGGACGTGGGGCTGGGCTACATCAAGCTGGGACAGTCGTCGTCGACCCTTTCGGGCGGCGAGAGCCAGCGCGTGAAACTGGCATCGTTCCTGACCAAGGACAGTGCCCAAGGCGGCGTGATGTTCATCTTCGACGAACCGACCACGGGGCTGCATTTCCACGACATCAACAAGTTGCTGGCGGCGTTCAACGCCCTGATCGAACGGGGGCACACGATCGTCATCGTGGAGCACAACATGGACGTCATCAAATGCGCCGACTGGGTCGTCGACCTCGGGCCCGAGGCAGGTACGGGCGGCGGCAGGGTCATATTCGAGGGCACGCCCCGCAACCTGGAGCAATGCCCGGCGAGTTATACGGGAAAAACCTCCGCCTGCGTACGAAATTATAACGAACACCGCCCCGCCGGCAGCCGCGACGAGCGGCACGACGAATACGGCTTGGCGCACTTCACCGAACACGCGCTGTTCAAGGGTACGCACAAGCGCAAGGCCTATCAGGTGAACTGCCGTTTGGAAAACCTCGGTGGCGAACTGAACGCATTCACCACAAAGGAGGATACAACCATCCACGCCACGACGCTGCGCAGCGACTTTGCGAAGGCCGTGGAGCTGATAACGGATGTGGCGTTCGACTCGACATACCCCGAACGCGAACTTGCCAAGGAGCGTGAGGTCATCGTCGACGAGATAAACACCTACAAGGACTCACCCTCGGACATGATCTTCGACACCTTCGAGGATATGATTTTCGAGGGCTCGGAACTCGGCCACAACATCCTCGGCACGAAGGCCGCGCTCGCGCGCCACGGCACCGACTCGATACGGCGTTTCACCGGCAGGACATACACCACCGACCAGATGGTCTTCTCGTCGATAGGCAACTTCTCCGTAACGACGGCACGCGACACGGCGGCGCGATACCTCGCCGAACGCCACACACCGACCCGCTCATTCGAACGAGCCGTACCGGCCGTGACACCAGCGTTTGAGAAGGTCCTGAACAAGCATACGCATCAGGTGCACTGCATCGTAGGCGCCCGCGCATACGACATAAACGACGAGCGGCTCCTCGCCCCGGCGCTGCGGGCGGGCACGATGCCGGGACGCCCGGCATCCTACGGCGTGAAGGCCATGACCCCGACGGCCGTCCCGTCCGGTCGATCGGCGGGTTGGGGCCGCGGCCGACTGCGACGCCTCGGCTGCCTGCTGGCGTGCGCAGGGCTGATCCGTCGGGGGTATGCAGTGGCAGTCGGAGGCGGCGCAACGGATCGTGCCGCTCGTGGGCGAGCGCGCTGGCACGCTGGGATCGTCGTCGGCGCATCGCGTCGTTTCTGGCCGCACACGGATTCCTGAACAGTATCCGGCACACGGGCAACACCGTCGAAATGCTGAAAAAGTGGAGCGGGGCCAACTACACGGGCGAAGCGCTCTACGAAAGGCGCCAGGCCGTGCGTGACGGCTAACGTCGTGACGGCCAACGGCACCGGGTATCTGGAATTCGCCCGCGAATGCCTGCTCGCCCTCGCGGCCGACACGCCCGAGGCTTTATCGAAGCATCGTACAAGTTCAACAAGGAGGGATTTTACAGCAAATAATGGAACCGCTCGAACAATACATCCACGACCACACCTCGCCCGAGGAGGAGTTGCTGCACGAGCTCGACCGTGAGACCAACCTGCGGGTCGTACAGCCCGCATGTTGTCGGGGCCATATACAGGGCGCCTGCTGGAGATGCTCGTGCGGATGCTCCGGCCGCGGCGCATCCTCGAGATCGGCACCTTCACGGGGTATTCGGCGCTCTCGATGGCCGCAGGGCTCGAAGAGGGCGGGGAACTGCACACCATCGAGGTGGAGGACGAGCTGGAAGAACTGGCGCAATCCTTTTTTCGACCGCAGCCCGCACGGCGCGAAGATCCGGCTGCACATCGGTTCGGCACTCGACATCGCCCCGGCACTGGGCATGGAATTCGAC
>VOFD01001305.1_pt1 | contig 16020 bp, 27 predicted proteins | sample 5384101 | NCBI WGS metagenome assembly VOFD01 (sample SAMN12384723, study PRJNA508395) | human gut metagenome | isolation source: healthy gut C | host: Homo sapiens
GCGGCATGGGTGTCTCCCTGGCCGACCGTGCTCAGCCAATTATCATATTGGTGCATGTAGTTTTGCACGTCGGTGTCGGTGTTTTCGGTCACGGGGAGCTGCCGTAGAGCATCCCGTAGGTGAGCGGGTGAAGCGCAGGTTGTACACGAGGACTTGCAGCGGTCTTGTTCTGACCGTATTGGTACGGGGTAGATGGTCACGTCCACCGTACCGGCGTAGAAGTTGCCTGCGGAAAGTCCCAGCCCTTGGTCGGCGATAGCCCAGCAGTTCGCTCTCGGCGGGGAAGGGAGGCTTCCATGCCGCTCATGGAGTCGTACAGGATGGTGAAGCGGCGGGGAACTCCCCGGCATCGGCGTATTCGTTGAACATGGAGAGGTTGAGCGACTGGTTGTCCATGAACTCGGCACGCAGGCTGTCCGGAGAACGCAATGCCTGCGAGGAAGTCGATGAAACCTGCGGGTGCTGTATGAGGAAGGTCGCGCTGCCTCCGCCGCTTCCTGCCGGGCCGGGTTCGCCCTGCGGCCCTTGCGGCCGGTCGCGCCGCGTGGTCCCAGGGTCCTTGGGGTCCGCGGATGTTGACGGGGTCGGGGTTGGGCAGGGACCTGTCGTTGGTCCACGAGAGGGTGCCGTCGGCGGAGACGGCGGGGGTGAAGGTGGCCCCGTCCTGGCCGTCCTTGCCCGGCTGGAGGCCTTGAATCGCCCGGCGATGATGCCGAGGCCGTTGAGGTCGAGGTACTTTTGCCATAAGTGGTTAGTGGTTAGTGATTAGTGATTAGTGATTACGAGCTACAAGCTACGAGCCACACAAGTGCCATGCGGGATGTGGCGCGGATGCCACAGGGACATGGCTCGTAGCTTGTAGCTCGTAGTCAGCTTTTTAGTCGAACAACGCCGTGATTTCCTCCTCGGTGATGGCGGTCATGGCTTCGAGGGTGTCGAGCCTTGGCCTTGTCGGCGGCGCTCATGAAGCCTGCTGCGGAGCCGGTGGCTTCGGCGTGGGTGTGGCCGGGTCGGCCTTGCCGTTGATGGCCTGTTGCAGCTCGGCCTTCAGGGCGTTGATGGCCTGGGTGAGGTCGTCGTCGGTGGCGTAGCCGTCGAGGGAGATTTCGGTGGTGCCGATTTTCTCCATCGCGCCGTCCACGAGGATGTACTCGTCGTAGGCGTTGGGGGCGGAGCCTTCGTTGGCCACCAGGTAGATGACCATGGGCTGTGCCGCCGAGGGTTCGGGCACGGCTTCGACTACCTGGAAGGCGCCGTTCTTGAGCGCGTCGACCACGCTGTTGACCCATTGTTTCAACTTTCCGTCATAGGACTGTAGTCCTGTCAAATCTAAATACTTTGCCATAATAGTTTGCCCCTGACCCCCCCCTGAAGGGGGGCTTTGCGCCGGGGGTGGGCGTTTGTGGCCTCCCGCTAGGGGGCCGGGTTGAACATTTGGTTTGGTTATATAATATGATATGCGCGTATATCCTTATGCGGATGCTCCCCCTTCAGGGGGCTGGGGGGTGAAGAGTGCGGCGATGTCGGCCTCGGGGATGGTGTCGGGGTCGGCGGCGGGTGCTTGCTGCTGCCCGGCGTAGTCGAGGCCGTAGCGCAGCAGGGGTTGTATTTCAAGCTGCCCCCCCGACACCCCTGACCACCCCACCCCCTGAAGGGGGCTTTGGTATGCTTGGTTGTTGCTGTTGTCGTCCATCTTCTTTATACCTTTATATATATCGCTGAATCGCTGAATCGCTGAATCGCTGAATCGCTGAATCGCTGAATCGCTGAACCGCTGAATCGCTGAATCGCTGAATCGCTTCTGCGTTTCCGCGATTTTGCGATTTTGCGCTTCCGTCAGCTGTTGTACATCTTGATTTCCTCTTCGCGGCGGTTGGCGAGGCCGTCGGAGTACGCGCCTGCGGCGTAGGTCCAGCGGCGGAACTCGGCCGGGATGGTCGCGTCGGCGGGGTCGGCCTCGACCTTGCGCCGGAGGGTGCTGCCCTCGAAGGCGGCCGCGCCCACGTTGTAGGTGAACGACACGAGCGCGTCGAACTGCCCCTGGGTGAGCCGGGCGGCGAGGGCGCGCACGGGGGCTTCGGCCACGGCGAGGTCGGCGGTGAAGAGGGCTTCGGCTTCCTGGCGGGTTATCTGCTGCCCCGGCTCCACGCCCGGTCCGGTGTGCCCCCAGCCGATGGTGGGCACGCCCGCGGTGTCGAGGTAGGCGGTGAGGCGCAGGCCTTCGAGCCGCTGGATGAGGCGGCGGCCTGCGGGCGAGGCGTTCATTTGCGAGGCTGGCTTCTGCATGTTCCTTACGAGCTTGCGCACGGCCCAGAACACCGCGAGGGCGAGGAGGGCGAGGAGGAGGCTTCCAACCACCCGCCCCCTCTGGAGGGGGCTTTTACCCCCAACCCCCTGAAGGGGGCTTTTGGAAATGTGTCGTGCGGCCATTGGTTATACATTATATATATCATATGGGTTGTTTCATATCCCCTTTGGCGGTGGGCAGCCCCCCCTTTAGGGGCGGGGGGTACGGGCTTTGGCTTACCATGCCACGAGCAGCTGGTCGAATTGCTGGCGGGTGACGGTGTCGGTGAGCAGCAGGTGCTGCACGGCGGCGAGGGTGCGGGGGCCGAAGATGCCGTCCACGTCGAGCAGGGGTTCGCCGATGAGGCCGAGCTGGTCGTTGAGGCGCATCTGGAGCTCGCTGACCAAGCTCGCCGCGGTCGCCTTCCTTGAGGGGGAAGGAGGCTGGTGGCGGTGGAACCGATTGAATCGTTTGAATCGTTTGAATCGTTTGAATCGTTTGAATCGGTGGAACCGTTTGAACCGCTGCCGCTGCTGCCTTGCCTGCCGAAGAGCAGCCCGAGCACGGCGGCCAGGGCGACCACGAGCAGGACGATGAGGGTGATGAGGAGGGGGCGTTTCATATATAATGTTTAATGTTTAATGTTTAGGAGCGGGTAGCGGGTAGCGGGGAGGGCTGCGCACTCGTAGCTTGTAGCTCGTAGCTCGTAGCTGTCAGAACGTGTAGTTGATGTTGCGTGCGGCGAGTATCTGGTTGACGTGGTCGATTTGGCGTTGGTTGAGGTCGTCGTGTATCCATTCGTAGAGGGTCATGTCGTCCTTCACGCCGAAGGCGGCGGAGAGCTTCATGAGGTCGCTTCGGGTGAACATGGCCTCCATGACGGCGTACACGGCGTCGAGGTCGGTGCCCCAGCCCTTGACGGCGGTGTAGAGCTTCGAGGCGAGGGAGTTGTACTGCGCGTCGGTGTAGGTGATGTCGGACGCGTCGATTTCGCTGTTGGCCTCGTCGAGGGCGTTCTGGTTGGCCACCTCGCCGATTATCCAGCGGCGCAGGCGCAGCACGAGCCACAGCAGGACGATGGCGGCCACGGCCGCCAGGGCGGCCTTCTTGAGGGTGTCGGGGGATGGGAGGGAGTACTTCGTCATAGTTGAAAGTTGAAAGTTGAAAGTCGAAAACGGGCTGCGCGAGGGGAGTTGACAGTTGATAATTGATAGTTGAGAATTGAGAATTGATAACGTTTTCAACTTTCAACTTTCAACTTTCAATTTTCAACTGCCCGTCCGCCCTACGCCATGCTTTCGTAGCGCCACTCGGCGGCGGCGCGGTCGGCCCAGGCGTAGCGGTAGAGGTGCAGCCCCAGGGCCAGAGGCGGCGGGTGGTGCCGTCGGAGGCGCGTTCGAGGCGGCAGAGCCTCAGGCGGGCACGCTTTCGACGGTGGCCTGCGTGGCCCCGGCGGCGCGGGCGGCCTCGCAGTCGAGGAAGCCGAGGAGGACGGTGCCGCCTTCGAGCTCCTCGATGATGTCCGGCGGCACGCTGCCGACGTTGACGGTGGAGAATTGCTCTTTCATATGATGGTTAATGTTTAATGTTTAATGTTTAATGCCCCTGCGCCGTCATTTCGGCCGTGGGGAAATCCCGTCCGTTGTCTCTGTCGTCATTTCGACCGTAGGGGGAAATCTCATCGTTTGTTTGTAGGGGATTTAGCTTACGCTCAACTTCGTGTCTCGCTGCGCTCGAAATGACGGGCGGCGTTGGCCTTGGCTCTTGCCGTAGGGCGTTGCCCTACGCTGAACGCCGCAAGGCCGTTGGCCTTGGATGTTGCCTCTTGGCTCTTGCCCCTGTTTATATTCCGTAGCGGTCGCTTACCTGGGTGACGCGGTTGGTGAAGTTGTCGCCCACGCGTTGTATTTCTTCTTTCCATTTCCTGCGGGTAAAGATGCCGTGGCCGAGCAGCCAGTCCACTTCCATGGCCTCGGCGGGGAGGCGGGTGCCGTAGAGGGTGCGCCAGTCGGCGCAGAGCTTGTAGACTTCGGCATCGGTCCACGTGCCGGCCACGGCCACGTAGGTGGACTTGGTGTCGCGGTGGGTGCCGCCGCTGTCGAAGTCGACGCGGATGGCGGAGCGGGCGGTGTCCACCTTGGCGAGCTGGGCGTCGGTGTAGGTGAACTGCGCGCCGGTGGGGGCGGTGTAGGCGTCGGCCGTGCCGGTGGCGGTGTCGGCTTCCACGCCGTCGATGAGCCCCTGGATGGCCTGGGCGAGGGCGGCGTTGCCCGAGGCGGCGGCGAGCTGCTGGTCGAGGTATTGCAGCCTTGGCCGCGTCGGTGCGGAGGGTGGCCAGGTGGCTCTCTATCCGGGAGAGGGCGGCGGCGGCCTCGTCCTCGTCTTGCCGGGGCTTGACGAAGATGTACCACCCCAGGAGGGCGAAGAGCAGTATGGCGAGGAGTTTCTTCATTGTTGCTTAATCGCTGAATCGCTTAATCGCTGAATCGCAGAATCGCTGAATCGCTGAATCGCTGAATCGCTGAATCGCTGAATCGCTGAATCGCTGAATCGCTGAATCGCTGAATCGCTTAATCGGGGAATCGCTTAATCGGGGAATCGCTTAATCGGTTAATCGTTTGAATCGCTGAATCGCTTCTGCGTTTCTGCGCTTCCGCGATTCTACCGCTTGCGGAACAGCAGGATGAGCATGATGAGGAGCATGATGGCGAAGAGCACGTTGTGCGCTTGCAGGGTGCGTGCCTGCTGGTAGAGCTCGCGGCGCAGGCGGATGTAGGGTGCGCGGCGGGCGGCGGCGGGGGGATGCCGTGCCGGACGGGATGGTGCCGGACGGGGTGGTGCCGCTTCCGCCTGTGGTGGCGGTGCCGGGGGCGGCGAGCTCGTCGGCGTAGGCTGCCAGGAAGGCGTTGTTGATTTCTTCTTCGGGACGCATGGGGATAACGATTAGTGATTAACGATTAGTGATTAGTGCCTTGCGGGGTGTGTTCTCCGTCATTTCGACCGTAGGGAGAAATCTCATCTGTTGGTGGTGGGGATTTCTCGCTGCGCTCGAAATGACGGGGTGGGGATTTCTCGCTGCGCTCGAAATGACGGGGCGGGGGTGTCGTTGGGCGAAAGATTTTTCGCCCCTACTACACCGGCAGCCCGGGAAGAGCTTGGCCTTGAACTTCCAGGCGGTGTACCCGGCCAGGGCGAGGGCCACGACGACCAGGGCGGTGATGATGGCGAAGCGGTGGGCGTGCCAGAAGGACTTTTCGGACACGTAGGCCTGGGGGTCGACGGGGTGGAGGCGGTCGTCGAGCTCGGCGGCGCGCTTGGTGGTGTACCACAGTCCGGACTCGCCCTTCCAGAAGGTGGAGGGGGGCGCCGGGGAGGGCGGAGATGTGCATGTATTCCATATGAGCTGAATGTTTGACCCCCCCCGAAGGGGGCTTTTGTTTAACCGCAATGGCTTCGCGGCTGTTTTTTTAACCGCAGAGAGCGCAAAGGACGCAGAGGCTGCGCGCTTGGTTTTTGACCGCAGAGGCTTCGCAATGGCTTTGCGCCCTTTGCGCTCTTTGCGGTTAAAACCTTGCGGTTGTCCTCAAGCCCCCCTTCAGGGGGGTCGGGGGGGTTATTTCTTCTTCACCAGCACGATGACGAGCACCACGGCGGCGACGGCGGCCAGGGGGAGCGAGTAGCCGAGCATGGCGTTGCGCGAGAAGGCGCGGTTGGTGTCCGAGAGCTGGTTGTCGCGGTTCATGTCCACCTGCCCGTCCACGATGGTGCGGGTGGTGAAGAAGCCGGTGATGCCGTCGGCCAGGCCTCCGAGGAAGCCGAGCGCGCTGTCGATGATGCCGGAGAGGTCCACTGGGTTAATGTTTAGACCCCCCGACCCCCTGAAGGGGGCTTTTTTAACCGCAGAGAGCGCAAAGGACGCAGAGGCTGCGCGATGGCTTTGCGGTTAAAACCTTGCGGTTGTCCTCAAGCCCCCCTTCAGGGGGGTCGGGGGGTGGTTTCACAATAGGTAGAGTGCCGCCACGAGCCCGGCCACGAGGTAGAGGACGATGTTGGCGCGTCCCTGCTGCAGCTGGGCCTCGCCCGCGTAGTAGGTCTGGTCCAGCAGGGCGTCGGCCTGGGAGAGGGTGTAGGTGGCGTCGGAGGCCGCCTGGCGGCCGGTGGCGCGTTCCAGCCACCCCAGGCTCGGCGGCGGCGCGGGGGTTGCCGTGGGCGGCGTCCCACTCCAGGGCGCGGCGGAGCAGGGCTTCGTAGCGGCCGGGGAGGGTGGGGTTGTCCTCGTGCAGTATCTCCTCGAGGCTTTCGACCGATTGGCGCAGGCTGCGGTGCTCGGTGCCGGCGAGGCGGTCGAAGGCGTACGCGTCGGCCTCTTCCTCGGAGGAGGTGCCGAGCCGCCAGTGGCCTTCCTCGTGCAGGAGCACGAACCGCCGCTGGAAGGGGGTGAGCCGCCCCATCACGCGGGGGTTGACGTAGAGGATGCCGCGCGAGCGGTCCACGGCGGCGGGGCAGTCGCCCAGCGTGCCGGTGGGGACGACGGTGAGGGATTCCATTTGCATAATCGCTGAATCGGTTAATCGCGGAATCGCTGAATCGCTGAATCGCTGAATCGCGGAATCGCTGAACCGGTTAATCGCTGAATCGGTTAATCGCTGAATCGGTTAATCGCGGAACCGCTGAACCGGTTAATCGCTGAACCGTTTCCGCGCTTCTGCGCTTCTGCGTTTCTGCGTTTCTGCGTTTCTGCGTTTCCGCGCTTCCGCGCTTCCGCGCTTCCGCGCTTCTGCGCTTCTGCGTTTCCGCGCTTCTGCGTTTCCGCGTTTCCGCGCTTCTGCGTTTCCGCGCTTCCGCGCTTTTTATTTCCTCCTGTTCAGGATGACGGCCGCGGCGACGATGGCGGCGACCACCACCAGCCCGACGACCAGGTAGCGGGTGGAGGCTTCCTTGGCGCGGGCCAGGGCGGCCTGCCCCTGGGCGATGGCGATGTCTCCCTGCGCCTCGTAGGGGGCGGACTGGATGTCGCCCCACGTGCCGTAGATGTCGACAGCCCCGCCCACGCCGATGCCGAGGAACTCAAGGACTTTATCCAACGTGGTGCCGTCGGCGAAGTTGAGCCTGCCCGGCCTGTGCGGCTTCCTGGAACTGGCGGCCTTGGGTGGCCTGGCGGGCCAGGAGGGCGTACCAGTGGAGGAAGGCGCGGTTGGTGGCGGCGAGCCGCTGCACCTGGTCGAGGTCGAGGGGGCGCGGTCGCCCGCGTACTGGGTGACGAGGCGCGAGGCGGCCGCGGTCCACACGTAGGGGTAGGTGATGAACACCATGCGGCGTATGTCTTGGCGGGTGGGCATTGCTTTTCAGTTGAAAGTTGAGAGTTGAAAATGGGAAACGGGGGGGCGCGGGGGGCGGCGGAAAAGTGCGTACTTTTCGGTGGAAAAGTGCGTACTTTTCCGGGGAAAAGTGCATACTTTTTGGTGGAAAAGTACGCACTTTTTTCCCGGTGTCCTTATACGCCCGGGGTTTCCTCCTCGTCGTCGCCGATGGCTTCCACTTCGGAGCGGAGCGGTGCCTTGCGGAATTGGAGGTTGACGGGCTGCATGGCCGAGAGGATGCGGTCGCCGGGCGAGTAGCGCACGTTGACCTTGCGGATTTTCGATTCGTTGAAGTCGTCCTCCGCGTCCACGCCCTCGCTGGAGATGGTGACGCGGAAGTCGCCCAGCACTTCGAGGCGCACGATAGTGCCCCCGTTCGAGGTGGTAGATGATGCGGTTTTCGAGCGAGCGGATGGCGTTCATCACGTCTCCCTCGGTGAGCGAGGTGGCGTGTGCGATTTCCTCGGCCAGGTCGTTGATGTCGGCCTCGCCCGATGCCTGGGCGGAGGCGTACCACTTGCGCGGCCCTTCGGGGTCCTGCGGGTTGCGCTTCTGGGAAAGGGAGTAGTTTATCATAATGGTTGACCCCCCGGCCCCCTGGAGGGGGGCTTTTGTTGCGGAGGGTGCGCGGTTTGTACCCCCGGCCCCCTGAAGGGGAGCAGGGAGGGGATGGTTGCTGACAGAAGTAATCTGAAGCCCCTTCAGGGGTTTGGGGTTAAAGCCCCTTCAGGGGTTTGGGGTTTGGGGTTTGGGGTTTTCAAAGCCCCCCTTCAGGGGCGGGGGGGTGTCATTCCGCCAGGCTTTCTCCGGCCTTCTTGAGCAGGTAGGCGTCGTTGCGGACGGCCCCGGTGAAGAAGGTCATGTCGAGCGAGCAGCCGGGGGCTACGGTGACGATCCAGCACGTCTGGTCGTCAATCTGGAAGCCGTTGGTGGGGACGGAGACGAGGTTCACGTTGCTGTCCGTGGCGCGCTGGTAGCTCTTGGGGATGGCTTGACGGAGCCGCTCTTGCGGAAGGGGGAGACGGAGTAAATCTCGATGGCCTGGGAGAGCCTGCTGCGTCTTGTCCACGCTCACCTGTATCTCGGTGACGCGGGTGGGGTTCTGGCAGAAGTGCCGCTGGGCGTAGGCGAGGCCTTCGGCGATGACGGTGACCTTTTCGGTGCCCTCGTCGAGCGCCTTCCTTGGCGATGTAGTCGACCTGCGCGCCGATGACGGCGAGGATTTCCTCCACGCTGACGAGGTTGCTCGGGGAAGACGGCCACGCGCTTGGCGGCGGTGTCGGCGTTGGTGATGGAGACGGTCTTGGTCAGGCCCACTTCGGAGACGTCGAAGAACGCGCCGTCGAAGCGTGCCTGGTTCATGCGGCGGCGGTTCTTCTTTTCCTGGTCGAAGGTCATGCCGTCGTAGCGGTTGGTGAGTGCTTGCTTGTTCATTGCTGTGATGGTTGTGTTGATGTGTGAGCGTGTGGGGACGGGGGTTACTTGCGGCCGAAGGAGGAGGTGCCGCTGCCTTCGGCGGCGGTGTCGCCGGTGGCGCTTCCCGTGCCGGAGTTGTTGTTCTTGTTGTTGTTGGACTTCTTGTTGCCGGTGGCGGCGGCGGCGTTGCCGTTGGAGAACACTTTCCAGGCGATGGCGGCCACCACGAGGCCGACCGCGATGAGGATGATGGTGTTGGTCTTGATCTTGTTCATAATGCTATGGGGTTTGTGTGTGGGTTGTTTGACGGTGAAAAAAGGGCTTTGTTGTCGCGTGTTTCAGATGCCGGAAAAAAACCCTTCGCCTTGCCTACTTTATATATTCCGTATTTTGATGACCATGTCTGCCGGTCCACGGACGTTCCCGAACCGTGGGGATTATATATATCGTATCTTATCCTCGGGGCTACTGGAAAAAAGGGACAACCTTGTTTTGTGGGTAACAGAGAAAAACCATGCCTTCTATCTACGGGCGCAAAGGTAGGGGCGGGCGGCGGGGCGGTGCGCGGGAACGGGGCGGCACGTGCGGCATCGTGTGATGTCGTGGGGAAAGGAGGAACCCCCGGCCCCCTGAAGGGGGGGGGAGGGCGGCATGGCGGGGCTTTGGGCGGGCAAAAAAAATCCCCGCCGGGGCGGGGGGAGGGGGGGTTATTTTTTGTTGAATACGAAATCAAGTCCCTGCTTGCGGTAGAACTCGAAACGGCGGTCGCTCGATATGAGCGGAAGCCTTTCCGTGATGGCGTGGGATATGATGATGTGGTCGGACGGGTCGTTGTGCCCGTGCGCGTCGTCCGTCATCAAGCTGGCGTAGGTGAGCATGTGCTCTTTCTTCAGTGGCAGGATTTGGATGTAGAATTCCTTTTCTATGGCGGCGAGCATCTGTTGCGCCGTTTTCCAATGTTTGAGTACAGCTTCCTCCCCCGGAAGCCTATCACCAGGCTCGCGTGCCGACTCCGCGCTCATGCACAGCACCGTTTCGGGTTCTTGCAGGATGGCGGCTACATCGCGGCTCAGAAGCCCGGCATCCGTTGCCATGTACACGAATATGTTTGTATCTATCAAGTATCTCATTGCAGGAATGCGGGGTCGTTCACTATGAGGTAGCCCTGGTGGGCGAGCACGGCTTCCCACGTCTTGCTGGTCTTGGCGGGGGCGGGTTGCGGCTGCTTGGCCTTGGTGGCCGCCTTGGCGGTTTTCTTCTTGGTCGTTGCCATAGTCTTGGTTGTTATATAATATGTGTGTGCAAAGGTAGTGTTTTTCCCGGTTCATCTCAGTACGGCCCGCATGTCCAGTATTTCCCCGACCGGCCCGCCGGAGTTGAGCCAGCGTCCTGTCTTGGAGAGCTTTTCCACCTTGTTCGTCCTTGGGTTGAGCCACATGCCCGGGGGCAGTTGTCTTTCGGGGGCGGGGTTGGTTTTCTTCCTTGTCGTTGCCATGATTGAATAACTGAATGATTGAATGACTGATGGTGTCCGCCCTATTCCGTGCGCCCCTGGTGCAGCAGCTCGACGGGGAAGACGGGATCCCAGCCCCGTCCCCACACGATGTTGCCGTGCTCGATGCTGAACTTTGCCAGCTTGCGGGGGTCGAGGTACTTGTCGTACTGCGGGTGTGGGTGGCGGCGTATGTGGCCGCCGGTGTCGACGGTGCGCTCGGTGCCGTCGCTGAAGGTGACGGCCACGCTCAGCCCCCCGGCGTAGCGCGCCCGGGTGACGGCCAGCGGTGGTGTGGGTGTCGTGTTCGTCATATCCTTTTCCCCCATATGCCTCGCCCCCGTCAGAAGAGGTCGGCGTGGGTGCCGGTGTCGATGAAGATGAGTATGAGCTGGCGGTCGTCCTGCCGCCACACCATGAGCCAGTCGGGTTGCAGGTGGCATTCCCATTGGCCTGCGCGGTTGCCGGTGAGCTTGTGGGGTTTGTAGGCCGGTGGCAGTTTGCCGGTGGTGCGCAGCAGGCGCACGGCTTCCCGGAGCAGCCCGAGGTCGAGCCCCCGCCGCTGGGCACGTTTCACGCCTTTCTTGAACAGGTTGGTGTACTTGACTTCGTACATGTCCGCGTCATTTGAGGCATTGGCGTATGAGGTCGTCTTCGTCCTTGGCCGTGTGCAGGCCTTGCCGCTGTCGGCCTCGGCGATGGCGCGGTCAAGCTCCGTGCTGCGGCGGAAGAGGCCGAGCGAGCACGTAGTCGATGGTCTTGCGGGCGATGGGGTTGCGCCCGTCGTATTCGAGCGTGATGGTTGCCATGATGGGTTTTTCCTCCTTTCGTTTTGTTGTTGCGTGCAAATATAGCGATAATTAACGGGATTTGTGCAAATTCCGTGCCGGGCGGGGCGTGATTTTCGCTTATTTTTCGTCTTCCTCGCGGTATTCGATGAGGTTGCGGCGGAGGAACTCGGTTTGCCGGGGGTGAACTGCTTTTGCCGCTTGCGGTAGCCCATGGCGCGGAGGCTCTTCGTAGAAGTCCACGTTGCACCAGCGGCGCACTTGCCCCTCGCTCACCTCGCAGAGGCGGGCCAGTTCGGACTTGGTTAGGGTGCGGGTCGGGGGCATTGGCTTTTAGTGGTTAGTGGTTAGTGGTTAGTGGTTAGTGGTTAGTGGGGGTAGCGGGCAGGGCTGCGCCGCATGGGCGTTTTTCAACTTTCAACTTTCAACTTTCAATTATCGGCTACCCGTTGGGGATGACCTCGAAGTAGTGGGGCTGGCGGGCGGCGCGGCGGTTGACGCGTGCCTGGGCGGCGGCCATCAGGGGGTAGTCGCGCAGGCAGTCGCGGCGGCGGGCCACATTGTCGGTGGTGCGGAAGAGGATGATTTCGGAGGCGAAGGTGAAGAACACGGGGGGGACTTCGTTGAATCCGTGGCCCACGGCGAGCACGTCGACCATGCGCTGGCGGCGGCGGATGATGAGCTGGCGCACGCGGTCGTCGGTGGCGGCGTGGAGGTAGGCGCGGCAGTCGTCGAACACGAGGATGCCGCGCCGGAAGTATTCCAGGCGGTCGAGGGTGCCGCCGCGCCGGGCGGGGTCGAACACGTGGCGGCGCACGCCCGTCCACTGGAAGTCGGCGGGGGCGGCGAGGGGGTGTCGTCGTACTGCCGCCACTCGATGTCGTCGGGGGTGACGACGAGGGCGCGCTGCCCGCTGCGCCGCAGGATGCCTTCGAGCAGGGTGGTCTTGCCGGTGCCGTTGGCGCCGAGGAGGACGGTGAGCTTGGCGGCGCGGTCGGCTGGCGGGGGTGTGGCGGGGGTCGGTGTCATGCCTGGGGGGTGGTTTCGGGTTCGGTTTCGGTTTCGGTGCCGCGCGGTTCGTGGCGGCTGGGTCGTTCGCGCCGGTCGAGGCGTGCCTGGAGGTCGGCCACCTGGCTTTCGAGCTGGCGGGCGCGGCGGTTGGCGCGGCGCAGCTGCACGGCCAGGGCGCACTTGCCGCCGTAGATGGAGGCGACGAGCAGGGCGAGGGCGGCCCCGGGTGGTATGTCGCCGCCCTTGAGGCGGACGTATTCGGTGAAGGCGGCGCGGAGCTCTTCGCGCTGGTCGGGGTCGGCCTTGAAGCGGGCGGGGTCGTCGTCGGCCACCACGCCGAGGATGGCGGAGAGGGTGCTGTCGAGGGCGATGGTGAGCATAGAGGCGGAGGCGCGGGCCACGGAGACGGGGGTTTGCAGGTGTCCGGGCAGGGTGCCGCCGTCTTCGCCTTTCGCCTTCGCCGGGGGCGGGGGGCGGGTGGAGGTCGTCGGGCCGGAGAAGTCGTCGCCGCTGCCGGGCTGCTCCTGCTTGGGGGTGTTGAAGTCGGCCATGTAGTCGTCGAAGCCTTGGGAGGCGAACTGGTAGCCGCCCGTGGCGGCTGGGTCGGTGAGGAGGGACATTTTTAGTGATTGGTGATTAGTGATTAGCTACGAGCTACGAGCTACGAGTGCCTTGCGGGGTGGGTAGCGGATGCCATAGGACCTGACTTGTAGCTTGTAGCTTGTAGCTCGTAGCTTGTAGCTCGTATCTGTTTTGTTATTCCATTATATATATGTATATTTGCGGCGTTATCGGGCTGTTTGTGTCCAGTCCTGCATCTCCCCGGCCTTGCCCCGCTGCCGTGTGGAGCGGCAAGGGCACCCGGGGGGCAAGGCAACGGGTGGCTGGAAAGGGGCTTGGCATCAAGTCCGGCGGGCACCGGCGCACAGCAGTTCTTTTCATTCCGGGTCTCCGCCCACGTGCGGCAGCCAACAAGAAGCGGCTTTCGTGCCGCGTGTCCCATACGTCCGGCCTTGGCGCGGGCGGTCTGCCGGTCCGGCGGCAGTAGTGTGGTTGTTTAGCCCGCCTCCGAAGCAGGACAACGATTGTGTCACCTGCGTAGGCATACAGGGCATCAGGGGCGTTGTTAACCTGTACCGGCATCGGGCGGTTGCCGGCTCCGGGGACTTGGCTTTTCGGGCCGCATCTTCCGTGGCGAACGGGAGGGGCGGCCTTTTTTATTGCCCTTCCTTCCATAGCAGCAGGTTGCCTTCGAGGTTGCGGCGGGGCTGGGCGGTCTTGACTTCCCACAGTTCCTCGCCGGGGTTGTAGGCCAGCTCGATGGTCACGGTGTCGGCATGGCGGTCGCGGTTGCGCTTGACGAGCAGGATGGACGCGCCTTGGTTCTGCCGGATTTCCGTGAACTTGTCGGCTACGATGCAGACGTAATCCAGCGCGGACAGCCCCAGCGCGTGGAGTTCCTCCCGGTGTTTCTTGTCGATGTGCACGATGTGGTTGCGGTCTATCACCACGTCGGCGGCCTTGATGTGCGCCTTGCGCGCCACGGTCTGGCGGATGCGGCCTACCTTGATGTAGCCGTCGGCCTTCGGTGGGCGTGGGGATGCCTTTTTGCTTTTCCGTTTCATTGTTTTCAACTTTCCCCTTTCTACTTTTTACTTTCCCCTTTCACCCTTTCCCTCCCTGGTCGATGAGGCGTGCGAGGAAGTCGGCGGCGGGCTCGGTGGCGACGAGGCGGGCGATGCGGTCGTCGGGGGTGAGGGCGACGGTGGCGAGCATGGCGCGGCCGTGGTGTTCGTAGAGGAGCCAGGCGGCGCGTTCCTCGCCGGGGGAGCAGGGGGACGGCGGCGAGGCGGTCGGCGGCGAGGCGGTCGGCCTGGCCGAGGTGCTGGCGGGCGAGGGGAGGAGCGAGCGCACGAGGTTGGCGACGATGGGGTTCAGGGTTTTCGCCGGTCGTTTTTCTTGATCCATTTTTGCAGGGTGTTTCGGTTGTGTCCGGTGAGGCGTGGGAAGTCGGCTTCGCGGATGACGAAGGGGTAGAACCATTCGGCGCGTTGCTCGACGGTGTAGCGGATGAACATGTCGAGGAGCACGTCGGCGGGGGAGGCGGCCAGGCGGCGGCAGGTTTCCTCGAGGAGGGCGCGGTGGGGCTGTGGCGGGGCGATGGCGATGGTGCCGGGTGCGGGGCGTTCGTCGGCGGCCTGTCGCACGGCGGCTTCGAGCTCGGCGGAGAGGGTGTCGCGGGTTTGCTCGAGGTCGGCGCAGCGGGCGGCGAGGCCGTCGCGCTCGGCGAGGAGGGTGTCGCGTTCGGCCTGGAGTCCGGCGTGCTCGGCGCGGAGGGTGCCGAGTTCGGCCTGGAGGTTGTCGCGCTCGGCGCGGAGGGTGCCGCCGTCCGCGGCGGGGGCGGGGCTGGCGGCCTGGCGGAGGATGTCTTCGAGGAAGGCGCCGCGGGTGAGGGCGGGGCGTTCGCGCCGGGCTTGGTCGTAGAGTTCGTTGAAGAGTTCGCCTGCCCCGGCGGGGAGCCTTGCAGGAGAACTGGCGGGTGTGTGTCGCGGTGTCCATGTGTGCGGTGTGTGGGTGGTTTGCGTGTTGGTTGTGCGTGTTGGTTGTGCGTGCTTGCGGGTGGCGCGCCCTCCCGGATGCCGCCCGGCGCGGTGCGGGGCGGGGTGTTCCCGTGCGCCGGGCGGTGCCCCGCCGGGGTGGCGGGGCGGGGGGGGCAGGGGCTTTCCGGGCTGCGGGTGCAATGATAAGAAGTATACTTGGATTGGCAAAGGGGATTTGCTATTTGGCGATTTACTATTTACTGGATTTACTATTTGACTATTTACCATTTACTATTTGCGGGTGGTGTTCCGGCGGTGTTCCGGCGGTGTTCCGGCGGTATCCCGGCGGTATCCCGGCGGTATTCCTGCGGGTGGCGCGGGGTATTCGGGGGTATCCCCGGGGGTATCCCGGGGTTTTCCTGCGGTATCCTTGCGGGTTTACCTGCTGGCTGTCAACGGTCAACGGTCAACGGTCAACGGTCGGCGGTCAACGGTCGGCGGTCAACGGTCGGCGGTCGGCGGTCAACGGTCAACGGTCAACGGTCGGCGGTCAACGGTCGGCGGTCAACGGTCAACAGTCTACGGTCTACGGTCGGCGGCCCGTTGTTAATTGTTAATTGTTCATTGTTCATTGTTAATTGGTCTTGTGTCCTTCGCGCCAGCGTTCGACTTCCACGCCGTCGCGGTAGAAGATGGCGGTGCGCCACTGCCCGGCGCATTTGCCGTGGAGGATGCGGCGGGTGAGGCCGCTGATGGCGGTGCCTTTCTTTCTCCTCGCCGAGGAAGGCGTGGAAGGTCTGGGGCGGGCGGCCGGTCAGGGGTGGTACCACACCACGAGGCGACGGGCGGCCTTGGTTGCGTGTCTGGGTTGTCCACATGTCAGTTGAAAGTTGAGAGTTGAAAGTTTTTTTTTGCTGGAATGGCAAACAGCGTGCTGTCGGCGGCGCGGGGAGGTGCGCACTTCCGGGGGGTGGTGGTGCGCACTTCCGGGGGGTGGTGGTGCGCACCTTCCGGGGGTGGTGGTGCGCACCTTTGGCTGTGCCTCCCCAATTGAAAGTTGATAGTTGAACCCAAATCGGTCATTAGACCATTCTTTGAATATCGCTTTCCGTCTTGTGACGGCGTT
>VOFD01001404.1_pt1 | contig 16013 bp, 24 predicted proteins | sample 5384101 | NCBI WGS metagenome assembly VOFD01 (sample SAMN12384723, study PRJNA508395) | human gut metagenome | isolation source: healthy gut C | host: Homo sapiens
CGACGCGGATGACGCGGAAAACGCGGATTATTTTTGTCTTGATGCCGAAGCCTGTGAATTATAATGCATGCAACCATCCGGGAGAAAACGGACGTCCGGAGGATGTGAAACTCAGCGGCAGCGAACGCGCTGTCAAGCAAAACAACCTGCGCCGCGACCTCAAGCAAATCCAGTTGTCCATGCGTTATAAGACACAATTACTGGCCTGCATCGCCATCGACACGAAACCGGCCGACCGTTTTCGCGAATCGCAAACGTTCTGGGGAAAAAGCCAACAAGCTCATAAAGCTGGAATCCTCACACTGTTCGGCCGACTTCCTCAACTACCTCTATGCCGAATACGAAGCCATCGTCTATGGCTCTTACATCGAATATCCGCCCCTGTATGCAGATACCCGTCATGTGCCTATCGAGAAACAAGGCATCGGCGACTACTGGAACATCATCAATGACTACCAGCCCCGTGCCGACCTCGCTTCGTTGCGCTGTATGCCTTATAGCGAATTCCTCATCTTGTATTGCTTCTATAAACGCACGAAGGAAGCACACGCCGCAGGAAACAATTCCCTGGAAGGCTTATACAAGGAACTGTCGACTTTCTTCGATGGGAACCAACGCGACGCAACGCTGTTCCTGATACTCTCGAACTACATCCGCAACGGAAAAGAAATCGAAAAAGTGGAACCTTATCTAAAGGAATACAAGGAAAAAGTATAATCTGAACAAAGAGTATGCTGCAATCCTTGATTCACTCATGCAATAACCCCATGCCTTCGGGCATCCATCACATCATAGACTAAAAGAATAAAAAAAACATTTTAACCTAAAAACCTCTGAGAGATGAGAAAAATTCAAAAGATTAGTTCCCATCTTGAGTTTATGTCTGTGCACAAGTATTGGCATGACAGACACTCTGATGGCACAAAACGTAGCACAAGAGCGAGCCTACAAGAATGAAAAAATCAGTGTTCGCATCAGTAATGAACCTCTAAGCAAAATCATCGAACGAATAGCCCAACAAGCTAAAGTGAAGATAAACCTGCAAGGCGTCACATTGCTAGGCATCGACCAACCAACAACCATCAACGCGACCGACAAACCTCTGATGAAATCTTGCGCGACTTGCTCAAAGACCAAAACGTGCAACTGCGCTACGAACCGGGACGCCACATCTACATCGAGCCGGCCGGCGTCAGTGACAATGAAGTCGGACAGATGATTCCCGTGCAGGGCGTGGTGCGTGGCGAAGACGTCGACGACGTGCTCATCGGTGCCACCGTGATCATCACCGACGGCAGCGGCAACAGCACAGGCATGGGGGTGTGACCAACGCCGATGGCAAATTCACCATCAACGTCCCGCGCAAACAGTCCATCAAAGTGTCCTACATCGGATACAAAAGCCAGTCCGTGCAAATCCTCAGACCGGAAAGCGACCTGAAAATCACCCTGAAGGCCAACACCGTCGACATGGACCAGGTGGTGGTGACCGGTATCAGCAAGCGAAGCAAGAACAGCTTCACCGGAAACTACGTCACCGTGAAAGGCGACGAACTGCGCAGCGTGAGCCCGACGAACATCCTGCGCGGTCTGCAGTTCTTCGACCCCAGCTTCCGCATCGTACAAAATAACAACCGCGGCTCAGACCCCAATGCCCAAATGGATTTCCAAATCCGTGGAGATCAAAGTTTAGGAAACTTAAACTCGGAAGCCACCAGCATGGAGCTTATGCTGGACAACGTGTCAAGCCGCCCCAATGTACCGTTGTTTGTCCTCAACGGATTTATCGTGCCCATCAGCAGAGTCCTCAATCTCGACCCTGAACGCGTCGAAAGCATCACCATCCTGAAAGACGCAGCAGCCACAGCTATCTATGGTTCGAAAGCCGCAAACGGCGTCATCGTCGTAGAGACCAAAATAGCACCAGACGGACCTTGTCCGTGTCCTATAGCGGAAACTTCACCGTGCAAACCCCGGACCTGACAGACTACAACTTATGTAACGCAGCCGAAAAGCTGGAGCTCGAATGGATGGCTGGCATCTATAGCCCGACCAACAACACGGAAATGAACAACTACAACCGGTATAAGCGCAACGTGCTTGCCGGCGTCGACACATACTGGCTCTCACAGCCCCTGCGCACAGCTTTTGTCCAAAACCATTCTCTCACCGCCGCAGGAGGTACGGACGTGTTCCGCTACACCTTGGGGAGTCAACGCAGGATTTACTCCGGGCGTCATGAAAGGTTCGTCCAACACGAACAAAAGTGTCAACCTGAACATGTCGTACCAAAAGAACGACCTGACCGTAGGAGCAGACCTGACCCTGACCGAAAGCAACGGAGAGAATTCACCTTACGGCTCGTTCTCCAGCTATTCAGAAGCCAACCCCTTACTATCAGATGAAGAATGCCGACGGCGAATATGAAAAAGTGCTTGACGACAAAGGACTGGGTTCCGGTGTCTCAAACCGAACCATCTACAACCCGCTCTACGACTCACAATTCAAGGCACGCAACGAGACCAACAACATCAACATCGCCGCACAGCTCAACGCTGAATACATGCTATTGAAAACCTGCGTCTCACCGCCAACTTGTCATACACCCGAGGCATGGCCCGTACGGAAGCATTCTATCCTGCAGGCCTGACAGAATTTGACGACGAGCAAGACCTGACCCGCAGAGGACGCTATGAAAAGAGCACCGGAGACTTGACCTCGTGGTCGACTGACCTCGGCATCAACTATAACTGGCAGCTGAACAAACACCTGGTCAGCCTCTTCGGTAACTGGACAGTCAATGAAGACACCAACAACAGCGTCGACCTTGTCGGCCGGGGCTATCCGGACGAACACATGGACGACTACATCTTCGGTTACGACACAGACACCCGTCCAGCCGGTTCGGAAGAGACCTCACGCGCCATGGGACTGACAGGACAGTTCTCATACAGCTACGACAACAAATATTCGTTTGACTTCAACGTCCGTGCCGACATGTCGTCACGCTTTGGCTCGGACAACCGCATGGAGCCGTTCTGGTCAGCCGGTGTCCGCTGGAACGCTTATCGGGAAAAATGGCTTGAAGGCCGCGTGTCAAACCTCGTGTTCCGCGCATCATACGGTGTGACCGGCTCGCAAAACTATGAACCCTATCAAGCCATCGAATTCTATTCATTCAGCAACAGCATGAAGCCTTACACCTCGTTCAATGTTCTTGGTGCCCTCTTGCAAGGCCTCAACAATTCCGATTTGAACTGGTCGACCGTGAACAACTTGAGCCTGGGTGTGGATCTCGGATTCTGGAAAAACCGGATAAACATGAGCTTCAACTACTATAACAACATCACCAACGAAATGCTTGTCCAGTATGACTTGGCTCCCTCCACCGGATTCTCCTCACAGACCGTCAACGCGGGAGAACTGCAAAACAAGGGTTTCGACGTATCGCTGAATGTGATTGCCTTCCAAGATCTTCAACGGCAGATTTTCTGGACTGTGGGCGTAAACGCCAACCATAACAAGAACACAATCCGCAAAATCTCCAACTGGCTACAAGCACTGAACGAAGAGCAACTGGCCAGCGAGGGCGCTCCGCTGCCCACTTATCAGGAAGGACACTCCACAACGACCCTCTACACGGTTCGTTCCTGGGGTATCGACCCCTCCTCGGGCCAGGAAGTCTACTTGACGCGCGACGGGAAAAAGACCTTCACCTGGAATGCCCTGGACAAAAGTTCCTGTCGGCGACACCAACCCCAAAGTGAGCGGTGCCATCAACACCTCCTTCAACTGGGGCGACTTCTCGCTGTCCATGAACATGACCTACAAATGGGGCGGCATTGCTTACAACTCCACGCTCGTGGACAAGCTTGAGAACCGAAACATCGCCTACAACACAGACCGCCGTGCCTTGACCAGCCGATGGCTGCAACCCGGCGATGTCGTACGCTACAAAGCGCTGAACAGAGAAGGCTCACAGACTCCTCAAAGCACCCGTTTCATCATGGATGACAATGAGCTCAACATGTCAAGCATCTCAGTCGGCTACCGTTTCCGCGACGACAAATATGCATTCCTGAGAAAGTGCAGCATCAGTGCGCTCAACCTCAACTTCAACACCACGGACCTGGCCCGCTGGTCAACCATCGAAATGGAACGCGGACTTGATTATCCGTTTGCACGCTCTTACACCATGACTCTATCCATCATTTTCAAATAACGACATAACACTCTATGAATTTATGAAAACCAATAAACTAACTATTATATGCTGCACGGCGCTATCCTTATTTCTAAGCGCATGCTCTGACTGGTTTGACATCAGCCCAAAGACCGATGTTAAAGCGGAAGACTTGTTCGAGACGGAAAGCGGATTCCAAAGCGCATTGGCTGGTATTTACATAGCCATGACAAACCAAAATTTTATGGTGCCAATTACACCTTTGGCCAACTGGACAAAAATGGTGCAATACTATGACCGTACTCCCGGCGGACAGCAGGTTGACCCGTCCGTCATATTCCAATACGACGAAGAAAACCAAACGTACAACAGCAAGCAAGTGCTCGCCAACATGTGGAGTTCGTCATACAACCTCATAGCCAACGCCAACAACTTGCTGTCATGGCTTTGACAAAACGGCGAACGAGTCATCCGTTCCGAAGAAGAACGCGACATGATACGGGGCGAGGCCTTGGCCTTGAGAGGATTCCTGCATTTCGACCTGCTGCGCCTGTGGGGACCATTCTATCGTTCTGACTCCACGGCCCTTTCCATCCCTTATCGCCTCGTTGCCGATGCCAGCCGTCAGCCGTTGCTCCCGGCCAATCAAATCGTCAGTAACATCCTGGCAGACCTTTCAACTGCCCGAGAGCTGCTAAACTTCGAAAGGGAACGTCACTGGCCGACAGCGACCGGCGTTTTCGCTTGAACTACTATGCCATCACAGCCCCTCATGGCCCGTGTCTGCAACTACCGCAACGACAAAGCCAGCGCCTTGGCCTATGCCGAAGAAGTCATCAACGACTGCGGGCTTGGCCTGATGGACAACTGCCGCACCAGCCCGGCTCTGTTTGGCGAAACGCTCTTTGCCATCAACATCTACGAGATGTCCGATACGTACAGTTCATTGTGGGCCGTAGGACCGACATTCAATACACAACTCTCGCTCACTCAGACGAAGCTGGCACAAATCTTCGAGACCTCAGGCGTGGGCAGCAACGACATGCGTGCACGCCGGAACGAAGGTTTCCTGACATATGACGACACCAATGAAGCCATTTCCGTAAATACATCACAAACGAGGATCAAGAGCTTCCTTTTGATACGCTTGTCCGAGATGTATTACATCATGTGCGAATGTTCTCCTCTGAATACGGCTGCTGATTACATCAATGAAGTACGCCAAAAAGAGGTATCTCACGGTCGTACAACTATTCATTTATCAACGAACAAGAACGGCTCGAAGCACTCAACCTGGAGTATCGCAAAGATTTTTATGCCGAAGGTCAGTATTTCCACTTCCTCAAGCTCCACGAAATGAGTACCTACCTCAACTGCCCGATTGCCAGCGGCATGACAGCCAGACAGTATGTCTTCCCGTTGCCCGACGCAGAAAAGGAATACGGATGGACCGACAGCATGTCTGATACAAATAATGGAGATGCGAGCGAACAATAAAATCTTTTTCGAGGCATATTCTTGAAAAGAGTATTCCTCTACACTTATACAAGAATAAAAAACAGATAACGATATGAAGAAATTATATGCCCTATTAACATTAGTTGCCGCCTGCCTAACTTCATGCAACGAAAACGAAGTTCCCTTCTATGCGGCCGACTCTGACGGCATCTATTTTAACTATACTGAAGAAAACGAATTCACCGCATCGGTCAACTTTGCCAATTACATGGTGGGAGATTCGACTTTCTTGAGTGTCCCCATCAAACTGAAAACGCTGGGCTATCTTTCGGAACAAGACCGCAGAGTGGTGCTAAAGGAAGAAGCTGTGGACTCCTATGAAAAGCCGAGGTGGAAATACCCCGACATCATCATGCCTGCAGGAGAAACAGAAATCAACGTCATCATCAAAGTGTTGCGACCGGCAGAAAACAACAAACAATATGCTGTAAAACTCTCTGTCGACAATGAATCCCCGGAAAATCAAATCGACAACGGCGTGGAAGAAAAGGCCTATTTCACCATCTACTCCCCAAGAGACGTATGAACGGCCTGATGCCTGGATCAATGTAGAACCTTATTATGGCACCTGGACAAAAGAAAAATTCATCTTCCTTGCCAGGGTGACAAAAAAAATGACCAGTACTACGCAGAGTCGTCAAATGCCGAGATCTACAACATCGCAGCCGTAGACTCCATACGCACTTACTACTATGAGCATCCTGATGCCGAAAAAGAACATTGATATTCCTCTCATCCAAGTAAGCGGATGGGACGGCACATACGACCAGCCTTACTACTGGGGCGAAATGCAGGAACATTACATTGGAGCATACAATCACACGGTGTTCGGCTACTACTGTAGTAATTATGGAATAACGACAGCCAACGAAAGCGAAGAATTCGCCTCTACGGAAGAAAACATGAAGGCAGTGAACAAGAAGGCCGTCACGGCACTGACCAATTACATGAACCAACAGTTCCAACAAGGAAGTTCTCTCTCCTACGCGGCTTCCAGTTTCTCTATCCCGTTATATGCTGACATGATGGACGAATATGAATTCGCAGAGCCCTATTGGTGGGTCAATTACCCAACAAAAACTCCGGAAGGGAGGCGTACCGACCGCCATCTTCATGGATGACTACTATGGAACTTACCCGACAGCAAGTACCGGTTCATGATACAAACATTGCTTGAAGCTCGAGGCGCCGACCAATTTTCCTGGGCCGAAATGTTCCCGGTGGGCAACGATTACATGGGCGGACTTTCCTGGGATTATATGATCTCACAGGATGCAGCCATGCAGCAAATCCAGGCTTGTCATGATTTGTTCATCGAGGAATATGACAAAAATCCTGATGCCTACGATTTCACATTCCACGCCAAATCGTCTTCCCGCAGAACGGAGATTCAGGCAAGGATAAATAACACTACTATTTAATCTAAAGAGGAAACACATTATGAAAAAATATATTCTCAGGCCTCATCCTGCTAAGTGCTATCACCTTGGGGCAGCTGCTATGAGGACAAAGGCAATTACAGTTACCATTTCGAGGACATCAACAGTGTCGACACGCTCAGTTTCACTCCCGAGGCATACAGCGGACTCAACGGATGGATGATCGACTACATGAAAACAGGAGAGGCCGACACCACCACCGAACGTGTCACCGTCAATCCTACATTCTCCGCACCTGACAAAGCCAACGAAATGGAATATTTCTGGTACAGGTCTTACACCTGGAATGGAAAAAACGTGCGCGACACGCTCTACACGCCGGGCTACATGGACATCTTAATCCCACAAAACGGCGAAGTGACCTATTCCGTCATTCTCGAAATCAGAGACCGTGCGACTGACATCTCTTATTTCACGCGCCTTGGATGTCAGAACACGTGAATGGTACACCAACAGCCTGTTCGTGCTTCATGGAAACTCTGTCAACAACATGCGTTTAGGCAATGTGGAGACGGTGGGAAATGAACCCAGCATTACACTCGACGCTTTTTGGAAAAAGCCAACACAGACCCCAATCTACACGAGCCGTTCAAAAACGCCCGCGTGTTAAGCTATCGCATGGATGCCATGTCACGAGGAGCCGAACTGGCCGTTTTCAAAACAGACGGCACTGCTGAAGTCTACAATCCCTTCGGACTGAAACGGAAATACGACAACTACTTCGTGATGCCTCCCACGGTAGCAGGGTCAAACTTGTTCATTGCCAAAACGCTGGTCAACCTTTGCCCGTCAGGAAACGGCTACGACTTCAGAGCTCTCATCAGCAACGACGGCCGCTTTTACACCTCACGCAGCCTATTCCGCTTCTATGTGCCCGGAACCACCACCGAGAACACTTCACACTTGACGTCCGACCAATATCGAATAGGGACAGGAGTCATGTCGTACAGCTACTATGTATTTTGGGATGAGAAAGGGAAACGATTTATTCACAACACATTTAGCGGAACGAACTATATTCCGCCCTTCGATACGGCCAACCGCGAAGACGCCGTGCTCAGCACACCTGTGCTCGACAGCCAGATCGACCCCGACGTACTGGCATCCTTACAAGGCATGCAACCTGTCTACGCTTATGTAAACAATTTCGGCGGTTTCCAACAAGCCAACGACGTGCGCTTCATTTTCTATGACCCTGCACACCAGCGCAACCTGATGTGCCGCCTTGAAGAAAAACGAAGGAGGAAAGACGCGTGCTGCCGGAAATGAGGAAAATCAGTCGCCTTTCACTGCCGACACCATCTCCTTGCCCGGCCTTGCCATTGAACCAGGCACGCCTATCGTCTACAATGCATCACTTTCGCTCGACTTTTTTCTTCTACGCCGATGGTTCCACGGTCTACCGTTACAATGTGTCCAACGGCGACAAGAGCATCATTTACGAAGCCCCGGCAGGCTATGAAGTATCCGTCTTGAAGTTCAAGCAAAACGACGACTACTATTATTGGGGCAACCTCTACCGTTACCTTAACATTGGCCTTAACCGTGGCTCGGAAGGCGCCGTGGCAGAAATCAAAATCACGTCAGCCGGCGACCGCGACGAAAAGTTCGAGGAACAATTTTTACGAAGGTTTCGACAACATCGTCGACCTGCAATTCTGTAACGAACTGCAGTATCAAATTGATTGATTTCATTAACCACTGTACATTATGCGACACTTAACACTTTTGCTATGCTTGGCAGGCTTGTGCTGCCACTTGTGCTTGACCGCACAACAGCCTGTCAAAGTCAACGGCATCGTCAAAGGTATCGGTTCCGGACGTCTGCTCATGATCGTTCCCGTCAATGAGACGCAAACCGATACCATTGCCACAACTGACTTCAAAGAGTCTTCCGAGTTCACGCTGGAAGGCATGGTCAAAGAGCCGACAGGCGTTCAAATCATGCTTGAGAACTACAGCGGAGGCTTCTTCTTCTTCGCCGAACCTGGACACACCTATGAAGCCTGCTTGAGCAACGGCAACGATTCGTATATCCGGGGAGAAGGGCTTCAGGCCGACTGGCTGCGCTATTTGAATGACATTCAGACCATCAGCACGCGGCGCGACTCCCTCCAGCAGATATTCGAACAGCTAAAAGCACAGTCCAAATTCAGAAGCGCCAGTGCGGCCAATGACCGGCTGGAAGCCTATCAGAAAGAAAGCGGTGAACAAATCCGCCAATTTCTTGCCTCACGCGACGACGTGCTCAAAGCCTACATCGTCTACACCTTCACTTGCCAGAACGAACTTGATGCGGCTGGCAGCCTGGAGCAATATGCAGATTTAGGGCCGCAAGCACAAAAGAGCATTTACGGACAAATGCTCGCCCAGCGGGCCAAACGACTGGACGCGGCGACCACGGGCAAGCCGGCTCCTGATTTCACCCTCGACACGCCTGATGGAAAATCCATAACCCTCAGCTCGGTCAAGGCACGAATCAAGATTGTAGACTTCTGGGCTTCCTGGTGCGGGCCTTGCCGTCTGAACAATCCCAAGCTGAAGGAAATCTATGCCGCCTATAAGGACAAAGGGGCTCGAAATCATCGGCGTCTCGCTCGACACCGACAAACGGCGCTGGACCGATGCTGTCGCCAGGACGGACTACCGTGGATACAAGTGTCGTCACTCAAAGGCTGGAAATGTCCCGTGGCCAGCCTCTACGGCGTGAGCGTCGTACCAGCCATGTTTGTCATTGATGCTTCCAACAACATCATTGCCACCGGACTAAAAGGGAGAAGCCCTGGAACACTTCATAGCCCGCATTTTAGAACAGCAGTAATATAAACATCACTATTACCATCTTTTTAACACTGACTATATGAAAACTTTTACTCTCTGCCTTCTGGCATGCAGTCTCGGACTATCTGCGCATGCACAGGATTCCTTTCGGCTCACAGGAGAACTTTCCGACGACTCACGGAGGGATGTCAAACAACTATATCTCACCTACGATGACGAATTCGGCAATACCATCACACTGGATTCAGCCAAAGTGAAACGAGGCAAATTCACTTTCGAAGGGGCCATACCCGAAAAGAGTGGAAAAGGTCTGTCTGAGCGGATTCCCAGGCGGGACACTGACTTTCTTTCTCGACCCGGCCGAACTCACAGTCACGGGAATCGATGCCCGAAACCCTGAAAAAAGCCCGCGTCACCGGTTCACACAACAACGAGGTCTATAACCGGCTGAAAGACATCGAAGCACAAAGCCTGCAAAACGCCCAGCAAAAGCTCGAGGCTTACAAAGCATCGCTTCCTGCCGACATCAAAGCCAATCCCGCAGTCATGCAACACTATGTGGACACCGAACGCAGCCGGCAAAACGAGCTGGCCCGACTGGATGTGCTCGACTTCATCGCAGCCAACCTGTATGAACCCATCGCCGTGTGGATGGTCAATGACTATTGCCGCGATTTCTTCTCCGCCTACCCCATGGAGCGTGACATTCTTTGTGCGATTCCGGAAAGCATGAAAAAGCATCCTCTCTACGAAGAAATGCTCAGCTTCTCCTACAGCGAAAACCTCAAGTCCGGTTCCCAAAGCCCGATTATCACAGGCAAAGACGTGGAAGGGAAACGACTGTCATCGACCGACCTGGAAAGCAATTACGTGATCATCCACTTCTGGGCTTCAAACGACCAGGCTTCCATCGACGAAATAAGCAGCCTGAAAGCCGCCCTGAAAGCTGCCAACCAATTCGGCAGAGTAGCCATCCTGAGCTATTCGCTCGACACCGACCGGCAGGCATGGACCGAGGCAATCGCCCGCCTGGACATGAACGACCCACACTGGCACCACCTCTCGACCTTGCAAGGATTTAAGTCCAAAGCGGCCCAACTTTACAAAGTCAAGAAATTGCCCTACACGGTCCTGATCAATCCCCCAAGGACGCATCATCAGCCTCGAACTGCACGGTGATGACCTCGTAAACAAAGTCACGCGCATTGCTGAAGGCATAGAATCCTATGAATAACAGAACCCCTTAACCACACCATCCTATGTTACAGAAACTATCATTCATATTACTCGCATGTTTCGGGTGCACGTCCTTGTCACAAGCCCAAGAAACATGCATCATCGAAGGCACATTCAGCAACACCAAGCTCTGCCATGGCGATGCCCACATCCAAAAAGTCTATCTAAACCGGATGAATGAAATGGAACTTCCCATACTCGTCGACTCAGCCACAGTCAACGGCAACAGCTTCGTCATCAGACATCAGCTCAAAGACGGCCATCAATCCGAAATCTACCTGCTTACGGGATTCGACAATGGCAACACAGCCTTCTTTGTCGAACCGGGTACGGTCAAAATCCACATGGACGCCGCCTATCCAACCGGAGCCCATGCCACAGGCACACCCACCAACGACTTGTATGAGGCCTACAAACGGATTGGCGAACGGTGTACGCGCATCCAGATGGACTCGCTCAGACAGTTCAGCCAGATACACCCCGTGGCCTGGATCGACTCCCCAAGGAAGGCATAGCAAGCCGCACACGCATAGGCGGAGAAGCCAAATTCAAAACCCATCTGGCCCGCATGCGCTTCCTGCTGGAACACAACGACTCGCCGCTGGCTCCGCTCATGATGCAGAAGGAACTGCTCTACACCATCTCCTTCGACGAAGCAAACAGACTGCGCCAAAGCATGAATCCGGCCTTGGACGGCCACCCTTACGAGGAAGCTTTCTCCAACGCCGTTCTGGCAAAAAACATTGGCATAGGTTCTGAACTGCCCAACATCACCATGCCGACGGCTGACAACAAGAAATTGACATTAAAAGACTTCCGTGGCAAGTACGTGGTGCTGGACTTCTGGGCCTCGTGGTGCGGACCCTGCCGACGTGAAATCCCCTTGTCATCAAGCTTTACAACGAGACACGCAGCGTGAAGGACAAATTCGTCATCGTCAGCTTCTCGCTTGACAACAAGAAAAAGGCCTGGACCGATGCCATCCCCACAATGGGCATGAATCTGCCCGACTGGGTACACGTCTCCGACCTCTACGGTTGGAACTCTCCCGCAGCACGCGACCTTGGCGTGTCAGCCATCCCAAAACCTTCCTGCTCGACCCGGAAGGCAAACTGATAGCCATCGACCTGCGCGGCGACCACATGATTCAAAAAAGTAAAAAGAACTACTGGGATTATAAACGCCATCCTTTATTAATTAGACAATTCGCTTTTGCCCCGCCGACTCTCTCCAACAAGCAGTCGACGGGGCTTTTTGTTCCAGGAATTTTTCTTCCATCCAAATATATTCACAAAACAACTACCGTCCGGCAGGCGGCTAAAAGGGCTGGGAGCCGGACCTAGGGTAAGGTCGGACGGCCTCCTTTCCGTGGTCGGCTACCCAGGTCCGGCCCTCGCTTTCCCCTTTAGGGCTTCTGTCCGCTCTGTTCAAAGATTGATAACCAGGTGATTGCGCCAGCATGTCCTGCATACTGCTTCCGTCATAGGGATTTTAGAAAATAATTGAATCTGAAGCGTACGGAACCGAGGCTGCCCAACCCCTCCATCCGGACGGCCAACCACTTATTTTATTAAATCCTCTTAATACACAAAGCCTTTAATCCATTAATTTGTTTCTTTGCACCAATTTAGCTAAAGAGTCGCTTTATGCCACACACAGACGGTACGCCTTTTTCGATATGCAGTTCATCACTTCCTGCATCAGTACGACGATGGTATTGATATTGTTGGGAATGATGGTCTTTTTTGTTTATCAGCCCGTAGTCTGTCCGTCTATGTGCGCGAGAGCCTCAACTTCTCCATCCTCCTGAACGCCGACGCCCCGGAGAAATCCATCTTGCAACTTCAAAAAGAACTGGACAAGGAGGCTTTTGTCAAAGAGTCGGCCTATATCTCCAAGCGAACAGGCTTTGAAGGAATATACCGAGGCTATGGGAACTGACCAGACGGACTTGCTCGACGACAATCCGTTCTATCCGTCCATCGAGTTGCGCCTGAACGCCGCATACGCCAATGCGGACAGTGTCGCGTGGATAAAGAAACGCATCCTGGACAACAAGCTCGTGACCGACGTGGACTACCGGGAAGGGCTGATGGACTCTGTCAATGCCAACATCCGCAAGCTGAGCGCGGGACTGCTGGGCGTGGCTGCATTGTTCACGCTCATCTCCTTCGCACTTATCAACAACACCATACGGCTGACCATCTACTCCAAACGTTTCCTCATCCACACGATGAAGCTGGTGGGAGCCAGCTGGGCATTCATCCGCAGGCCTTTCCTCATGCGCAATTTCTGGGTAGGCCTCCTGTCGGGGATGGCGGCTGACGTCGTGCTGCTCTCGGCTGCCTACGCGCTGGTCCATTACGAACCTTCGCTGCTGGCCATTATCACGCCGGAGACGATGTTGTGGGTCTCAGTGGCCACGCTGGCCTTCGGCCTGCTGATCACTTATCTTTGCGCCTATATCTCGATTAACAAATACCTTCGCCTGAGTGCAGGTTCTTTATATTATATGTAATCATGGACAGACAAAAATTCGCTTTTGACAAGACAAACTTCATCCTGCTCATTGCAGGAATGGCCGTCGTCATCATCGGTTTCCTGCTGATGTCAGGAGCCGGCTCGACCGAAACACAATTCAATCCTGAGATATTCAGCACACGCCGCATCAAGGTGGCTCCTATCGTGAGCTTCATAGGATTCATATTTATGATATACGCCGTCATTCGCAGACCTAGAAAAAGAAGAATCGTCATTAAAAGAGTCAGATAACAACAAGAAGTAAACATGGAAGATTTAACGATGTTCGAAACGATTGTCATCGCAATCGTCGAAGGACTTACAGAATTCCTGCCCGTATCGTCGACAGGACACATGATTATTGCCCAAAACGTGTTGGGCGTAGAGAGTACCAGAGTTTGTAAAGGCATTCACGTTCATCATCCAGTTTGGCGCCATCCTCTCGGTGGTGATACTCTACTGGAAACGGTTCTTCCGCCTGAACCGCACGCCGGCACCGGAAGGAGCTTCGTTTGTACGGAGACTCCTCCACAAGTATGATTTCTACTGGAAGTTGCTGGTGGCTTTCATCCCCGCGGCCGTGCTGGGCCTGCTGTGCAGCGATGCCATCGACGCCATGCTGGAGAGCGTCACGGTCGTGGCTGTCATGCTCATTGTGGGCGGCGTGTTCATGCTGTTTTGTGACCGGATATTCAACAAAGGAAGCGAGCAGACGGAGCTGACCGAGAAACGGGCTTTCCTCATCGGACTGTTCCAGTGCATCTCGATGATACCCGGCGTGTCGCGCTCGATGGCCACCATCGTGGGCGGCATGGCCCAACGGCTGTCCCGCAAGGCGGCAGCCGAGTTCTCCTTCTTCCTGGCCGTGCCCACCATGTTCGGCGCCACGGCCTACAAGCTGGCCAAGCTTTTTTTATGGAAGGAGGGACGAAATCCTGCGGGGAAAACCTCGCGGCGCTGATCGTGGGCAATGTGGTGGCTTTTCATCGTCGCGCTGCTGGCCATCAAGTTCTTCATTGCCTTTGTCACCAAATACGGCTTCAAGGCATTCGGATGGTACCGCATTATCGTGGGTGCGGTGATTCTCATCCTGTTGCTGAGCGGACACGAACTCACCCTGTAAACCTGTGCCCATGAATTTCAAGGAAGGAGCCGTCATCTGCGTCAACAAGCCCTATGGGTGGACCTCGTTTGCCGTGGTGAACAAGGTGCGCTATTTCGTGTGCCGCAAGCAGGGCGTCAAGAAAATGAAGGTCGGACACGCCGGAACACTCGACCCGCTGGCCACCGGCGTGATGATTCTTTTGTACAGGTAAGGCGACCAAACGCATCGAGGAGTTCCAATACCAGACCAAGGAATACGTCGCCACCATCCGCCTGGGAGCCACGACCCCGTCGTTTGACCTGGAAAAGGAAATCGACGCCACCTACCCCACGGAGCATATCACCCGCGAACTGGTGGAGGAGACACTGCGGCAGTTTGTCGGCAGCATCGAGCAGGTGCCGCCTGCGTTCTCGGCATGCAAGATCGACGGCAAACGGGCCTACGACCTGGCACGCAAAGGACGCGATGTCGAACTCAAGCCCAAGACCCTCGTCATCGACGAAATCGAACTGATGGACTGCGCACTGCCCGACATCCGGATACGCGTCGTGTGCAGCAAGGGGACATACATCCGCGCATTGGCACGCGACATCGGCTTCGCCCTCCACAGCGGAGCACACCTTACGGCCCTCGAACGCACGCGGGTCGGTGACGTCCGGCTGGAGGACTGCCTGAAGCTCGACGAGATAGAAGCCTGGGTCGAACAGCAAGAAATAACCCCTGACGAAGGAGATACAACATCACACATCGGCATAAACTAAAAACGAAGACATGATACATCGCACGAAGTGTTCCTGCTCAGGGAACTGAATCCGGATTTGCGGCTTTGGGACGTACTTGTCGACCCCGCACGCAAAATCCGCATCGGCAACAAGCTCTATTTCGGCGAAGACGACTCCATGGTCGCCGAAGTCATCGATAACACCACCTCCCGCGGACGTACCCTGCGCTTCCTCTACGACGGCCCACACGACGAATTCAAGGCAGCCCTCTACGCATTGGGCGAGGCGCCGCTGCCCAAACACATCATCAAGCGGCCGGCCGAACCCGAGGACATGGAGCGCTTCCAGTGCATCTTCGCCAGGAACGAAGGCGCCGTGACCGCCCCGTCGTCCGGCCTGCACTTCTCGCGCGAACTCATGAAACGTCTCGAAATCAAGGGCGTGGAGTTCGCTTTCGTGACGATGCACTGCGGATTGGGCAGCTTCCGCGACATCGACGTGGAAGACCTG
>VOFD01000080.1_pt1 | contig 16001 bp, 19 predicted proteins | sample 5384101 | NCBI WGS metagenome assembly VOFD01 (sample SAMN12384723, study PRJNA508395) | human gut metagenome | isolation source: healthy gut C | host: Homo sapiens
TGACCCCACCGATGTCCGCCATCCAGAACAACATCGTGCCGTGCAGGTGAACATGAGCACCGACGACCTTGTGGATCTGGTCAAGATGAACCTGCAGTCCAGCACCACCTCCTACAGCAGTGTTCTTGGTGCACTGGGCTATTCGGATTATGCCGTGACCAAGATCGTGGATATGGTCAGCAATGTGCTGGTGGCCTTTGTTGCCATCTCGCTGGCGGTTTCTTCCATCATGATCGGTGTCATCACCTATATCAGCGTGCTGGAACGCCGCAAGGAGATCGGTATTCTGCGTGCCATCGGTGCATCCAAGCACAATGTCTCCGAGGTGTTCAATGCCGAGACCTTCATTATCGGAATCTGCTCCGGCGTGATCGGCGTGGGCCTGTGCCTGCTGCTGCTGATCCCTGGCAACATGCTCATCCACTCCATTGCAGGAACCACCAGCGTCACCGCTGTGCTGCCGCCCAAGGCTGCACTGGTCCTGATCGTTCTGGCTACCCTGCTCACGATCCTTGGCGGTCTGATTCCCGCCCGCAGCGCAGCCAAGTGCAACCCCGTCACCGCCCTGCGTTCTGAGTAATTTTCTTTCTCGACAAGCAAAAGGAGTCGCTGCATCACGCAGCGGCTCCTTTTTGATGTCCGGTGCTTTATCTCAATTTCTCGTGTAATTCCTCATGCAGTTCCTCGCGCTCTTCCTTCAGTTCCTGCTTGAGAGTCCGGTCGATCTCCCGTGTCTCCTGCCGGATCTCAGCCAGATCCTTTTCGATCGCAGGGTTTTCTTCGATTTCTTCCCGGATGAACATGAGCGCAAAGCTTACCAGCAGCAGCCCGCAGGAGATCCAGCTGGTCTTTCCTGCCAGCCGCGCTGCGCCCATGCTTCCAATACCGGCACCCACCGCGAACAACAGAATGATGCCAAAATAACGCATCATCCGGTCCTTAACTTTCGGTTCATGGGTCTTGCTCCAGATGCAGAATGCTTCCACACCGCTGCGCAGGTCACCAATGCACATGGTGCTGGCAAATGCATAGCCGTTCACCTTGCGGAACGCCTGCACCTGCATTGCGCAGGAGAAGGAAACGATGGCGTTTGCCAGCAGGTTTTGCTCCTGTGGCAGAAAGCCAACAATGAACAGCAGAAGCACTTCGCCCAGCACCACCAGCTGCCGCCAGTGAAGCCGCTGCATGTTGCAAAAGCTCTCCCGCATCTTTTCTGCCACCAGTACGCCCAGCGCAAAAGCACACAGAGGAACCAGATAGTGCAGCACCCGATCCCACTGACCATCCATGATGTTGGAACTCAGCAGCACGATGTTGCCGGTCTGTGCATTTGCAAACACCTTACCGCGAAACAGATACGTATAGGCATCCTGCAGCCCGCCCGAAAGCGAAAGGAACACCGCCGTCAGGAAGGACTCTGACATCTGCCCATGATGTTTTGTTTTCATATTACCTTTTCCCCTCTTTTCGTACCCTATTATAATATATTTTTACAGCTTGGTCCATATCAGTTTTACATATCCGGCATGTGTATCCTTGCGCTCTGCCAGCGCCAGAAAATACGGCCCGTGCCCGGTCCGCACTTTGCATTCCCTCACAGGTTGTGTTAGAATAAGAAAAAAGCTTTTCCAAAGGAGAACTTCCTTATGCCGAATATTGTCGAGATCACAGACCTTTCCGCACCGGAGCTGGCTGTCTATGCCCGCCTGACACAGGCGCAGCTGCGCAATCGACTGGAGCCGGAAAAGGGCGTCTTTATTGCCGAGAGCCCCAAGGTGATCGCGCGGGCGCTGGATGCCGGCTACCAGCCGCTGTCCCTGCTCATGGAGCGCAAACAGATCACCGGCCCGGTTGCCGATCTCCTGACCCGTTGCGGTGATGCCCCGGTGTACACAGCCGACCGCGAGACCCTTGCCAGCCTGACCGGCTTCGAGCTGACCCGCGGCGTGCTGTGCGCCTTCCGCCGCCCGCTGCCGCGCAGCGTGGAAGAGGTCTGCCGCAATGCCCGCCGGGTGGCCGTTCTGGAGGGCATTGTGGACTCCACCAATGTGGGAGCGATCTTCCGCAGCGCCGCTGCACTGAACATGGATGCAGTGCTCATCACGCCCTCCTGCTGCGACCCGCTGTGCCGCCGTGCCGTGCGTGTGAGCATGGGCACCGTGTTTCAGGTGCCCTGGGCGCAGATCGGCACCTGCCCTGCCGACTGGCCGGAAAACGGCATTGCTCAGCTGCACAGTCTTGGCTTCAAGACTGCTGCCATGGCTCTGAGCGACCGCTCCGTAAGCATTGACGACAGCGCTCTTTCCGCCGAGCCGAAGCTCGCCATCGTGCTGGGCACAGAGGGTGACGGCCTTGCCCACAGCACCATTGCCGCCTGTGACTACACCGTAAAAATCCCTATGTCCCACGGCGTGGATTCCCTGAACGTTGCCGCTGCCAGCGCTGTTGCTTTCTGGCAGCTAGGCAACCGCTGAGCGATGCTTTCTGGCCCTGCCCAAAATACTTGACAAATTTCCCGAACAGAGTTACACTTACAGGGTCATCACATGGGCCTATAGCTCAGTTGGGAGAGCGTTCGGTTCGCATCCGAGAGGTCAAGGGTTCGAATCCCTCTAGGTCCATAAAAAACAAAACGTCCTGCCGTATCTCGGCAGGGCGTTTTTCGCTAGTTTTTCGTTTCAACGCACTGTCTTAGAACATCGCAGAACGCCATATCATCATCTACGGCGGCGATTGCGGCGTTGATCAAAGTTTCACGGTCAGTATTGCCCCAGTTGATGTGCAGTCCATATTCTAATGCCATGCAGCGAATCAATTCACGGGTGCTACGGCCATTTCCCTCACGGAATGGATGGATGATGTTCAGTTCGGCCATCGTCTGCGACAGATTTTGAATCTGCTTTTCTTTATCCTGTTCGGCAAGCAGCTTCTTGGAGTGAATGGTTTTGAACACCCGCTTCTAATTCTCGGTCAATCAGGTCTGGCGGGTAGAACATCGTGTCGCCCTTGCTGATTTGTTCTTTGCGGATGTGCCCTGCAAAGGGGTACACATCTTCAAAAAGGAAGCGGTGAATCCGAAATAGGTGAGTTTTGGTAAAACGTCCCTTGATTGGCTCCTGTAACAGAGCCATCTGCTTGACTGCAGTAAATTCTTCTTCGGCCTGTTTGAGTTCGGCTTTATCATGAATGTTCAACTTGTTGATCAGAACATCCGTATCCGGGTAGCAGTACATGGACTGCACGGTGGTGTAGACATCATACTTTGAGAACATAATCGGCCCTTCTTCGCGTACTTTGCGCGCAGTTCATTCACGACCTGCTGATAGCTGGCCTGACCGCTGCCAATGCGATCAAGGTTGCTGCGTGTATCTTTGCTGATGGTCATGCCCTCAATGGCAAAGGTTCCATACACATTGCGGAGGTTGCTCTTGTGCTGGGCAGGGGTAGTATACTTGACACTCATGGTTGAGTCTCCTTTTAATCCACATGATACTATATAAAGTTTATCGTGTATGCGTACTCTTGTCAATCTATAAACTTGATGCCAAATATAAAAAGTGCATGCATTCTCCTTGAGGTCGAGTTCACTCTTTGCACGTGATACTTCTTTCTGCGCTACTTCCATGTCCTTGCGAAGCATATCCTGAAGCAGCTTGCTTTTGGAACACTCTAAAATCTCCGAAAACTTGGTGCATACGATACTCTCTACGATTGCGTCCAGTTTTGTTACACCATAGCCGGACTGTCCATCGCATTGACTCGGATGCCGTACATTATAATGGCAGCTATAACGGAACCGCTTTTCCTTCACCTTGGAGCCATCAGCACCAGCCCGGTTCCCAGAACCATAAGCAGGAAAAGCGAAGCCGTCCTTATTTTTTTTCATTGCAGGGTCTCCTATTCTTTATCTTCCAAAATAAAAAACGCAGCGCACCCCAATTCTATGGGCTGCACTGCGTCTGAGCGTCTGGCGTTTTGCTTGATTGAATTATTCTGCCGCCAATTTCAAAAATTTCTTGTCCGACTGGATGCTCTGGGTCACAAACTTCCCATCCCGGAACAACGCGTATGTTGTGACGGGTGCGGGCACATTCTGTGCCGTCTCTTTCTCGGTGATGTGGATGGCTTTGAACGGAATCCCGTGTTCCCTTGCAGCCTCCTGCACCTTTGGCACCCAATAATAGGTGTAGGGACACTGGTCAGTATAGTAGAGGACAAAGCCGTTTTCCTCCACCTTGGGATGCTTGGCGCAGGCCTTGAATTTTGGCGGCTGGGCATTCTCTGCAAGGGGCAGGCACATGAGGTTGATCCCGCAATCGGAGATGTCCGAAACCTTAAAGCCCTTATGGTTCAAAAACTTTGGGTCAGCAAGGAATTCTCGTTTGCGCCCCTCTGCACACAGAATACAAACGCCGTTTTTGCCCTGCGCCTTGGCATCCCGAAGGCATTCTTCCAGCAGCTCGCTGGAATAGCCGTGCCCTTTCAAGGAGCCGGAGACCCACAGACAGTTGATATAAAGCCAGCCTGCCGCTTCAATGGGCACCCATGCGTTTTCTGCCGGGATGTACTCGATAAAGCATTTGCCGCGCTCCGCACTGCGGTAAAAAACAAGCCCCTCCTCAAATCGCTGCTTAAGCCATTCCTTCTTGGCAAAGCTCTGTTTGCCGGACATGGCACAACAGATGTGTTCCTTGTCGATGTTTTCTTTTGTGATTCGGATATACTCCATCGAAGCGTCCCCCCTATATCCTTATGCCTTCTCCGACACAGCGACCTTTTTGTTTTTGGCTGCGGCCTACCGCATCCGTCCATCGCCGCCCATCAAGGCGGTCATTTCCTCAAGATAGTCCAGCGGAAACGGCGGAGAGCACAGGGGTTTCATGGCAATGCTCATGAGCTTCATGGGATTGTCGTCTGCCGCCACCCGGTTGGAGCTGAGCTTTCCGCAGCGTTTGCAGCGGTGGTCCGGGCAGTCCTCGCCCAGATTTTTGCGGCTGACATTCTCGTAGCAGTGCTTTCTGTCCCGGCAGCCGTACCAGCAGCATTCGTTGCACAGAAATTCCACCTTGTCCTTCTGATCCTGCGGCAGGGTATCCAGCTCTGCAAACGACTTGTTCAGGCGGAAATCCGGCACAACATAGCGGAACTCTTCCCGTTCCGTCTCTCTGCGGAGCTGCTGAAAATCTGTAAGGACCTTTGTTGTGGAGGACACGAAATAAAGGCCCGGATACTGCCTTTTCAGGTAGTCCAGCAGCAGGTCCGAATGGACGATGACACCATTCTGCACACGGTTTTCTTTTTTCAAACAGCGCACAGAGGGCATTGCATTTCCGGTCTGCAAGGTGCTCTTCCCGGAGCAGCGAATTGCTGAAGGTGAGCCGGGCCGATATGCCATATTCCTGCATCAGTGCAAGCACCCGGTGCGGCTGTGCATCGCCAAAGCCAGTGCGGCCCCCGCCCCAGATGCAGTCGGCCGGTGCACCGTAGACCGAACCGATCTCGCACCAGTCGTAAAAATATTCCCTGTGTTCACGGAACAGCGGCAGAAACACACGGTACAGTTCATAAAATTCAAACAGTCCCGGAAGATGATAATATGCCGTGCCGCGTTCGTGCTGTGCCATTGCCGTGTGTGTTCCTCATTTCTGTAAGTTTCAGCTTCCCTGCAGCAGCTTTTGCGCTGCACCCGGAGATCTTTTTGTCAGTATAGCACAGTCCTGCCGGGAAAGAAATCATCTTCCTCTTACCTTGAGCTCACTCCAAGTTTTATCATGTGCATGCTGGTGATCTTATCTCTCCCATTATATTCCTTTCTCTGCGAAAGAACAAGAAGTATCTTCATGTCTGACATGAAAAAACAGATTTTTGATCTTCCTTACCACTCCTGAAAGAACGAGACGAGCTTTGCCCAGCTTTCGCGCCTTGCTTTACAGCACAGCGCCTGTTCTGTCAAGAGATGAAACGTTTTTCGTGCATTGCGAAAAATGTTTCGGTTCACATGTTCTGCGGCTCGATCTTCACCGTTCTGCCGCCCAGGTTTTCGTAAATGCGATGGGAGACTGAGAGCACCGTGCGGCCTGCAGAGGCGCGGCGCAGTGCTTCCAGCACACGGGCTTCCGTTTCAGCGTCCAGATTTGCCGTGACCTCGTCCAGCAAAAGCACAGCCGGGTCCGCCGCCGCAGCGCGGGCAATGGACAGCAGCTGCCACTCGCCCTGCGAGAACATGCCATCGCTGCAAACGGTGTCGCAGCCTTCCGGCAGGGCCTGAATGGCTTCGTCAATGCCCGCAAGCTTTGCCGCATTCCGCGCCATCTCTGCAGTGATCTGCGGATCGCCCAGCGTGATCTGCTCCAGCACCGTGCCCGGCACACGGGAGAAATGCTGCTCCACGCAGCCGATGCAAGTGCGGCGCTCGCGGTCGGTGATGCGTGCCACATCCACGCCGCCAATGGTAACAGTGCCCGCCTGCGGCTGGTACAGGCCCAGCAGAAGCTTGAACACCGTGCTCTTGCCCGCACCGGTGCGGCCCACCAGCGTGACCTGCCCGCCCTTCTTTACCGTCATGGAGAAATCACTCAGGACGGGCTTTTCGCCATAGCCGAAGGTCACATGCGCAAGCTCCACATCCCCGCGCGCAGCGGTCCGGCGCTCGGCAGGGATCGTGCGTTCCGGCTGAGCGAGAAAGGCATCGATGCGCTTGACACCCGCCATGGCCGACTGGATGGTCTGGATCTCCATGCCAAGGCTCTCAATGGGAGCAAAAATGCGGGAAATGTAGTTGATGATCGCCACCGAGGTACCCACCGACATCCCAAAGAATGTAAGCACCCTGGCATTGCCGGAAGCGGAAAGCAGCATCACGATGCCTGCCACCACCGCGTTCAGCGCCAGCACCACCGGCGAATAGATGGCATCGTAAAAATTGGTGCGCTCCATAGCGGCGTAGCTCTCGCCGATGCAGCGGTCATAGCGGCGTTCCCTATAGCTTTCCAGCCCCAGCGCCCGGATGGTGCGGATGTTGTGCAGCGTTTCCGGGACCTGGCCGGACACAGCGGCGACGGCCCGGCGGTTATCCAGCTGTGCTGCCAGCATCCGCTTTTGCACATGGCGGGTGAACACCGCAAACAGCGGCAGCACCAGCAGCAGCACCAGCGCAATGCCGGTATTCTTCACGGCGATGACCGCCATGATGGAGAGGATGCGGCAGGCGTCCGCCGCCATGCTGATGATGCCGGAGGTGAACAGCGCCTCCACTGTATCCACATCGCCGGAAAAGCGTGCCGCCACCTCGCCGGGGTTCTGGCCTGCCAGCGTGCTTGCGGGCAGCCGGGTAAGCTTCCGGGACATTTCGGACCGCAGCGCGTGGGTCATTTTCTGGCCGAAGAGCACCAGCAGGCTCTCCTGCGCCGAGGAAAGCCACCCCTTCCAGCGCCAGACTGCCAAAGTAAAGCAGCACTGCTGCAAAGGTGAGCGGGATGCCTGCGGTGAGCCGGTCAATGATACCGGCCAGCAGCAGCGGCGGCAGCAGTGATGCCACCACCGATGCCGCCACGCACAGGATGGTGCCCGCCGTGAGCAGATGATGCGACATGGCGGCCATGCGGATGGCTTCAAATACACCGTTATCCTTTTTACTCTTCATCCAGATTGCCTTCTTTCTGCACCGTCTGGCTCTCGTACAGCTGGCGGTACAGCGGAACCGTTTCCATCAGCTGGGCATGGGTACCAACGGTGGTTTTACCGCCGTCCATAAAGATCACTTTCTGCATCTGCGGGAAGTGGTACAGGCGGTGCGAGATGAAGAAGACCACCTTATCCTTTGCATCGCTCTGCAAATCGGCAAACACGGTATCCTCGGTATGGCGGTCCAGCGCAGAGAACGGGTCGTCCAGGATCAGCACCGGGCGCGGGTGGGCCAGCGTTCTTGCCAGTGCCAAGCGCTGGGCCTGACCGCCGGAAAGGCGGATGCCGCTGGGGCCGATGACGGTATCCACACCGTTTTCCATGGCCAGCACTTCGCCGTCCAACGCGGCGGCAGCAAGCCACGGCATGGCATCCTGTTCACTGCCGCAGAGGACATTGTTCTGCACCGTATCGGCGCTCAGCTCCGGATCATGGCCCAAGTAACCAACGGTGGCAGAGATCTGCCGCGGGGTCAGGGCAGCAAATTCCGTTTTGCCAAATTTTGCCGAGCCGCCGTAGGGTGCTTCGCACAGGAACACCCTGCCGAAGGTGGATTTGCCGCAGGCCACCGGGCCGGTGACACCGATGATGTCGCCGGGGTGCGCCGTCAGGCTCAGGCCGGAAAAGATGGGTCCTTCGCCATAGGAAAAGGAGAGGTTTTCCAGCGTCACGTCCTGCGCCGCCGGGACATCCAGCGCGTCCAGCTGCTCCGGCGACTTCATCAGAGGCTTGATGCGCCTCCAGGAGACCTCGGCCTTCTGCACCGAGTTGAAGAGCTTGGCCACCTTGGAGGATTTGACCACCAGCTTGGTGAAGCAGGAAAGGAAGGTGGTAAAGGCCGCGATGTCCCACACACGCCAGCCGGTGCCGAGGATATTCTTTGCGCCGAACCACAAAATGAACAGCACGCCTGCCTCGGACGCTGCCAGATACAGCGGCGGCAGAGCGGACTGCCACACATTGTTGCGCACTGCTGTTTTTTCGTAGGTGTTCAGGGCTTCCTCGTACTTTTCTACGCGGGCATCCTCACAGCCGTAAATGCGGTAGGTCACAGCATTCCGGGCGCGGTCGAGGGTGGCAGCGCTCAGCGCACTTGCCGCCTTTTTGTACGCCGCACCGGCGCGCTGCACCGGCTTTTTCATCCATGCCGCGCACATGTAGGAAAACGGCGTGAACAGCAGGCTCAGCAGCGCCAGCCGCCAGTCGTACACCAGCAGCATCACAGCATAGCCCGCCAGCGCCACGCCGGTATCAAAGATCTCGGTGGTGAACTTGCGCATCCCCTCTACGCAGTCGTCCACATCCGAGATGGCCTTGGTCATCAGTTCACCGGCGCCTTCTTTTTTCCAGCGCCGCCCGGCTCTGCCGCACCAGATTGGCATACAGGATGCCCTTCATCCGGCGGTTGATGTTGTTGGCAAAGCGGCGGACATAAAAGCGCTTGATAAAGCGCGCCGCCTGCACCAGCAGGGTGACGAGGATATAGGCCAGAACCAGCATGGCCATTTTTGCCGCCGTCTCGCTGCCGCCCAGAATGTCGGCAAGGCACTGGGCCAGCCGGCCCTCGAACCAAGGCGTTGCCAGCAGGCCGATGTTATACACAAGGCCCGACAGCGTGACAAAGGCCAGCGGGAGCCACTCTGCTTTGAAATAGGAGAGCACCCTGTCCGGGCGGCACGTTTTATCCTTTTTCATGAGCAGCCTCACTTCCTGCAGCTTTCCGGAAATGCGGGAAGCCCGCGCGGCTCTCGGTCTTGGATGCTGTGTACAGCTTGTTCAGCGCAGCGGCAAAGGCAGCGGCTTCCTCGGCGGTGAGCACATTGGTCAGGTATTCGTAAAAGGCCGCTTCGATCTCTGCCTTGGAGGATCTCAGGCTTTCCGCCTTTTTTTGGTGGGGTACAGCAGCTGGCTGCGCCGGTCGCTGGGGGCATCTCTGCGGATCAGAAGACCCTTTGCTTCCAGATTTTTTGTCCGCCGCGCAATGGCAGCCTTATCTGCGTGCAGCAGTTCCGCCAGCTGCGCCTGCGTGCAGCCGGGGTGATGCCGCACTGCATGGATCAGGTCGATCTCTGCTGTGCCGACCCCTTCCTCCCGCATCGTGAGCAGGACCAGTTTTTCCGCTTCGCGTGCGATCTTTGTGATTTTTCGTTCCGTAATATCCATAGGCTCCTCCGGGCTTCATTGCAGGAAGTTGTATCTACATCGTTGTATGTACAATCAATAGTATAGCATCTCGTTTCCAAAATGCAAACAGTTCTTTTTGTGCCCGTATTTTTGCAATGCCGGCAGGCTCCACACCCAGTGCTTGGGCCGCGCCTGTACAGACCAGCCATGTGCTGCGGCATTGCCCGCTTTTGGCGTTTGCCGCAGTCTTTTCCCACGTTGAGGCCGATATAAGCCCATTTCCATATCATGTCAACAGGTTTATAGCATCAAAACAGCCCTGACCGTGTCCGCTGTAAAAGCAGGCAGACGATCAGGACTGTTTTTCCGTATTTCTTTATTTCAGCCGGTCAGCAGGCATCCACATTCTTGGTGACCATCACGTCACTGTCCAGCCCGCAGACGTTGTGCAGCACGATGGTGCCTGCCTTGACGGGGGGGCGGTCAGCACCACCTTGCGGATCTCGTCCATCACCGGAAAGATCATATCCTTGGGGACGGCCTTGGTCAGGCGCACGCTGGTAACGGGCAGCTCGCCGCCCTTGACCAGCACTGAGCTGGCGATGGTGCGGGGGGCGCAGTCAGCTCCTGACGGACATACTGTTCGCCGCGGGGGCAGGTGTGACCGGTGACCGAGATCACCTGACCATTTTCAACTTCGCTTCGATCTCGCAGCCGATGGGGCAGACGATACCGGTAAATTGCTTTTTCATTCCACCGACACCTCCAGTGCGCCCGTTTCCTGCAGCTTGGCAGCAGAGACCTTGAACTGGATCATCTCCGCAGGAATGGCTTTCTTCATCTTCTTGGCAGCAACTTCCACACCGTTCTGGCGCACCACGATGCGGCAGTCACGGTAGTGGTTCCGCACGCGCAGCGACAGGCTAAAGTCGTTCTTGCCGCTGACCTTCTGCGGAATGGTGTGGCCCACGCCCTCGCCGCACTTCACGTCTAGCGTGCAGGGGTCGATGCCCTTGCCCTCAACGTAGGCGGCAGCATGGCGTGCCAGTGCCTCGGACTCCATAGAAACAAAGTCCACCAGATCATGCACATGCAGCACATTGCCGGCAGAGAACACGCCGGGCACGTTGGTCTGCAGGTTCTCGTCCACCACAGCGCCGTTGGTGTGGGGGTCAATGGCGATGCCGGCATCCTCCAGCAGCTTGTTCTCCGGGATCAGGCCCACGGAGAGGATCAGCGTATCACACTTGTACTCCTTCTCGGTGCCGGGGATGGGCCGACGGTTCGCGTCCACCTCGGAGATGGTCACGCCGGTCAGACGGTCACGGCCATGGATCTCGGTGACGGTGTGGCTGAGATAGAGCGGGATATTGTAGTCATCCAGACACTGCACGATGTTGCGCGGCAGGCCGGAGGGGTAAGGCATCAGCTCGAACACTGCCTGCACATGAGCGCCTTCCAGCGTCATGCGGCGTGCCATGATCATGCCGATATCGCCGGAGCCGAGGATGACGACCTCCTTGCCGGGCATCCGGTTGTAGAGGTTCATGTAAGCCTGCGCGGTGCCTGCGGTGAACACGCCTGCCGGACGCTCGCCGGGAATGCCCAGTGCGCCGCGGCTGCGCTCCTTGCAGCCCATGGCAAGCACCACAGCCTTTGCCTGATACTGGCGCAGGCCGCTGCGGGTGGAGGCGGTGACGACACGATCCTCCGTCAGGCTCAGCACCGTGGCGCTGGTCTCGTAAGGGATCTCACGCTTGTTCACTTCATCAATGAACGCTTGTGCATATTCCGGGCCGGACAGGCTCTCGCCGAAGCGGCCCAGACCGAAGCCGTCATGGATGCACTGGCGCAGGATGCCGCCCAGCATCGCCTCGCGCTCCAGAATGATCATGTTGCGGATGCCCTGCTTGTGCAGCTCCACCGCTGCGGCAAGACCTGCAGGGCCGCCGCCGATAATCACAACGTCTTTCTGTTCCATCGCTCAGTTCTCCTCCTTCCGCATATTGCCGGTGAGTACCCATGACCCCTGACGGCTGTAACGCACATTCTCCGGCTCGGTGCCCAGCTCCTGCTCAATGAAGTGTTCGATCTTCATCTGGCAGAAGCCGCCCTGACAGCCGCCCATCATGGCGCGGGTGCGGTACTTGATGCCGGTCATGGTGGAAACGCCCAGCGGGTTGTGGATAGCCTGCAGAATCTCGGCCTTGGTCACTTCCTCACAGCTGCAGATCATCTCGCCGTAATCGGGGTCCTGCGCGATGAGCTCTGCCTGCTGTTCCGGCGTGCACTCGGCAAACTTGACGATGCCCTTGTGGTGCGGGTCAAAGTCTGGGTTTTCCTCAAACTTTTCGCGCTCCTGCATCAGGCCGATGACGTAGCGGGCCAGCGGCACGCTGCCGGTCAGGCCCGGGGATTCAATGCCCACGAGGTTGACGGCATTGGGTGCCACGTCGTCCCGGATCTCCACCTTCCAGTCCTGAATGGCACCGTTTTCATCCACCCACTTGGGCTGGATGCCGGCGAAGGTGCGGATCTGATCCTTTTTGAAGATGTGGGGCCACAGCTTTGCGCCCTCCACGGCCAGACTGTCCATGTTGGCCTGCGGCACACCGTAGTCGTCCAGCACATCGGTGTTCTCCGCGTCCGGGCCAACAGTCACGTTGCCGTCCACGGTGGGGGTGATGTGGATGCCCATATAGGTGTTGCTGGGCACCGGGTACACCGGCATGGGCAGCAGCTTGCCCATGCGCTTGTGCAGGATGATGTAGTTGCTGCGGGAACCGATGACACGGTAGCCGGTCAGGCCCAGCAGGTCGGAGATCTGCTTTGCGCCCAGACCAGCGGCGTTGACCACCCAGCGGGTGCAGAAATCGCCATGGGCAGTATGCAGGTAGTACAGCTCATTTTCCCGGGTGATAGCCTCTACCTTGTGGTCAAAGAAGAAGTCCACGCTGTTGGCGTGTGCGTTCTCGGCCAGAGCCACCGTGTACAGGAACGGGTCCATGATGCCGCTGTTTTTGGACCACATGGCAAACTTGCCCACCACGGCGGGCACCAGCTCGTGCAGCTTTGCTTCATCGATCATCTCAAGGCCGGTGCAGCCGTTGACAGCGCCCTGCTTCATGGTGCGCTCCAGCTGCTCCATGTCCTCGGGGGTGTTGCCCACCAGCACCTTGCCGCAACGCTTGAACGGGAAGTTCAGCTCTTCGGCCAGCTGGCCCATGATGCGGTTGCCTTCCACGCAGCACTTGCTTTCAGGCTGCCAATGGGGTTGGCAAAGCCGCCGTGCACCACCGCAGAGTTGCGGCCACTGGTCTCGTTGCAGACATCCAGATTTTTTTCCAGCACTGCAATGCTCAATTTGTAGCGCGAAAGTTCGCGTGCAATGGCGCTGCCCACGACACCCGCACCGATGATGACCACATCGTATTGTTTTTTCATGGTATCCACCTTTCTTCCTGATTTGGAGATCCGGCTTTTATGTTATATATTTCATTGACTAAAATATATAACATTTTATAATCTCTGTCAAGCCGTTTCCGGCAAAAAACTGCACAAAAAAATGCCGCATCTTTTGGCATAGATACGGCATTTCTGAACGTGATACGGTTGTTTCAGGCTTTGAAATAGTGTGGGAATGCTTCCCGGATCGCAGAAAGGTTCTCCGTGTAGCGCTGCATATGCTGCCCGGCAATGCGGTGTGCTGCCGCCGCATCCTTCTGTTCAATGGCTTTCAGCAGGCTGACGTGATCTTCGTAGATCGTTTTTGCGGGCCTGCAGCGGAAGCTGAGGATGGTGGTGCGGTCAAAATGCGGAGCCAGATTTTCCACCAGATCGTACCAGTACGGGCAGCCGCACTGCACATAAAGCAGCCGGTGGAACCCCTTGTCCAGCTCAAAGATCTTTTCTTCCTGTGCACGCTCAATGTACATGCGCCAGAGCGCCACGTTCTCCCACAGCTGGTCGATATCCGCCGGGGTCAGCTTTTCGCACGCCATGCGGGCGATCTCTGCTTCCAGTACAGCGCGCAGATGGCGCACTTCTTCCACCAGCTCTGCATCGATGAGAGAAACATAGGTGCCGATCTTGGGCCGGATCTCAATGAGCCGCCGCTGCGCCAGCTCCAGTTCTGCTTCCCGGAAGGGGGTGCGGCTCACCCCCAGCTGTTCGCACAATTCCGGCTCGTTCAGTTTTTCACCCGGCTCCAGACGGGTATTGATAATATTATCGATCAATACCCGCAGAACAAAACTTTTTGCAGATTCATACTCTCTGCGCTCTGAAATCGTAATCATCGGAAGGCTCCTTTCCCTCACAGGGAAACACTGTTCTCAGACTGCTGGGTCAAGTATACCACACTGCACACCGGCGTAAAAGAGGACAATATATAAAAGGAAGAAAACTGTGTCAGAATTGTAAAAGATAAAATATTTTAACTATTATTCTTGACTTATCCAACGATTCGGCTATAATGGTCGTGTTCGCAAGAAACTTCAAAAAATTTAGATATTCAAAACAAATCAAAGGAGACTACTACCATGACGTTTGAAGAAATGAAGAAGATCGTTGTTGATACCCTGAACTGCGACGAGGACAAGGTGACCATGGAGGCCAGCCTGACCGAGAATCTGGAGGCCGACAGTCTGGATGCCGTGGAGCTGAACATGGCTCTGGAAGATGCCTGCGGCGTGTCCATCCCGGACGAAGAGCTGGCAAAGCTCAAGACCGTAGGCGATATCTACAACTACATCACCGCACATATCTGAGGCAAAAAGCAATGAACGATATCCGAGATCTTTTCCCCGGCCGAATGCGGGAGCGCACCTTCCAGCTGAAGGCCAAGCGGGATGCCGGTGCCGTCTGGCACGAGCAGCAGTTTGTGGAGTGCAAGCAGTGCGGCCGCCGCGCCGCACGCACCCTGTGGGCAAGAAGCCTTTATGTCTGCCCCAACTGCGGCTATGAGCACTGCCGTGGGCGACAAGATCACCCGCGCCATCGAGTACGCCGCCGCAAAGCACCTGCCGCTGGTTATTTTTTCGGCCAGCGGCGGCGCGCGGATGCAGGAGGGCATTTTCAGCCTGATGCAGATGGCAAAGACCAGTGCCGCCATCCAGCGCTTTTCGGCAAAGGGCGGGTTGTACATCAGTGTGCTCACCCACCCCACCACCGGCGGTGTGACGGCCAGCTTTGCAAGCCTTGGCGACATCATGCTGGCAAGGGCGAAGCCATTGCACGCAACCTGATGGAAATGAGCGGCCTGACCGTGCCGGTCATTGCCGTTGTCACCGGCGAAGGCTCTTCCGGCGGTGCGGCTGGCACTCCGGCGGGTGTGGCAAACCACATCCTCATGCTGGAAAATGCCGTTTACTCGGTGCTCAGCCCGAGGGCTTTGCCAGCATTCTGTGGAAGGATGCTTCCCGCAGCGGCGAAGCCTGCGAGATGATGAAGCTGACCGCGCAGGATCTGTACAGCGATGGCATCGTGGAGCAGGTGATCCTGAAACCGTTGGGCGGCGCGCACAGCGCAGCCACGCAGCCTTGTTTGAACAGTTGGATGTTGCTTTGCGGGTGCACCTGGAAAGAGCTGTGCCGCACGAGCGGCCGCCAGTTGGCCGACCAGCGCTATAAAAAAATACCGCCAGATCGGAGAAACGAGGAAGTCGGACACTCCCTTTGCTCTGACGCTGGGCGCGCGCGGCAGCGATGTTCTCCATGCAGGCTCTGCGCCCATCACCATGGACGGCAAGGCCGTATTCCGCTTTTGCAGTGGATGCCCTGCCCAAGTGCCTGCACACTGTGCTGGATGAAACACAGCTGACCCTCGATGATCTTGAGTGGGTGGTCTGCCATCAGGCCAACAGCCGCATCATCGACCACTGCGTGCGGGCGCTGAAGGCCGACCCGGCAAAGTTCTACAAGAACATGGACCGCCACGGCAACACCAGTGCCGCCAGCATCCCGGTAGCCCTGAACGAGCTTGCCGAGAACGGGCAGCTGCAGCCAGGCCAGCTTCTGGCCTGCATCGGCTTTGGCGGCGGCCTGACATGGGGCGGCATGATCGTGGAATACGACCCTCTCAGGCGCTGATGCGCCAGCTCCCGAAAGGGGGAGCTTTATGGGCGGGTAGGGTCAGTGTGCCTTCAAGAGAAGGTCCAGCTGACAGAAAAGCAGAAAAAGCTCCCCCACTCGGGG
>VOFD01000147.1_pt1 | contig 16001 bp, 17 predicted proteins | sample 5384101 | NCBI WGS metagenome assembly VOFD01 (sample SAMN12384723, study PRJNA508395) | human gut metagenome | isolation source: healthy gut C | host: Homo sapiens
CCAATACATTACTTGGAAGAAAATCTATTCACAACATTTTGCCACCTCTCCTTCCATTGCGTTCGATCCCACTGTCGCCACGTTCTATATAGCCAACGATAATAAGAGACTATACGTTTTTCACGCAGATGAAAAAGTGACAGATTCCATACGGGTGAAAGGTGGAGAATTCGTAGCAAACTATCCGAACCAGCTTATCTACATCCCCCAACGCCATCAGTTACTATCCTACAATCTGAATGAAAATCTTTATTCGGCATTCGATTCTAATGCCCAAAGTTGGAAAGGAACGCAGGCCCCGTCGCGGAACATGACTATTGGAACAATACGCTCGTCTACAATCCCTCCAACTCCTCACTAATCAGCTTTGGCGGATATGGACATTATCACTATAACAATAGACTACTAATCAGTTACCCGTATGAAAACACACCGCAACGGTATATCAATCTGACTAATATCCATCCCCGGTATTCCTCCAGTTCCGCTCTTGTGGACAGTACACTTTATATCTTCGGCGGTCGTGGTTGTCCGTCCGGACGCCAGGAATTATCTCCCCGGAATTATTATGATCTTTATTCGGTCAACTTACTCACCCAACAGGTCAACAAGCTATGGGAAGCCCCTCAAAATCCGGATGATGGTGACTTCCAACCTGGCGAGAATATGATTTATGACTCGGAAAAAGACTGTTTCTATTTCTTCTGTACACAATTAGGTGGTATCCTGATGAAAATCGATACAAAAACGCCACACTTCGAGCCCATGTCATTGCCCATGGGGCTGAAATTCCCTGGACAATATCTATACAGTAATCTATATTATTCCCCAAAACAGAAGAAACTATATCTGGCTGTACACCAGGCCGAAGTCAGCGGAAAAGCAGATATAGACATCTATGAACTGAATTTTCCTCCTATTCCCGTTTCATCATTCAAACAGTCCGAAGTGTCTGAAGCCCAGACTGCCGGTAGCAATAAGCTCTATGTTTGGCTATGCATTATCGGAGGTTTGCTTGCTATCGGAATAGGAACTCTTTATTACAGAAAGAAGCGCACCATACTCTCCCGGAATGAGGAAAGTAAATCTCAGAAGACAAATGTGACCGACAAGGCTCCCAATACTCTCCAGAGACAAGAGAAGCCGGAAATCAAGATTGATATGCCTATCAACATGTCCGTCCCCACATTTCATAACTATGACTTCTCCAGGAAATGTATTTGTTTCTTTGGTGGCTTCCGTGTCATTGACAAGGAAGGGAATGACATTACATTTTCCTTTACCCCTACCCTCAAATACTTATTGATATTATTAATTCTTTATACGGGAAAAGATTCCAAAGGTATCATTGGAAACAAGTTGATTCAGTTGTTGTGGTATGATAAAACGGAAGAATCCGCTAAAAACAATCGTAATGTATATATGAGTAAGCTTCGCAGTCTGCTGGACAAAGTGGGTGACATCAAGATATTGAATCAGAATGGCTTCTGGAGCATACAATTCGAGAATGGCACCATTTGCGACTACCTGGAGGCTCTCCACTTATACAACAAGAACAATAGTCAGGATCTGGAAAAGCTATTGGAGCTGTTATTGCGCGGTATGATGCTTCCTAACATTGAGACTGATTGGATCGATACATTCAAGAATGATTTCTCCAATGACACCATCGACTTGTTATGCCGATTATTAAAGCAGGAGGATCTTTCGAGACACGCTGAAATTGCAGATAGCGGACACCCTATTCCAGCATGACTACATCAATGAGGAAGCCCTCTGTATAAAGTGCCGCATTCTTTGCCAACAGGGAAAGAAAGGACTCGCCAAAACCGTTTACGATGCTTTCTGTAAAGAATATGCAGCTTCATTGGGAACTACATACAAATATTCCCTAATGGAAATCATTGATGAACAGAACAAGAACTAACGTACCGGTTGCTTCATCTCCAACGGTATTTCCTTACGCAACATTTTACCGGCCTGGCCCACCAGCCACAAATAATGATCACTACCAATGCCTTCCTCAATGGGCACAAATGTACTGGCACCTACGGGAACCTTTTTAGCACATTTAAAGATAGCCGTACCTTCATCTATCTCATCAAACATAGCTACATAAAGCATTTCCGCACCTTCCTTCAAAGCTCCGGACAACTGCTTCCAAAGGAACGAACCTTTGTTACGCGGTATCTGCACACTGTTCTCATGCCCTTCATATTACGCCAGGAGAATCCTGGGAAAGCCAAAGGTACATAATCCACTTTATTCTTTTTTCGCCCACTCGATGTCACCTTTAATCAGTTTCTGATAACGAGGATACGAGTCTTCATTATACCGTCCTACAAACCAGGGCATCACAACATCACACCGTTTTATCAACTCATGCAGACGAGGGTCCGATTCGGTATCTCCACTCAATTCGCGCCAGTGTGTAGGCACTCCCAACATCACACTAAAGCCCTGTGCCTTCAAACCATTGATAATCTTTTCGGCTTCATCCAGACCGTAACGGCGATGATCATTGAAACCTACTCCCCAGACCGTAACCAGCGGTTTTCCATTATGATACAGATAGGAGGGATTCTTGGCATGATCTTTCAAAGAATGACGTTTAGCCACATCGGCAATATCTTTTAGCAAAACATCCTCATCACCGGGACGCATACCACTTAAATCATACATAACACAAATGGCACGCTCATATTTATTGGCGGCTTTCATGGCAGAGTTCAAAACAGTATTGAAATGCTTCAAACCACTCTCACCACGGATTTCCCCGACAAAACGCTGTATAAACACACCATCCAATCCATATTCTTTCATCCATCTGAAATGAGTATCTACCGTAGACTCATCGTGCGAAGAGAAAGTATAAGCGGGCGTTCCGTCTGCAAACTTGAACTCCGTCTTATACAGTTTTTTATACTCCGACACTTCCGGCCAGAAGTCAATCGTACAAGAACCGGGGCGAAAGCCATCGTGTCCGGTATAGTGATACCACCCCCGATTGGCGCCATCATCAGGGGCATTAAACCACCCCTGATAACCGGCCATCACCAATCCTTTGTACGAATTGTACTGTTTACCGGCAGCCTGCGCCGTAATACCTATTGAAAACAACAAGCATACAATAAACCAATTGAATCTTTTTACCATAACCTATTTCTATTTCTTATTCGTAATATCGATTGTCAGAATGCTCTGTGCAATGTGTACTTTTCTCCCGGTTGTGTCTGTATATCATACTCATAAATCTTATACAAGAGAGGATATTGCGCCCTTAATCCGGCAGCGACCAGCGGTTCCTTAATAGCTCCGCGCTTCATCAACGGATTCGGATTATCCCCTTCGCTTCCTTAAGACCTGTACCTTCCAACGGCACATACGAACGTATACGCAGATTGCCGCCAATGCGTGAAGTTATAGTAGCCGTAGTCAATTCACCGCCATCCCAATCCATGTCCACTTCAAAAGCACCGCGGGCTACCAGACCTTTTACGCTACCCTTGTTCCAATCCTGAGGCAAGGCGGGCAATAAATGTAAAGCCTCGTCATGACTTTGAAGTAACATCTCGGCTACACCGGCAGTGAAACCGAAGTTTCCATCAATCTGGAAAGGCGGGTGTGCGTCAAACATGTTCGGATAAGTACGTCCGTCAGGATTATCCTTTTCCACCAGTTTCAACATATTCTTGATAATCTTATAAGCATGATCACCGTCGAGCAGACGTGCCCACAGATTGATTTTCCAACCGATAGACCACCCGTAGCCATGTCACCCCGATAGAGAAGTGAGCGTTTAGCTGCCTGGAAAAGCTGCGGATGCGCATAGGGGGAAATCTGGTTACTGGGATAAAGCCCGTACAAATGAGAAACATGACGATGGTCATTATTCGGATCATCCACATCCGCCAGCCACTCCTGCAACTGGTTATGCTTGCCTATCTGCATAGGCGGCAAACGCTTAATCATGCTTTGCAGACTATCCCGATAGGAGGTATTAGCGGGATACAACAGTTGGGTAGCCGACAGTACGGAAGTCAATGCATCCAGCACAATCTGGGTGTCCATCGTACATCCGGCAGTAATCATTGTACCGGTTCCCGGAGGGCCCTGTTCGGGAGACATAGAAGGTGTACAGACCATCCAGCCATATTTAGGATGTTCCACCAGGAAATCCAGGAAGAAATCGGCTGCCCCCTTCAAAGCCGGATATGCTGTTTTCAGGAATGCCTGATCGCCTGTATAAAGATAATGTTGCCACAGATGTTGGCTCAGCCAAGCACCACCCAACGGCCAGACATACGAAGCACCATCCACAGGTCCGGCCATACGCCACAGATCCGTGTTATGATGTACGGTCCATCCACGGCATTCGTACAAGGTGCGTGCTGTGCCTTGTGCCGACTCTGACAATTCTTTCACCATCTGGAACAGCGGTTCATGCATTTCCGGGAGATTTGTCACTTCTGCCGGCCAATAGTTCATCTCCGTATTGATATTGATGGTGTAATTTCCATCCCACGGAGCCAATAGTTCATGATTCCAGATGCCTTGCAGTCCGGCAGGCTGTCCGCCGGGTTGCGAAGAGGATATAAGCAGGTAACGCCCGAACTGGAACATCAACGCCACCAAACCCAAATCTTTCCTTTCATTGAAATGCTTGATACGGTAAGATGTCTCCTCTTGACTGGAGGGGCCGATGTTCAGAGAGACACGTCCGAAAAGCTTTTGATAGGCTTCTTCATGAGCAGTAAGCGCCTGGGCATAAGGACGCTTCATGGCTTTTGCCAGAAACTCCGTTGCCCGACGGGTTTCATTGGCACTTACATCTTTATAATTGACAAAGTTGGTTGCAGCCGTCACATAAATCACAGCAGCATCTGCTCCTTTCACTTCAATGCAATCATTGGTGACATTGACTTTACCCTTCTCCGCCTTTATCTGTGTGCGGGTTTCAAAACGGATAGCTCCAGGAATGCCTTCGTGCGCAGAACCATGTCCGGACAACAGGAGGCTTTTTGCCATTCTTCTTTATCTCGTACTCTTTATACGGGGTACTATATCTGGTTGTAAAATTGACTGCACCAGGTTTATCCGTCTCGATACGGATGATCAAAGCATTATCTACCAAAGAAGTGAATATGGTACGGGTATAATTCACTTCGCCTATCTTGTACCGCACGGATGCGACTGCCCGTTCCAAGTCTAAATCTCTGCGATAATTGGAGTAATCGGCATGTCCGTCAAATTCCAGCATCAAACTGCCAATCGTCTGGAAAGGCATGCCATGCTGCCCGGTAAAGAAGTTATCAGCCATAACCTTTTCGGCTTCCTTCTCACGTCCGGCAAAAATAAGTTCCCTGACTTTGGGCAATACACCGAATGCCTTCGGACTATCGTTGCGATGAGGACCACCGCCCCAGACAGTCTCCTCATTCAACTGTATCTGTTCGTTAACCACTCCGCCATAGACCATGGCGCCCAAACGTGAATTACCCAAAGGTAATGCTTCGGTCCATACTTTGGCAGGTTGCTGATACCAGAGTTTTAAGTCATCAGCTTTAGCCATCAAGCAGCAAGCACATACAATGTACAGACCTATCAAACGGTTTTTCATGATTCTTTAAGTTTATGTTTTCCGAATGCAAAGAAAAGTGCGACACATTAATAATATCAATGAAAAGACATTAATATCGACTTAAAATAGAATTAATAAGGATTAATGTCGAAAATAATTCATTTTTTTTTCGGTTATGAGTTAAATGATAAATAATTTTTTAGACGCGGATGACACGGATAACGCGGATTTAAAAGGCTGCGCTATAAGAAGTATAAAAAAAATCCGCGTTATCCGTGTCATCCGCGTCTAAAAAATAACATACCGAATAGCGCTAATCACTTATCACTAAACACTAATCACTTTTGTTCTTTTCTATACCGTTATAAGCAAAACGATAATCTTGTATGATAAGTGCCCCATATACAGATGACCAATATTTACACAATAAGATATTTGTGAGATCAGTATGATACTGAGACCACCTCATCAGTCGTATGTTGAAATACGTTCATTATAACATTCCTGATAATCAACCATTTACAAAAGACATCTTCATCATTGATAAATTAAAACAAATGAACTGTTTAAAATGATAAATTATTTTTCTCTCTTTTCTGTTATGAATCAAACAATAGTCGATATACACTACGTCTTATACCAAAGTCACAATGGCACACGACTCTTTCTTCTGTTATCATTCTTTTTCAAAGGGATAAAGCAAGCATTCCCGATATAATTGCTACATTTGCAGGGTAATCGATAAAAGAAGTACAAGAAAATGGACTTAAACAAAGTATTTGCCACCGTGCAGGAAGCCAGCCGGGAATTGTTATCACTGAGCGATAAAGAAATCAATCAGATACTATTGGCTGTAGCGGACGCTGCCTTGGCAAAATCGGACTTCATTCTCGCTGAGAACAAGAAGGACCTGGAAAGAATGGATCCAAATGATCCGAAATACGACCGGCTAAAACTAACCGTAGAACGCCTGCAAGGCATCGCTGCCGATACACGCAATGTAGCAACCCTTTCCTCACCAGTGGGACGCACGCTGAAAGAGCACACACATCCCCAAGGGATGAGGCTCAGAAAGGTAAGTGTCCCGTTTGGCGTCATCGGCATTATATACGAAGCACGCCCCAACGTGAGTTTCGATGTATTTTCTCTCTGCCTAAAAAGCGGAAATGCCTGCATACTGAAAGGCGGTAGTGATGCCGACTCCTCCAACCGAGCCATTATCAGCGTGATACACGAAGTACTGGAACATTTCAACATCAACCCGCACATCGTAGAATTACTGCCCGCCGACCGGGAAGCTACAGCCGAGTTGCTGAATGCCCGGGGGTATGTAGACTTACTTATTCCGCGTGGCAGCAGTAGCCTCATCAACTTTGTGCGTCAAAATGCCACCATACCCGTCATTGAAACAGGCGCAGGTATCTGCCATACTTTCTTCGACCGCTACGGTGATGTAGAGAAAGGTGCAGCTATTATCAACAATGCCAAAACGCGCCGCGTCAGCGTATGCAATGCTCTGGACTGTCTGTTGATTGACGGTGACCGCCTCAACGATCTGCCGGCACTTTGCACACCGTTGCAAAAAAGCAATGTGATAATCTATGCGGATATGTACGCATACAACGCACTGAAGGGAAGCTATCCTGCGGAGTTACTGAAGGAGGCCACGGAAGAAGACTTCGGTACGGAATTCCTGGACTACAAGATGTCCATTAAAACCGTTCAGTCCATTCGTGAAGCCATAGCGCATATTCAGGAATACGGTTCCAAACACAGCGAATGTATTGTAACCGAAGACAAGACTCGTGCCGAGTGGTTCTGTCGTGATGTGGACGCCGCCTGCGTATACGTCAACGTACCGACTTCCTTTACAGACGGAGCGCAGTTCGGTCTGGGTGCCGAAATCGGTATCAGCACACAGAAGCTGCATGCCCGCGGTCCCATGGCTCTGGAAGAACTGACCACATACAAGTGGATTGTCGAAGGAGAAGGACAGATAAGGAAGCGATAACTCCTTTAACTCCTTCTTCCCCCCCTCTTACTCCTAATTCATATTAATCATAAATATATAACATGAAGAAGTTTACTTGTGTGCAGGACATCGGAAATCTGAAAGCTGCACTGGATGAAGCATTTGAGATTAAGAAAGACCGTTTTAAATACGTAGAATTGGGACGGAACAAGACGTTGATGATGATTTTCTTCAACTCTAGCTTACGTACCCGTCTCAGCACGCAGAAAGCGGCTACGAATCTAGGTATGAATGTTATCGTGCTGGACATCAACCAAGGAGCATGGAAACTGGAGACGGAACGCGGCGTCATCATGGATGGAGACAAACCCGAACATCTACTGGAGGCTATTCCTGTGATGGGTTGCTACTGCGACATCATCGGTGTACGTTCGTTCGCCCGCTTTGAGAACAAAGAGGATGACTATAACGAGGTAATCATAAATCAATTCATCCAACATTCCGGTCGCCCGGTGTTCTCAATGGAAGCAGCTACCCGCCATCCGTTGCAAAGCTTTGCCGACCTCATCACAATTGAAGAATACAAGAAGACTGCACGCCCTAAAGTGGTAATGACCTGGGCGCCACATCCACGCCCATTGCCCCAAGCCGTGCCTAATTCATTCGCCGAATGGATGAACGCCACGGATTATGATTTCGTCATCACCCACCCCGAAGGCTACGAACTTGCTCCGCAATTCGTAGGGAATGCCCGTGTGGAATATGATCAGATGAAAGCGTTCGAAGGTGCCGACTTCGTCTATGCCAAGAACTGGGCGGCTTATGCCGGAGATAATTACGGACAAATTCTGAGCAAAGATCGTGAGTGGACCGTAAGCGACCGCCAGATGGCAGTAACCAACAATGCTTATTTCATGCACTGCCTGCCCGTGCGCCGCAATATGATTGTAACAGATGATGTCATCGAAAGTCCGCAATCTATTGTCATCCCCGAAGCGGCTAATCGTGAAATATCAGCTACGGTAGTATTAAAGAGACTGCTTGAGTCACTCTGAACAGAATAAGGAGCTATAGTGAGGAGCTAAAGGAGTTATCAGCCCGCAAGCGGGCTTAGGAGTTAAAGCCGATAAAGTTGTGAATCATCAGCAGGAGTGTTGGCTTTAACTCCTTCTAACTTCTGTAACTCCCGAACGAAGCGAAAACGTCTTTCTCCTTTAAAAAAGCTCCTCAGCATCAAAAATAAGCAAGCATATTTTGTACTGCTTTCGGTTTGCATTATCTTTGTCCCCAAACAACGCCAAGGATTATGACTATAAAAGAGTTTTTTTCTTTCAAACAGAATAAGTTTTTCTGGATAAACCTGATCGCAATGGTCATTGTGGTTGCCCTTGTACTGTTTGGAGTGCTGAAGGGACTGGATATATACACCCGTCATGGTGAAGCGGTAGTAGTGCCCAACGTGAAAGGTATGGGAGTGGCAGAAGCTGAGAAAATGTTCCGCAACCAAGGACTTACCTGCATTGTTTCCGACTCCAGCTATGTAAAGAACTTACCAGCCGGATGCATCCTCGAACACAATCCTGCCGCCGGGCAGAAAGTGAAAGAAGGACGCACCATCTATCTGACCATAAACACCCTGAGTACCCCTTTGCTAGTCGTTCCCGATTAGCGGACAACAGTTCCATGCGCCAAGCACAGGCACGCCTGCTGGCGGCCGGCTTCAAACTGTCCGAGAACGAACACATAGCCGGAGAAAAAGACTGGGTATACGGTGTGAAATATAACGGCCGTACACTGACCAACGGTGAAAAAGTACCTGTAGGTGCCACACTTACACTAATTGTGGGAGACGGTGGAGAGCTGCCTCAGGAAGGGGATTCTACAGCAGTAGAAGCTACCACCCCTACCTCCTCTAAAGATTCCGCAGCAGACGAGTCCTGGTTTTAAACTCGATCATACGGGGAATAATAACAATAACACATAGAAAGAACAAGGAATGATAGAAGATTTGCCGGACGACATAATGACTGAGGATGATCTGGACGACATAGAACCTGTTGGTGATGAAGCCCAACTCTATGAACACTTCCGTGTGGTAGTGGATAGAGGACAGGAAATGATGCGCGTAGACAAATACCTGTTCGACCGCCTGACAAACGCTTCGCGCAACCGCATACAGAAATCAGCGGAAGCCGGTTTTGTAATGGCTAACAACAAACCGGTCAAGAGCAGCTACAAGGTGAAACCGATGGATGTCATCACCATCATGATGGATCGTCCGCGTTATGAAAACGAAGTCATTCCCGAAGATATCCCACTTAATATAGTCTACGAGGATAAATACCTCATGGTAGTGAACAAACCTGCCGGACTGGTGGTACACCCCGGACACGGAAACTACCAGGGGACTTTAGTGAACGCCATCGCCTGGCACATGAAAGATAATCCCGACTACGATGCCAACGACCCGCACGTCGGTCTGGTTCATCGCATCGATAAAGACACTTCCGGACTGCTCGTCATAGCCAAAACACCGGATGCCAAAACCAACCTTGGTATGCAGTTCTTCAACAAAACCACCAAACGACGCTACCGCGCCCTGGTGTGGGGAACCGTTGAACAGGACGAGGGAACCATCACCGGAAACATTGGCCGGAATCCCAGAGACCGCATGCAGATGACCGTTCTGCCCGATGATCAGGGAAAGCATGCCGTGACCCATTACCGGGTTCTGGAGCGTCTGGGCTATGTCACTCTTGTAGAATGCATTCTTGAAACGGGACGTACCCATCAGATACGTGTTCACATGAAACATATCGGCCATGTACTCTTCAATGATGAGCGCTACGGCGGTCACGAGATTCTGAAAGGTACCCATTTCAGTAAATACAAACAATTTGTAAATAACTGCTTCGATACTTGTCCACGGCAGGCATTACACGCCATGACACTGGGTTTTGTACATCCCGCCACCGGCGAAGAGATGTACTTCACCTCCGAAATGCCCGAAGACATGACCTTGCTGATAGACAAATGGAGAGGCTACATCAGTAACAGAGATTTAGAATGAAACGCACGATTGCTATTGTTTGCGGAGGTGATACCTCCGAATTTCAAGTTTCCTGCGTAGCGCACAGGGTATCTACTCCTTTATCGATAAGGAAAAGTACACATTATATATTGTGGAGATGCACGGACTCGACTGGCACGTGCAACTGCCCGACGGCGGCAAAGCGCCCATTGACCGGAATGACTTCAGCTTTCAGATGAATGGCAGGAAGGTCACATTCGACTTTGCCTATATCACCATTCACGGCACTCCGGGAGAGGACGGACGCTTGCAAGGTTATTTCGATCTCCTTCACATCCCCTACTCATGTTGTGGTGTACTGGCAGCAGCACTTACGTATGACAAGTTTGCTTGCAACCAATATCTCAAAGTTTTTGGAGTACGCATAGCAGAATCCTTAGTGCTTCGCCAAGGACAATCCATTTCCGATGAAGATGTGATTGAAAAGATAGGTTTGCCCTGTTTCATCAAACCCAGTCTGGGAGGTTCCAGCTTTGGCGTAACGAAAGTTAAGACGAAAGAACAAATACAGCCTGCCATTGTTAAGGCATTCGATGAAGCGCAAGAAGTTCTGATAGAAGCCTACATGGAAGGCACCGAAGTGACCTGCGGTTGTTATAAGACTAAAGAGAAGTCAGTCGTATTCCCCATCACCGAAGTAGTGACCGAGAATGAATTCTTCGACTACGACGCCAAGTACAACGGGCAGGTTTCCGAAATCACCCCAGCCCGTCTCTCTGATGACCTGACACACCGGATACAGACACTGACTTCCGCCATTTACGATATCCTGGGCGCTTCAGGTATCATTCGTGTGGACTACATCATCACTGCCGGAGATAAAGTCAATCTGCTGGAAGTGAACACCACGCCCGGAATGACGGCTACCAGCTTCATACCCCAGCAGGTACGTGCCGCAGGATTAGACATTAAGGATGTAATGACTGATATAATTGAGAACCAGTTTTAGTGACTAAACTACTAATCGCTAATCACTAAACGTTAATCATTATGAATATGGAATTTGATGAAATCCGCCCTTATCATGACGAGGAGCTTCCTCAGATTTACGAGGAACTGATTGCCGATCCGGCTTTCCAGCAGGTGGCGTCTGCTGTTTTCCCGGAAGTTCCCTTTGAGGCACTTGCGCAGAAAATGCGTACATGCAAGACGAAGTTGGAGTTTCAGAAAGCATTCTGTTACACAATCCTGAAAAGATTTGCCAGAGACACGACCCAGGGAGTAACTCTGGACCTTACGGCACAGACGGACAAGACATCCGCTTATACTTATATCTCTAACCACCGCGATATCATTCTCGACTCCGGTTTCCTGTCCGTAGAGTTGATAGACAAAGGTATGGATACAGTAGAAATTGCCATCGGCGATAACCTGCTGATCTATCCCTGGATTAAGAAGTTCGTGCGTGTCAACAAATCATTCATAGTACAACGTGCCCTGACCATGCGCCAAATGCTGGAATCTTCCGGACGCATGTCGCGCTATATGCACCACACTATTAAGGATAAGAACCAGTCTATCTGGATAGCACAACGTGAAGGGCGTGCCAAAGACTCTAACGACCGTACTCAGGAGCGTTCTCAAGATGCTGGCTATGGGCGGTGAGGGTGACATTATCGACCGCCTGATTGAAATGAACATCCTTCCATTGGCCATTTCGTACGAATACGATCCTTGTGATTACCTGAAAGCACAGGAGTTCCAACTGAAACGCGATATACCGGACTACAAGAAGACGCAGGAGGACGACCTGAAGAATATGCAGACCGGTTTGTTCGGACCTAAAGGACGCGTGCACTTCCAGGTAGCGTCGTGCATCAATGAAGAGCTGGAAAAGCTGGACCGTTCTCTTTCCAAACCCGAACTGTTTTCACAGATCTCCGCCCTTATAGATCGGAGAATCCATGCAAACTATCGTATGTATCCCGGCAATTACATAGCTCACGATTATTTGTCGGGCACCCAAGCCTTCGCCGGTCATTATACCGCCGAAGAGAAAAAACACTTCACTGACTACATCGACCAGCAACTTGCACGCATTGAACTGCCCAATAAAGACATCCCATTCCTGCGCGAAAAGATGTTGTTGATGTATGCCAATCCACTGACGAATTATTTGGCTACAAGAACTGATAATCGAAATAGAGTAATATATGAAAGGTAAGCTACAATTTCCGGTTTCTTTATGCTGGTTTCTTCCCGTACTGGTATTCATGCTCGTTTCCTGCGGCGATGACGATGATTATCATTATCCGTCCGTAAAACTGGACTTCCTGACTGCACAGGCCGGTGCCGACGGCAGCCTGCAATCCGTGCTGACGGATGAAGGCGAAAACACTTGCAATAGTGGAAGATGCGTCGAAAACACGTATAGACGCTAATGCCTCTGCCCGCATTGTCAGCAACTATGGCAAGGCAGAAGCTGCCGATGGGACATCCGGAGTGAAATTGTATGCAGTATTGAGTGCCATATCGCCTGTGCCGCAGTCTGCGGATAAATTTAAGGATGGAATCAAGCGTGATCCGGCAGATATACTGAGTATCTGGATGGGGATTGATTACCTGAACATAATGCTGGAAATCAAGTCGCAGAACGGAAAGCACTCGTTCCATTTCATTGAGGACGAAGTCACCACGGATAAAGAAGCAGGAACCCGGACGGTACGTCTGTCTCTATCATGATGATGGCGGAGATGTGCAGGCATACACGAAACGTGCATATCTCTCCATCCCCTTACGACAATATGCAGAAGAAGGCATAGAAAAAGTAATAACCAATTTCACTCTTAATAGATATTGTGGTAGAGACACCACTTATCATTTTGAATATAAGCCTAAATAATAATCTACTGATGAAAATAAATTCTTTGATTGCAGGCATCTGCCTATTCTTCTCCTCTCTTTTCTCCTGTCAGCAGAAAGGAGATTTCAAGTCTGTATCCGTGGAAGATTTCTCCACGCTGATAGCCAATCCTGAGATACAACGTCTGGATGTACGCACCGTAGCCGAATACTCGGAATCACACATTCCCAAAAGCATCAACATCAATGTACTTGATAAGACTTTTGCGGAAATAGCCGACTCCACTCTACAGAAAGATAAACCCGTTGCTTTGTATTGCCGTAGTGGTAAACGCAGTAAAAAGGCTGCCGCTATACTCAGCGAAAAGGGATATGTGGTTTACGACCTCGACAAAGGTTTCGAAGAATGGAAAAAAGCCGGAAAGGAAATAGAGGAATAATAAGAGAAAAACGTTGGTGAAACTAATACGTTTCAGATTCATAACGTATTAGAAAAGAACAAAAGTGATTAGTGTTTAGTGATAAGTGATTAGCGCCATTCGGTATATTATTTTTTAGACGCGGATGACACGGATAACGCGGATTTAAAAGGCTGCGCTATAAAAGTGGATAAAAAAAAGATCCGCGTCATCCGTGTCATCCGCGTCTAAAAGATTATTTATCATTTAACTCATAACCCTACAGAAAGAAATTAATTCCGCTAAAGCTTTATCGTCACAATAAGAAAAGCCGCAAAGCACTGTTATCAGTCCTTTGCGGCTTTCTTATTCTTTATTACAAAGAGTTTACTTATGCTTTCACTCCGTTGTATTCGTCAGAAACAGTCAGTTTCTTGCGGCCTTTAGCACGACGTGCAGCTAATACTCTGCGACCGTTAGCGGAAGCCATTCTCTCACGGAAACCGTGTTTGTTTTTTCTCTTTCTGTTAGAGGGTTGAAATGTTCTTTTCATTACTGTATATTGTTTTATGTTATTATTTCACGTAATCGGGCTGCAAAAATAGGGACTTTTTTCAAAATAACCAAGAGTTAAGTCTTTTTCTCTCAAAACTTTTTGCGATTTTTACTGATTTCCATTACTTTTGCACCCGCAAAGCTCAGTGGAGACAATTATATAACATCTAAAATAAAAAATATTAGTATGATTAATGCCCAAGACATTAAAATCGGAACTTGCATCCGTATGGATGGCAAGCTGTACTTTTGTATTGACTTCCTGCATGTAAAGCCGGGAAAAGGTAATACCTTCATGCGTGTAAAACTGAAAGACGTAGTAAACGGTTATGTACTGGAACGTCGCTTTAACATCGGTGAAAAACTGGAAGATGTACGTGTAGAACGTCGTCCGTATCAGTTCTTATATAAAGAAGGTGAAGATTACATCTTCATGAACCAGGAAACTTTCGACCAACACCCCATTGCCCACGACCTGATCAATGGTGTTGACTTCCTGTTGGAAGGTGCTGTACTGGAAGTAGTATCTGATGCTTCTACTGAAACAGTTCTTTATGCTGATATGCCTATAAAGGTTCAAATGAAGATTACTTATACCGAACCGGGTGTAAAGGGTGATACAGCTACAAACACGTTGAAACCTGCTACTGTAGAGTCTGGTGCAACAGTGCGCGTTCCGCTGTTCATCAATGAAGGTGAAACAATTGAAATCGACACTCGTGACGGTTCTTATGTAAGCCGTGTGAAGGCATAAGCCGATCCCCCCGACTACATAATTACGATTATACAAGCTGCCTGTCAGAAGAATTAAACACTTCTGGCAGGCAGTTTTTTTCTATAGGGGAGCAAAAGAATATACGATTGGGAAGATTATCGGAAAAGAATGATTTATCTTTGTAAGCAATAAGCAATAGAATTGCACTATGAGTAAACTGATAAAGACAGACAACGAATATAAAGAGTGGATAGGCGAACTAAAACAGCGTATCCGCCAGAGTCAGATTAAGGCAGCGGTAAAAGTAAATACGGAGTTATTGAAACTATACTGGAGTATAGGAGGTGATATAGTCCGGTTGAAAGCGGAAGCAAAATGGGGAGATGGCATCATTGAACAATTATCCCAAGATCTAAAGACGAATTTTCCAGATATGAGTGGCTTTTCTTCGCGCAACCTTTGGTATATGAAGAAATGGTATTCTTTTTATTCTCAGCCTGATACAAAACTGCCACAAGTTGGGGCGGAAAGTAAAAGTGAGAAACTGCCACAAGTTGTGGCAGAAATAGAAAAGCTCTTTTTCGCAGTTCCATGGGGACATCAACGCTGTATCATTGATAAAATAAAGAACATAAAAGAGGCTGTATTCTATATTAATAAAACTGTAGAAAATGGCTGGAGCCGAAATATGTTACTTAATATGATAGAAAGTAGTCTCTATTACAGAGAAGGTGCTTCTATTAACAATTTCTCATCATGCCTACCGGCATCACAAAGCAGCCTTGCACAGGAACTAACAAAGGACCCTTATAATTTCGACTTCCTCACCCTGCGTGATGGTTATCTTGAACGGGAGTTGGAAGATGCCCTAACTGACAATATCACCA
>VOFD01000321.1_pt1 | contig 16001 bp, 13 predicted proteins | sample 5384101 | NCBI WGS metagenome assembly VOFD01 (sample SAMN12384723, study PRJNA508395) | human gut metagenome | isolation source: healthy gut C | host: Homo sapiens
TCGTCCATTTGATAGAACGTATATGTCCCATCATGAGGGCATTGCTATAAGCATTTCCTTCCACATTTTGGGGAAATCTGCCTTGTGAGGCGTAATACCAGTTGCCGTTGCCGTCGTCAAACACAGCACAATGTGAGATTCCTACCCATCCATAGCTGTTGCTGAATTTGTAGGGGTGAGTAACGACGGGCAGCATTTCTCCTCCATCTTGACTAAGATTGACACCGTCTATGCCGAGGTAAGGACCATTGATATTTCGGGAGCGGCAGACACGGGTATTGTAGGGGTGTCCAATGCGTCATAAGCTACAAATAGATAATAGTAATCGGTAGCGGCATTGTAGATGATTTCCGGTCCTTCCGAGGCTTGCCAGCGGTTCCCCATTTGTCTGGTGGTAATCAATGATCCGTATGCAGCAATGTCTTCGCTGGTTCCCCAAGGGGCTGGCAGTGTGTTTAGGGGTTTCCCTGTTTCGGCATCTACCTCCAAGGCGGCTATACCGCTGTGCCAGGAACCGTAAATCAGGTAATGCTTACCGTCGTTGTCTATCAGGTAGCTTGGGTCGATGGCGTTCCACTTGTAGTAACAGTTGGCCCAGTCGTCGGGTTTGATATGGAAGTTCAGTCCTTTGTCCGAGGCGTTGGTGATAACATAGCCCTTATCTTCCCAGCCGTTGTTGTTGGCGGGGTTTGAGTTCTCCAATAGACCGATGAAGGCGCGTTCGCCCCAAGAGTTCGCTCCATCTAAAGTACCGGGGCACACAATGGAGTAGTACATACGATAAAGCCCGTTTTTACTTTGCGCACACAGGGTGCCCAGTAGCCGAAATCTGTGGTTTCGGGTGAAACCTCGTTCAGCCCCATTTCCTTGCGAATTTCATTTAGCTTCGGAATTACCCATTCGGGTAGTGCCGGCATTACTCCGCCTAAGTATTCCCAGTTTACGAGGTCTTTGGAACGTCTGCCGTGAAAGTGTCGACCGGCTGTATGCGCATTGCCGTAAGAGGCGTCCGTCTGATACATATAGTAATATCCGTCTTCGGCTAGCACCACGGTGGGATCGTGTACGTTTGCTAAGTTCCATTGATTGCGTTGGTCCCAACTGGCTATGTCCACGTAATAGTCTTCATAGGTGGGTGCCACATAGTTCTTGAGCTGTTCGTCAAGGCTTGAGGCTGCTGTGGTTACCGTGAATGTTTCCGAGTAAGTGTAACGACTGTTGCCGTAAACATATGAGCGTATGTAGTAAACGGTATTACCCGTCAAGCCGGAGATGCTTGCACTGAAGTTCTCGTCTGCTTCCACTACATTGTCTTTGATAGTAGGAGTTAAGACGTTTACACTATAGCAGAATCCCCTCTTGGCTACGTTATTCAGATTGCCGGTGACCGATGAATGAACGGTCAGCGAGGTGCCTGTCGTTACAGTTGCTTCGGGAGTGGCTACGACTATATCGCTGTTTCTATTGTATTCGACGTTGTCAAGCCCATCAGAGCAAGCCGTAAAAACCGTCAGCAGGGATATTAAGAAAAATGTTAGTTTTTTCATTGGGTCAGTAAGTTTTTAAGGTCCATACCGTCCTCTGATAAAGAGGGACGGTATGGATGATAGAAAAGTTAATAGTTATTCTTATTCATTGAAGACAAGATGACAATTGTCAACAGTCAATGCAAAGTTCAGGTCGCTGGAATCCACTGCGTTGATGCCTAACTAGTATTGGGCAGAGGTTGTACCTGTAGTACTCTCTATTACTACTTGAATATCGGCGACGCTATTGCCACAGTTCGTTACATAGACTGTGACTTTGGCTCCATTCATACCGGCAAGCCAAGTGCCCCATTCGCCTTGTGTTCCGTTGTGAACGCAGGCTGCATATCCATTACCCCAGCCATAGTTGTCAGCGCGAACCACTGCGTATTCTGCGGTAATATCGGTTTTGCGGAGAATCACAGCGAAGTTGTTCCAGTTGTTAGCCAGGCTACTGTAATTGGTGAATGTAATGTACTTTGTCTCTCCTATAGGTACATTGAAATCGTCAGAGATGGCTCCCCAGAAGACTGTTGAGTTATCTTCGGTTCCTACCATGTTGGTACTGTTCTTCACTACAGAAGCTGTAGATTCGGAGACGGTAACCTCTATCGTTGCGGTGACTTCTTCTCCGGTAGTGGTAGTAATGGTGACGGTCTGAGAGCCTGCTTTCGCAAGAATAGTAGAGAAGCTGAGTTTCTCGTTGTCAACGATTCTTGAACTCCCGTCGGTGTAAGTTGCTGTAACCACCATGCCTGTCGGGTCGAAGGCCATCGTTCGATCTGCCAAACTTTGGGTAGCTTCCGAGGTGTAATAGTAGTATCGTGTGTGCGAGGGCTGGGTAGTCACTTCGATGGATACAATCTGTTCCACAACTTCAAAAGTTGCATTAGCTACAATCGGTTGTTCGCAATTCTCACCTTTAAAGGTCTTGTTATAGATGGCTACAAGGTTTTTTATGCCTGGCTGCTCCATATCGGGAATGGTAGAGATATAAAGCTCAGAAACCGGTACAGTTTTGGTCACTCCCTCTTCAAAGGTAACGATGGCCGATATGTTGGTCATAGCCGATTCAAGCGGAGTACCAACAATGACCTGATTGGGTACGTTCTGTAGTTCCATTGATATCGGATTTTTGTCTTTGGCAGAAGTAAGACCGCCGATAGGCTCAATGTTGGTTTGCTGGAAGTCGATGTAGGAACCTTCTGGAACCAAGAAGCAACGGATGTTGGTGTTGCTTGTATCTGTATTTAGATTTTCTTCCTTGTATGGCTGCGCGTAAGTCTTGGCTGCTGTGCCGTTGGTCATCTTTACGGTGAAAGCGTCTGCATTGGTGCGATCTACGGTGAGTGTCACTTTGCCGCCCAAACTTTGCAGATTGGGGTCTGTTTCGTTTTCATCGGGATTGAGAAGCAACGTGCCCGAGACGTACTGGAAATCGATATGATCGCCCCATTGGGAATTGTAAGTTTCAGGGCTACCAGTAACATCAAAGCGGATGGCTCCGTATTCGGCATATCCTTCACCACCGCGGTCTACATCGTTGGAGATGATAAGGGCAAAGTTCTTGAAATACTTGGTGTCGGTCGCTGGGTTGATGTGGAGGTTGATTACTGCATTCCACTTCTCGCCATCGGGTACTACGTAATACTTGGAGAAAGCAGACCAAAAGCCGGAAGTAAAATCCGTTTTTCCGAAAGTGTACACATCTTCCAACATGCCCTCAAGCACTTCGTCTTCCGGTTGTTTCTTCGAATCTTCAATTTCCTGTATCTTATCGGAAATCCAGTCGGGGGCGTTAACGTCATAAAGTTCGCCATCCGTGCAGCCTGTCAGTGTCAGTAATCCAAAGGTTACGGAACAACAAGCGTATGCTATTTTTTTAGTAATCTCATTGTCTTAAATTTAAAGAGTGTGATTGATTTTATTTGCTTAAATCTACAACTGAACGCACTGTCCAACCATTGTCACGGAAATAAGAAGAGTTGTCCGTGCTATAGTTGGCGGAATTGCCTTTCAGATTGGGGTTATTATTCATCAACTGCTGCACAATGGGTAGGAATTCGTGCCCCGGCAAGTAGGTATCGAAAGAGCTCTTCAGTTCAGGATCGTTTGCTATATCGCTGTAGTTCACAGGATTCTTTACTCCTTCTGTAGAACGACGTACCGTGCCGTGTTCCTTGAGTTGCTGCAAGCGACTGTTGTCATAAAAGAAGCCCCAACGGATGAGGTCGAAGCCTCGACCGAATTCGCAGCCGAATTCCTTAGGACGTTCCACATTCACTCGTCGTCGGTTCCTTGTGATTCTAAGTCAAGGAATTGCACTTCGAAAAGGCTTTCCTTGTTGTTCTCATAGGCAGGACCTTCACGAAAGTTGTCGCCATAGTTATCCATCAGTTCATAAGTACCATATTTTTTGCCGATAATGTCTTTCAGTACAGTAAGGGCGTCTTTGAATTTATGGCGTACCATGAGCGCACGGGCATAGTAACCGGCTGCGGCACCACAGGTGGCACGTCCTTTTTCCCATTCGCCACCTTGATCTCGTGAGGGTAACAATTCCATGGCTTCTTTGAAATCACTTTCCACTTGGTCCAGCACGGCATCATAGGTGCTGTTGCCGGTATAAAGTCCATCCAATGAAGAGTAGGTAGCGTAATCTGTGATGAGGGGCGGGTTCTGATAATAACCTACCAGATTGTAGTATGACAGGCCGCGCAGGAAAAGCATTTGTCCTTTGATGTATTTCATTTTATCGGAAAGTTGGCTGTTATCTTCGCTGCAACGGGAAATGGCAAAGTTACACACATTAACGGTGTAGTACCATTCCCGCCAGGGCCACCACGTAATGTCTGAGGTAACTTCTGCATTGAGGTCATCAAAAGGCAGATACCACACTTGTGAAGAGTTCCAGGCTTCATCGCCACGACACACGTCGATGGTGTAGCCTACACGGGCATAAGAACCCTCCATGCGGATATGGTTGTAGGCGGCAATCACGCATTCCTCCAAATCATCGGCATTAAAACCGAAGGTACTTGAGGTTTGTTGGTTGGGATTTAACAGCTCCAAATTATCATTGCAAGAAGTCAATGTGCCTAATCCCAAAAAGAGAACCAATGCATATTTATTGAGTTTCATATTGTTATGTTTTTAGTGATTAGAAAGTGAAATGAACGCCACACATGAAGGTACGTGCGGTAGGATAAGAACAGAAGTTATATCCCGGTGTGAAGGTACCTCCTGCATAGTCCACATTGTAACCTTTGTAGCCGGTAAAGGTGTGCAGGTTCTGTGCCGACACGTAGAAACGTACATCCGATACGTATTTGCCAAACCATTCGTTGGGGAAGTTGTAGCCCAGTTCTATATTGGCAATCTTCCAATAAGCTGCGTTCTGAATTTTGCGGTCGCTGAAGAGGTCGTTCCAGGCCAGGCTGGCACTGTTGGTGACATAGGTGCGTGGCATGTTGGAAAGGTAAGTGCTGCCGTCTTCGCTGAAGCGGTTGGCGTCGAGCATAGGTACGTCTTTGTTGCCCCAGCCATAGCAAGAGTTCAGAGAGTTGTGGATGTCGTCGCTAACATGATAGTTGAGTGCACCGAACGTAGCGATGCTCAGGTCGAAACGTTTGTATTCGAAGCGGGCGTTCAAACCGAAATTGATCTTAGGCATACCGCTGCCCAATACTACCTGGTCATTGGCATCTACCTTTCCGTTTTCCGTCGGGACCGCTTACGTCCTTATAGAGGCAGTCACCTATTTGGGCGCCTTCTTGTGTGGCATGGTTGTCCAAGTCAGCTTGTGTGCGGGCGATGCCATCATAAACCCATCCGTAGAATTTGCCGATCTCTTCACCTACGTTGGTGATGTAGGCGCCGGAGATGTATGAATCGGTACCGAAGCCCAATGAGGTTACGCGGTTACGGACAGTACTTAAGTTAGCCGACACTTCATACTTGAAGTCGTGGTCTCGGTTGCGGTAAGTAGCTGCAAATTCGAAACCTGAATTGTTCATCGAAGCGGCGTTCATTGTTACGGTGGTATTGGATACACCGGCTTGTTCGGGAACGGGAACAGCATAAAGCAGGTCTTCACTGGTGTTCTTGTACCATTCGGCAGTGAATTCCAGACGGTTGTTGAACAAGGCGAGGTCGATACCCACGTTGTAGCTTTTCTTCTTTTCCCAAGAAAGGTTGTTGTCTACGAAAGTGGAAATAGCAGAACCGGTGATGGGCGTGTTGCCAAAGCTATAAGTCATGTTATTACGTGCCATTACAGCCTGATACATGTATTCACCAATGTTTTCGTTACCGAGCTCGCCATAGCTGGCACGTACCTTGAACATGTTGACAATGTTTCTGTTGAAGGGGAAGAAAGACTCCTTGTCGAAACGCCATCCCACAGAAACAGAAGGGAAGGTGCCCCAACGGATATTTTGGGACAAGCGGGAACTGCCGTCGCGGCGCACGGTTGCCGAGAACAGATAACGCTCGTCGTAGTTGTAGTTGATACGCCCGATGTAGGATAGGAGGGTGTGTTTGTATTCGAAGCTTTCAGCGTAAGTGTTGGCGGCATTCTGGAGTTGCAGGAAGTAAGGCTCGGTGAAGTTGACGCCCCAGCCTGTCAGCAAGTCGGTGTTTTCTTCTTCGTAAGTCTGGCCGGCTACCAGGTTAAAATGGTGTTTGCCGACGGTGGCATCATAAGTCAGCACGTTTTCAATCAAAGCATCGGCATAAGAGCGGGTAGCTTTGGTGAGACGTTCGTTGCTTTTGGCCAGATAGACACGGTTGCTCTGTACCCATGCAGGAATCCAGGTAAAGTCCTTGCAGAAGGTCTTACTGTAAGAGAGGTTTACCTTATAGTTGAGCTTGTGGTTTTGGCTGTCAATACCGATCATTTTCAGGAGATCCACATCGGCAGAGGCTGTTCCTACAAAGCGGTCTACACGGGTATTGCGCTTTAACAGGTTATTTACTAGTAAGGGGTTGGAAGCGGAGATGTCGCCATGCACGGTGTCGTAGTATACACCATAGCCGTAAGCATCATAATTGAAGTTGTTGGCGATTCCCACCAAGTTGTCGAGTACCCATGTAGAAGAATCGTATGCCTTGATGGTGGGTTGCATCAGTAAGGTACCGCGCAGTACGTTGGTTACGTCGCCATACAAACCTTGAACGTATTCGGAAGCATTGGACAAGCCCATGTTGTCTTGGTCGGAGTGAGAGTAGACAGGCTGGTATGGAACTTTATGAACTTGGTTTCCATAGTGTTGTTGACACGTGCGGTGTAACGTTCGTAGTTAGGGCCAGCGCCTTCAAGTGTTCCTTTTTGGTTGTAGTAATCTAATGAAACGTTATAAGTATTGTGGGCACCGCCACCGGAGAGGTTCACATTGTGATTTTGACGGATACCTGTTTTGAACACTTCTTTAAACCAGTTGGTATTGGTGTTATCCTGGAAATGATATTTTCCGGTGGTACTGTCCAGCTTGTAACCGCCGGGCAGCGGAGTGTTGGAGTTGGCGCATGCCTGACCGATGTACTGGCTGTATTGGTCGGCATCCATTACGTCATAGACACTACTGGGAATGTAGTCCATACCTACGTACCCATTGTAGTCTACTTTCAGCGGTTGGTCTTTCTGTCCGCGTTTAGTGGTGATGATAATTACACCGTTGGCGGCGCGCGAACCGTAGATGGCGGCAGCCGATGCATCCTTCAGAATTTGGATGGTTTCAATATCGTTTGAAGAGAAATCGCGGATGGAAGTACCCATGGGAACGCCATCGATAACATAAAGAGGAGCGGTGCTACCGAAAGATCCGACACCACGGATGCGGACGGTAGGATCGGCGCCGGGCTGTCCGTCGGAGGTGATTTGCACACCGGAAACCTTACCTTCGAGCATGGTGGAGATATTGGAATGGGATGTCTGTTTCAAGGCTTCCGTGTCTACTACAGCTACAGAACCGGTCAAATCGGATTTCTTTTGTGTGCCATAACCTATGACAACAACTTGTTCCAGCATCTGGTTGTCGGGTTGCAATTGGATAGCTTCAATGATAGCGCGGTTACGAACAGCCACTTCACGTTCCTTATAACCCACATAGCTTATTAAAAGGGTGGCGTTTCCAAGAACCTCCAGTTGGAAGTTTCCGTCGAGGTCGGTAATAGTTCCGCCTTGTCCGCCTTTAATTCTGACAGTAGCTCCTGTCAAGGGCTCACCTTGTTCATCGATAACTTGACCGCGAACCTTGATAGCCGGAGATTGTGCCACGGTAGCTATAGCAGGTGTGGGATACACCATCATGCCACCCATAGCACACAGACTAAGCATTACGGAAAATAATAAATGTTTCCTCATTTTTTAAGTATTAAATTAGTAGATTAAATTGTTGCTGATGTATTGAATTGAGATGTTGGATTATTGTACAATCTAATGTTGAATACTCTAGGTAGACAAACCACAGAGTTTATAAATATGCTGGAGCTATTCTTCATAATATTTAAGATTAGGATTAGACTTTAAAAGCAGGGTTCTCCGCTTCGCAGAAATCGCTGACCTCGAAATAGGAGTTTTTGTAGTTTTCTTTAATAACATCCATGATTCGGTTGAGGAATTTCTTGTCACCCGATTCTTCTTCCATATTCAGGGTATCTATATCCATGGCTATGGCAAACTTTTTTTTGATAGCGTTTGCGGTTCTCAAGGATATTCTCTATGCGGGTAAGCAACAGCGTCTCGTCAAAAGGTTTCAGCAGATATTCGTCTACTCCTGTGCGGTAGCTCTCCAGACGTGATTCCTGAGATGTCTTGGCAGTGAGCATGAGGAAAGGGATATGAGAGATGGTAAAATTCTCCTTTACCCGGCGGGACAGCTCGATGCCGTCCATTATGGGCATCATCAGGTCGCTGATGATGAAGTCTAGCGCATGCGAGTTCAGTATGGTCAGGGCTTCCTCGCCATGAGCCGCTTCTAGTACATTATATTTGTCCCGCAGGATAGAACGGATATATCCGCGCATATCTGCGTTGTCTTCTACGACCAGAATAGACAAACCCTTTCCGGTACTTTCGGATGCCTGTACTGTGTCATCGGCAACCGTAAGCTGCGGAGTACTTTCGGCTATTGTTTTCATTGTGCTGTTTTCCGAAGTTACTGGCAGAAGAATACGGAGGGAACAGCCGGTCGTATGGTTGTTTTGTGCATGGATTTCACCACCATGCATTTGTACGATACGCTTGCACAAATAAAGTCCGATGCCGCTTCCCGCCTGTCCGTACATGGGATATTTGGTTTGCCCTTGCGACTGGTAGAAACGATTGAATATCTTATTTATATCCTCGTCGGGAATACCGCCACCGGTATCGCTGATGCAGATGTAAAGCGTTAACTTGCCGCTAGCGGCAGAAGGCAGCAAAGCAATGAATAAAGATACGTTTCCACCGTTGGGCGTGAACTTGATGGCATTGCTCAGCAAGTTTGTTAAAACCTTGTGCATAGCTTCCTCATCATAGGATATTTCCGGTGAAGACATCCGGTAATAACGTTTCAGTGTGATATTCCTTTCTTTGGCAAAGACCTCGAAAGGAACTATCAGCTCGTTGGCGAATTTTAGAAAATTGTTTCTCGTTTTCACTATCTCCAGCTTGTCCGATTCCACTTTACGGAAGTCCATAAGCTGGTTGACAAGTGACAACAGGTATTTGGAGTTGCGTTCTACAAAGTGAAGCTGTTCGATGACCTGGGGATTGTAGCTTAGTTTCAGTGCACGCTCTATCGGACCCATGATCAGTGTGATTGGAGTACGGAATTCGTGTGTGATATTGGTGAAGAACGCTATCTTGTCCAATGTAAGTTCCTGTATCTTGCGCGTCATTTTGGTAAGCTGCGCTTTCTGTCGGGTAATCTTTTCGTTCTGTTGTTTCAATATCTGGTTTTGGCGTGACAGTTCTTCGTTCTGTTCTTCCAGTAGTTCTTTTTGCCTCTCTAGTTCATGGGTGCGTTGCTCCACCTTAAGGCGCAGTTTTTCTTTCTGCTCTTTCAGGCTCCGTATACGCCATTGGTAGAATTGCCAGGCAGCGAATGCGACAAGGACGATTACGATCAGTGTGAACCATGTCGTCTTGTAGAAATAGGGTTGGATTGTGATTTGAAGTTCCGTTATGTTTTCTTCTTCTGCTGCTTGGTCATAGGGTGTATATTTCACTTGCAGCGTATAGTCTCCCGGAGACAGGTTAGTGTAGGTGGCAAAACGTCTGTTGCCGGGTACGTGTATCCACCGATTGTCAAAACCAAGCAGGCGGTAACTGTAGGTCGCAGTATTATCGGTCTCGTAGTTGAGTGCGGAAAATTCCAGTGAAAAAGACTTTTCACGTTCGTGAATACAGATTGTCTTGCTTACGGCAATATCCAGCGGCAGGTATTCGTTGCCGGGGAATATTTCTTTATTTTCTACTTTTAAACGGGTGAACCGTACTTTTGAAGGTTGAATTGGAACGGTAGGCAATGTACAGTCTATGGCAACTAATCCGGATACTGTACCGAGGTAGAGCTTACTGTACCGAGAACGGTAAGCGGCATTCCAATAAAATTGAGTATCGGTAAGACCATCTTGCCGGTTGTAGTTGATAAAATGGTTTTCTGTAGGTTGAAAGCGTGACAGCCCGTTGTTGGTCGCTATCCAGATATACCCTTTGTCATCTTCCAGAATACCGCGGATGCTGTTGTCGGGAAGGCCGTGAAGGGAGTTGTAACAAATAAATTGGACTTCTCCGCGTTCGTCTTGCATACACTTGTAAATGCCGTAACCGTTGCTTCCCAACCATAGTATACCGTCCTGGGCTTCGTAAAAAGCAACATATCTTTTTCTATCAGTCCGGAGGACGGATCATCCAGTTTGTATTTCAGATGGCGGTATCGGAATACCCCGTCCGAAGACGAGGCGGGACGGGAATGCAGATCGATGATATAAACACCGTCCAGACAACCTATCCATAGCTGCCCGTTCTTGTCTATGATAGAGCCGATACAACCGCGTATATCTTCGGCTGCGCGATTGGCGAACGGCGAGCAAAGCTGCTTATGTTTCAGGTCGTAAAAGAATAATCCTTGGTTTGCTCCAATCCACATGCCGTTGTTGATAGAGTCGTAAGCCAGCGCTCCGATAAAGTCTATGGGATAGTTATCCTTGTTCTCGGCTGTGATAGCTTCTATCCTGTGCTGTGGATTTTGTGGGTTAATAAGGTTTATGCCGCCACCCCATGTGCCAATCCATAATCTTCCTTGTCCGTCGGCGGTGATGGCGCTTACCGAGTTATGGGTAAGTGTACCGCTTTCGTGCGTATAATGAATGAAGCTGTCGCTTCCTGCCGCCTTTTTTATTCAGTCCTCCTTCTACCGTGCCTACCCATAGGTTACCACTATGATCTTCGTAAATGGCGTTCACCGGATTGTGGGAGATTGTTTGGGGATTCTTGTTATCATACTGATAATTCTGTAGGGACAGGCGTTTGGCGGTTATTTTATTGATACCGCCACTCGGTTCCTACCCAGATATGTTTCCCCTCTACAGTGATGCAGTTGATAAAATTGCTGTTCAGTAGTTTGCTGCCGGTATTGGATACTTGGTCGCTTATGCGCTCGAAATTGTCTTTTATGGGGTTGTATATATTGATACCTTTCAGGCTGGCAACCAGTAGTTGCTTGTCATTGGTTATGGCAAGGCAGGTCAGGAAGTTCTGTGAAAGGGAATGTGGATTGCCGGGGACATGCACATATTGTTTCACTATATTCTCGTTTTTATTATATCGGTACAAACCCTTGTCGGAGGCAATCCATACTTCATTTTCTTTGGCTATAAAGTCTGTAAAATACATATCCGGTGCAAAGCTCAGGCAGTCTGCAATCAGTGTCTCTTTTAGTTCGTTTTGTACAGTCATGCCTATCTTGTATAATCGACCGTTGATTCCTATCCATACTTTTCCCTCGTTTTCCACATCTTTGAAGGTGATGTCGTATCGGTAGGGGTTGGGGATCTCTAGCGAGTGGATGCTTTCTATATCTCCATTGGTGTGGAAAGCGATGCGGTGCAGGCTATTACCACAATATAGCCAGATACATCCGTTGGCGTCTTGCGTGACCATAAAAGCCGGTTGCCGGATGAGTTCTTCCAGCTTCTTATTGGGGGCGGGCAGTACGGACTGCATGGTTGTCAGGTCGATAATATCCGTACCCCCTTCCGATACAACCCAAAGCCGCCGGAAGTTGTCTTCGTGGACTTTGCGTATGAAGTTGCTTTTGAGTCGGCAATGTGGGGTAGCCGGGGTAAAGTTGATGAATTCGTAGCCATCGTATCTGGATAGTCCGCCACCCGACATTGAAATCCAAAGAAAACCCTGCCGGTCTTTGTATATATCGTCAACAAAATTATTGGGAAGCCCCTCATTCATTGTTATATATATTGTATTATACCGGTTGGTAAAAGACTCCTGTGCCCGCAAGAAAGTGGGGCTTGCCAAAGCGATATATAATATAATAAGGTGGAAAAACTTATGCATTGTTTTATCATTTGGTATTAGCACAAGCAAAGTTAATAGATTACTTGTGATGACCATAAAATGTTCGTGGTCTTTTGTGAAGTTGGAGGATTGTCCACCTTAAAAGGTCATATATCCACCTCTACAGCTTTGGGCGTGACGTACATTTGCATTGTAATTTTTAATTAGCTAATATTATGGGAAAATTGTTATGCGTAGTTGTCATGTCTGCGGGAATTTTGTTTGCTGGCTGTAACTCTCCGGTTTTTACTCCTGTGGCTTCGCCCAATCCCTGGCAGGATGACTATTCCGCTTTGTCTTCTATGGACAATTACCACTCGTGGGGAACTTACAATGTACATGATCCGTCGTGCTGTAAACTGGGTGATTATTATTATATGTATTCCACCGATGCCATTTTGGGGGAGAACCGTAAAGAAGCCGAGGAGAAGAATGTTCCGTTGGGTTTCATACAGGTACGTCGCTCCAAAGATCTTGTTAAGTGGGAATTTATCGGCTGGGCTTTCCCTGAAATACCGCATGAGGCGGTAGAATGGGTGCGTTCGCATGCAGACGGGAAAGGGGCAACCAATATCTGGGCTCCTTATATAATACCTTTCGGTGACAAATACAGGCTTTATTACTGTGTCTCGGCTTTTGGCCTTAAGACATCCTATATAGGATTGGCGGAATCCGCATCGCCCGAAGGACCCTGGATGCAACGGGGATGTGTGGTCAAGACCGATGCAACTTCGGTAATGAATGCCATCGACCCGAGTATTATAGCTGATTCCGCTACCGGAAAGTGGTGGATGCATTACGGTTCGTTCTTCGGCGGATTGTACTGTGTTGAGTTGAATCCCGAAACAGGACTTCCTGTCCAGGAAGGAGACCAGGGGCATCTTATCGCCCGTCGTGCCACTTATTGGAAAGATAATCTGGAAGCGCCCGAAATTATTTATAATCCCGAACTGAAACAATATTACCTGTTTGTTTCATACGATCCGTTGATGACTACTTATAATGTGCGGGTAGGACGTTCGGATAAGGCAGAAGGCCCGTTTGTCGATTACTTTGGTGTGGAACTGAAAGATACTACCAACAATTTTCCTATCTTGACAGCCCCATATCGTTTCAACAATCATCCGGGTTGGGCGGGTACGGCACACTGCGCTGTCTTCACTTCGGATGAAGGACAATATTTTATGGCGCATCAAGGACGTTTGTCTCCGCATAACCAGATGATGGATATTCATCTGCGCCAAGTTTTCTTCACATCTGACGGTTGGCCCGTGGTATCGCCCGAACGTTATACCGGTAGTGCTTCCCGTAAATTTTCGGCAGCTGATATAGTAGGCGAGTGGGAGATTATACGTGTGCAGGAACCCGCGTATGAGCGTCAGTTACAAGCTGGCCAAATCTTGTGGGGCGAAGGTCAGCTTAAAAACGAAGAGTGGAATGTTTCCTGCACGTTGTCTTTGAAGAAGGACGGGCAGTTGGATGAGAATAAAGGTTATTGGAAGTTTGCGGAAAGAGGACAGCTATTGTCTTTGACGCTGAACGGTGAATACGTAGATAACCTGCTTGTATTTGCCGGACATGATTGGGAAAATGAAACAGAAACCGTTCTTTTTACCGGTCTGGATAGTCGGGGACGTTCCGTCTGGGGAAAAAGAACTAAGTAATCAATTATAATTTTTATTTTGAAACCATGAAAAGATACACTGGATTATTAATGGCGCTGACCCTTACCGCGGGTATGACGCTTCAGGCACAAACCAATGAGTTTGTGATACAAACCAAGAAATTAGGCGCAGAGATTCAGCCTACTATGTATGGGCTGTTTTTTGAGGATATCAACTATGCCGCTGATGGCGGACTATATGCCGAGTTAGTGAAGAACCGTTCGTTTGAATTCCCTCAAAATTTGATGGGATGGAAAACTTTTGGTAATGTGACTTTGCAGGATGACGGACCTTTTGAGAAGAATCCTCATTATGTTCGCTTGTCTGATCCGGGACATCCGCATAAGCACACCGGACTCGACAATGAAGGATTCTTTGGCATCGGTGTAAAAGCCGGAGAAGAGTATCGCTTTTTCCGTATGGGCACGTTTGCCTCAAGGAGGAACAGCAGAAAAAAATCCGTATAGAGTTGGTAGATACCAAATCTATGGGCGAACATCATGCTTTCGCTACAGCAACATTGACTATTGATTCGAAAGAATGGAAAAAGTATCATGTTATTCTGAAGCCCAGCATAACAGATCCAAAGTCAACATTACGTATTTTCCTTGCTTCAGGGGGAACAGTCGATTTGGAACACGTTTCCCTTTTCCCAGTCGATACGTGGAAAGGACATGAGAATGGTTTGCGTAAAGACCTTGCGCAAGCTTTACAGATATCAAACCGGGTGTTTTCCGTTTCCCCGGCGGATGTATCGTTGAAGGAACAGATTTGGCTACGCGTTATGACTGGAAAAAATCAGTAGGCCCTGTAGAAAATCGTCCCCTGAATGAGAATCGTTGGGAATATACTTTCCCGCATCGTTTCTATCCCGATTATTTTCAGAGCTATGGATTAGGCTTTTTTGAGTTCTTCCAACTTTCGGAAGAAATAGGAGCAGAGCCGCTTCCTGTATTGAGTTGTGGTCTGGCTTGTCAGTTTCAGAATTCAGATGCAGAGGCACATGCGGCTGTTTGCGATTTGGACAGCTATGTGCAGGATGCTCTTGATCTGATAGAATCTGCCAATGGGGATGTGGCCACGAAATGGGGAAAACTGCGTGCCGATATGGGCCACCCTGCATCGTTCAACCTGAAATTCATTGGTATAGGTAATGAGCAGTGGGGACCGGAATATCCGGAACACCTCGAACCGTTTATCAAGGCTATTCGTAAAGCCTATCCGGATATCAAGATTGTTGGAAGTTCCGGACCTCAGACTCTGAAGGAAAACAGTTCGAATATCTATGGCCGGAAATGAAACGTCTGAAAGTTGATGTCCATGTTGCAATCGCGCAGGAATTCTACTTCCGGATGATTCTTCTTGATGGCAGCCACTACATTTTCGCAGCTTTGGCGGCGTTTGTTATAAGCTGAGGAAGCCAGTTCGTGTTTTACAACAGAATCGACTAATACCAACCGATAACCTTCCGGGCGGAACGGGTAATATTTGTATTCCAAAGAGCGGCAATCAAGACGCATCAGATGTCCTTCTTTGCCGAATACGGAAGCGAACTGGTCCATAATGCCGCAGTTTACGCCGCAATAGTTATGTTCTGTAGTAAGCAAGAGCTGCGATAATCAGCCAGTAGCTGGCCATATAACCTACAGAGTCAGAGATGCTTTGTTGGATCAACGGCAATACACCACCACCAACAACCATCATCATGAAGATGCCGGATGCCTGGGCTGTATATTTACCTAATCCTTCTACAGCAAGATTGAAAATACCTCCCCACATTACAGAAGTACAAAGACCGCAAAGTACGAGGAACAATGCGCTGACAGGTACTTGTGCCATCATAAATCCTTCACCTACAGTGTAACCGGGCATTGAAGCTGTTACATCTTTCGGAGTGAAGATAGCAATCAATACAAAAACAATAGCGGTAGCAGATACAACGATTAACTGTGTACGGCTGGAAACTTTACCGCTGATAGCGCTACTTGCAGTACGTCCTACAAGCATCAGCAACCAGTAGATAGCAGCAATAGCACCACCGATAGCAGCACCGTTCATCATAATTCCGGCACCCTTATCGCTTGCGTCGGCAAGATAGAAGTTCAGTGTACCCGGGATACCGATTTCGATACCTACATAGATGAAGATACCAACTACACCTAATACAGTGTGGCGGAAACTCCATGGACTATGAGAGAATTTTTCTTTCTTCGCTCCACTTTTCTGAAGATGTGGCTCAGGGATAGCTAC
>VOFD01000372.1_pt1 | contig 16001 bp, 19 predicted proteins | sample 5384101 | NCBI WGS metagenome assembly VOFD01 (sample SAMN12384723, study PRJNA508395) | human gut metagenome | isolation source: healthy gut C | host: Homo sapiens
AGGCCGCCTTCGCCACTGGTGTTCCTCCCGATCTCTACGCATTTCACCGCTACACCGGGAATTCCGCCTACCTCTACTCCACTCAAGATATACAGTTTCAAAGGCAGTTTACCAGTTAAGCCCATAGATTTCACATCTGACTTGCATCCCCGCCTACGCACCCTTTACACCCAGTAATTCCGGACAACGCTTGCTCCCTACGTATTACCGCGGCTGCTGGCACGTAGTTAGCCGGAGCTTATTCATTAAGTACCGTCGTTTTTCGTCCTTAATAAAAGAAGTTTACAATCCGAAGACCTTCATCCTTCACGCGGCGTTGCTGCGTCAGGGTTGCCCCCATTGCGCAATATCCCCCACTGCTGCCTCCCGTAGGAGTCTGGGCCGTGTCTCAGTCCCAATGTGGCCGTTCAACCTCTCAGTCCGGCTACCGATCGCGGTCTTGGTGAGCCGTTACCTCACCAACTAACTAATCGGACGCGAGTCCATCTTCAAGCGATAAAATCTTTGATATCAGAACCATGTGGTTCCGATATATCATGCGGTATTAGCATTCTTTTCAGAATGTTATCCCCCTCTTGAAGGCAGGTTACTCACGCGTTACTCACCCGTCCGCCACTAAACTAAATCAAATTCATTCCGAAGAAATCTTTCAAAACAGTTCCGTTCGACTTGCATGTGTTAGGCACGCCGCCAGCGTTCGTCCTGAGCCAGGATCAAACTCTCTAAAATTTGTATCTCAACAGCCTTTCGACTGTTCAAACCAATTTCAGAGCTTTAATCGCTCATTGACGAATATGTCACTGACTATATCCGTAATTCCTGATGCTTTTTTTAGTGTACATCTCACTGTAATTCTTTGAGCTTTCCTCAAAGTCATTACGGGTTTCTTTACTATTTTCTCGTTGTTTATTTTACAACACAAGATTATCAAGCAGCTTGCAGAAAAGGAAAATTTCGTTGTAGTCGGTAGATGCGCCGACTATGTTCTTAAAGATAATCCGAAGCTTGTGAAGGTATATATTTATGCTGATCTTGATAAGAGAATTAAAAGAGCTGTTGACAGACAGGACATTGACCCTGCCAGAGCCAAACAGGCAGTTTTGAAGGCAGACAAGAACAGAGCAAATTACTATAGTTTTTATTCAGGGAAAAAATGGGGTCTTCCGGACAACTATGATTTGTGCCTTAACAGCACAAACCTGACAGTTGATCAGGCCGTTGACATTATTATCAGTTACATTAACATTTGTAACTCAAACAAAAAATAATACTCATATTCGATCATTTCCTGAATATACTATATTGTTTTATTAAGGAGGTGTACTATATGAAATTTGTCATTATGGATCTTGATGATTTTATCTTTGGTAACGAAGAATGGCACGAGAGCGAAAGATAATCGCTTTTCGACAGAATTTTAATTTATTTACCGTGATTTTTTATCATTGACATAAAATCAAAAAAGAGGCGGATACTTAATCAAAAGTATCCGCCTTTTTGTTGCCCCTTAAAACGAAACGAGGGCTTGCATTAATATTGTATGCGTCAAAATCGCAATTATTCATTGTTATTTATAAAAGAAAGCGGATCGGCGTACTTGCCATCAATCTTCACTTCAATGTGTATATGGTTTTCGTCCCCCGCCTCAAAGGGGACTGCACCGATTGTACCGACTTTCTTTCCGACATCGATTGAATCACCCTTGTTTACGTCAACCGAGCCAAGTCCGCAATATCTGCATATGACATTGTCGGTTGAAATTTCAACGATTTTGCCGAGCATTTTATCCTCACAAACATTAGTTACCACTCCGCCCGTCATTGCGGTTACATCATCGCCGAGTTTACCGCCGAAATCAACTCCCGTGTGCGGTTTCCATACATTCAAAGTTTTGAAATAAACACTTTTTCGCTGTACTCACGAACAACATTGTTTGAATTAAGCGGATAGTTCAGGCTCAAATCTGTTGAAAGCATTGTTTCAAGAGCGTTTTTTGAACTTTCTGTCGGATTTGTTGACGGTTCTTCGGTTGCCGCAATGGTAGGAACTTCGACATCAAGCTTAACCTCGGGCAAGGTTTGGGTTACACCCGTGACATTTTCATTAACCTTAACCTCATTGCTTTGAGTTGCGGCAGGAGTTTTTGCACTTGGCACTGATAATGTATTGTAGGTTGAGTACACCGCCATGCAAACGGCAATCAGACAAATTGAGCAAGCCGTGTAAAATCCGATTTTTTCACGGCGACTGCGTTTTTTCTTTCTGTTGTTATAATAATCGCTCATAAAAAAGCACCTCCGTTTCTATTATTGACTGAGGTGCTAAATTTATACAGTTGTATATACAAAAATCCCTCCCGAAAAACGAGAGGGATAAGTTTGTTTTTAAGTATCAATTAGTATAATACTTTTCTGCAAACAGCATTGATTGACTCCGGAATTTCGCTTTCATCAGCAGAAATAAGGAGAACAATGTTAGTTGATGCAGTTTCGGCAAGATCCTGAAGCTTCTTTGTGAAGGTTTCAAGGCCTGCAAGAGCCTCCGGGCAAATCTTGAATGTTGAGTCAACGAGAATGTCAGTAACATCATAGTTGCCTGCGCAGATACCGCTGATAAAACCGAAAAGCATATCATAACCGCTGATGAGATACTGCTCTGTATCAATAAGTCTTGCCTTATGTGTAACATCATATGTGAGCTTTTGAGCCTTTTTTCAATTACAACAACATTGCCTGTTGAAGCGGCAACAGCCTCGTTAGCAAGAGAGATGAGCTTTTTTAGTTTTGCCTGTTCCTTTTTTACCGATAAGTAAAGTAACCATAATTAGTTCCTCCGTTGTTATACTTTATTAAGAAATTATCCGAGTCTTGCCTCAAGAGCAGCCTTCTGATCCTCATAGCCCGGCTTGCCGAGAAGAGCGAACATATTCTTCTTGTAGCTTTCAACACCCGGCTGGTTAAAAGGATTTACACCGAGCATATAGCCTGAAATCGCACAAGCCTTCTCAAAGAAGTAGATGAGATAGCCAAGCTCTGATTCGTTCATTTCGGGAACATTAAGAACAATGTTCGGTACACCGCCGTCATTATGAGCGAGAACTGTACCCTCGAAAGCCTTCTGATTTACGAATCCCATTGTCTTGCCCGAAAGGAAGTTAAGACCGTCAACATTTGTCGGGTCTGTACCGAGAGTAACTTCTTTTTTACATTTATCAAAGAGAACAACAGTTTCAAACATTGTGCGTCTGCCGTCCTGAATGTACTGACCGAGTGAATGAAGGTCTGTTGAGAAGATAACGCTTGCAGGGAAAATACCCTTGTTATCCTTGCCTTCACTCTCTGCAAAGAGCTGCTTGAACCACTCTGACATCATTGTGTAAGCCGGCTCATAAGAAACCATAACTTCCATAGTTTTGCCCTTGCGGTAAAGCATATTTCTGATTGCAGCATATTTGTAACAATCGTTTGTCTTTAAATCATCGTTGTCAAATTCTTTCTGAGCTGTTGCGGCACCCTGCATAAGAGCGTCAATATCAGCACCCGAAACTGCGATAGGAAGAAGACCTACTGCTGTGAGAACCGAGAAACGGCCGCCTACATCATCCGGAACAACAAATGTTTCGTAACCTTCTTCGTCGGCAAGAGCCTTGAGTGTACCCTTAGCCTTGTCAGTTGTGCAGTAAATACGCTCTCTTGCGCCCTCTTTACCGTACTTCTTTTCGAGCATTTCACGGAACACACGGAAAGCGATAGCAGGCTCAGTTGTTGTTCCTGACTTGGAAATCATATTTACGGAAACATCCTTGCCCTCGCAAAGCTCCATAATTTCTGCAAGTGCAGATGAGCTGATTGAGTTACCTGTGAAGAAAATCTGCGGTGTGTCCTTGCAGGTAAGGTTGTAGTTCTGTGATGAAAGAAATTCAATAGCCGCTCTTGCGCCGAGGTAAGAACCGCCGATACCGATTACGATGAATACATCAGTATCTTTCTTGATTTTCTCTGCACACTTCTTGATGCGTGCGAACTCTTCCTTGTCATAATCTGTAGGAAGATTGAGCCAACCCAAAAAGTCGTTGCCGAGGCCGCTGCCGTCATGCAACACCTTGTGAGCTGCTTTAACTTCGGCAGCAACACCGTCATATTCGTGTTCGCCGATAAAATCACTTAAATACTTGTCATTTAACTTTGTTGCCATTTATAAATTCCTCCAAAATTCCTATAGCGAAAATAGAATCGCAATAAGTATCTTTGTTGTTTTATTATACTATAATATGAGCGTTTTTGCAAGGTCAATTTGTGAATTTTTAAAATAAACCCGCATTGTTTTTTGCACTGCTTTTAATAACAATGCACAAAAGCCTGATTTTCCGACAAAATCAAAGCGAAATCAGTGAAGCGAACACATTTCAAGCAATGCACCGAAGCTTGTTTTTGAACAGAATCGCCTGCACAAATATCAAAGCTCTGCGCCTTTTTTGAATTTACAAGATATGTAAGCGTACCTATCTTTCTATTCTTTTTCAACTGGAGCGTCAATCTTGTCGGGCAGGTCGATTTCGGTTGTAATTTTAGCACCACTGCCCTTATCAACCACTATTTTTGAAGAAACCTTACATTCAAGCTTTACGCTGTCGGTCATACCGCCGTTCACTTCAATGCTTTTCGGCATATCTTCGGGAAGTGTTAATTCTTTTACGGAAACATTCGCAAAGCCGTAATCAAGAAGTGCCGCCGCATCTGCAAATCGCTCTTTGCCTGTTTTACAGCCGAGAACAACACTTATCAGCGAAACATCTCCCCTTGTTGCGGTTGCAGACATACAGCAACCCGCATCGTTGGTTGTGCCTGTTTTCAATCCCGTAATTCCGTTATAGGTTTTCAACAGCTTGTTCGTGTTGACAATCTGAGTTTTACCGCCACGAAGATTATCGAGCCAAATTGATGTGTAGTCAAAAATTTTCTCATGCTTTGTAAGCTCTCTTGACATAAGCGCAACATCATAGGCAGAGGTTATATGCCCCTCCTCATCAAGTCCGTTACAGTTTTTGAAAACGGTGTCGTTCATTCCGAGTTCTTTGGCACGGCTGTTCATTTTTTTCAACAAAAGCGTCCTCACTTCCGCTGATATGCTCCGCAAGCGCAACCGCCGCATCGTTGGCAGATACAACAACCGTTGCCTTTATCATATCATCCGCACTCATGGTTTCCCCTTTTTCAAGCCAAATGTCACTTCCGCCCATTCCTGCGGCGTGTTCGGATGCAGTAATTTCATCGTCAAGGCTTAATTTTCCGCTGTCAACAGCCTCAAAGACGAGCAAAAGCGTCATTACCTTTGTTACGGACGCACATGGTCTTTGCTCATGCGGATTTTTCTCAAAAAGAACTTTGCCTGTTGACGATTCCATAAGCACGGCAGACGGAGCGGATATGCTGTCCGCACTGAGAGCATTCACCTTTAATCCGACAAACTGCGAAATTAAAAGCACAGCACACAATGTTATTGAAACAAATGCCTTTCTTAACATAAAAACACCTCGTTCATTAATATGAACAAGGTGTCGAATGTATGTAATAAAATATGTGCATTTTTTAAAGCTGTAACTTTTAGTACTGCTCAATAAGACAAACTGCGTGAGCGGAAATGCCCTCAAGTCTGCCTGTAAAGCCGAGCTTTTCCTCGGTAGTAGCCTTAACGCTGACGAGCGAAATATCAATTCCGCAGGCATTGGCAATATTCTTTCTCATTTCGTCAATATGCGGTTTCAGCTTTGGCTGTTGAGCAATAACGGTTGAGTCGATATTGACAATTCTGTAGTTGTACTCGGCAAGCACACGGCACACCTCTTTCAAAAGAAGAATACTGTCTGCGCCCTTATACTTTTCATCTGTATCGGGAAACAGCTTTCCGATATCACCGAGAGCCGCAGCACCGAGAAGTGCGTCCATAATTGCGTGAACAAGCACATCGGCATCCGAATGACCGAGAAGTCCGAGTTCAAAGGGAATCTCTGTACCGCCGATTATCAGCTTTCTGTTCTCGGCAAATTTATGCACATCATATCCGTGACCGATTCTCATATAAATCTCCTTTGCACAATCAACCCTGTTGTCTTGACTTGAGAATACTCTCGGCAATCACAATGTCAATCGGGGTTGTCAGTTTAATATTTTCCTCATTGCCCTTTACAACAAGAACCTCACCGCCCATGTTTTCAATCAGCGAACAATCGTCTGTAAAGTTGATGATATTATCGCCGGCATTTTCAAGAGCAAAGCGGTACAGATCACGCTCAAAAACCTGCGGAGTCTGAACTGCACGGAGCTGTGAACGGATAGGAGTGCTTTCTATATTATTGAAACCGTCAACAACCTTGATTGTATCTTTTACGGAAGTTCCGAGAGTTGCCGCACCCGTATCAAAAGCCGCCTCAACAACACGCTCGATTTCTTCAACGGTAATAAGCGGTCTTGCACCGTCATGAATAGCATAGTATTTGGCGTTTTCACTGCACGCACCAATTCCGTTACGCACGCTGTCGGCACGGCTGTCACCGCCCTTGACAAGTTTTGCAACCTTGTTGAAACCGTTAAGCTCGATAATTTTATTGATTCTGTCGTTATCCTGTTCACGGCAGACAATTACAATTTCTTTGATAAGGTGGCATTTTTGGAATGCCTTCAGGGTGTATTCAATTGCAGGTCGTGACAAAAGCGGAATAAACTGCTTGCTGTCGGCAATTCCCATTCTCACAGAACCGCCTGCCGCAACAATAACCGCAGATACAAAAGCTGACATATTCAACCCTCCGTAAATTTATTTTGCAATTTTATGTGTAATTTCTTTTTAAAGAAAATTAAATCTTGTCAAGAGCCTGACTGATGTCGGCAATAAGATCGTCAACATTTTCAAGACCTACCGAAAGTCTGATAAGGTCGGGTGCAACACCTGCCTCAATAAGCTGTTCGTCCGTCATCTGACGGTGGGTGTGACTTGCGGGATGAAGAATACAGGTCTTTGCGTCTGCAACATGAGTTTCAATGTCGCAGAGCTTTAAGCTGTCCATAAATTTAACAGCACAATCTCTTCCGCCCTTAACCGCAAAAGAAAGTACACCGCATGAGCCGTTCGGAAGATACTTTTCAGCAAGTGCGTGATATTTGTCATCTTCAAGGTCGGGATAATCAACCCACGCAACCTTGTCATTAGCCTTGAGGAATTTTGCAATTTCAAGAGCATTTTTGCAATGTCTTTCCATTCTCACATGAAGACTTTCAAGACCGTTCATAACATAAAAAGCATTCTGCGGTGACTGGATTGAACCGAGGTCACGCATAAGCTGAGAAGTAGCCTTTGTAATGTAGCCGAGCTTGCCGAATTTTTTCGGCATAGACAATGCCGTGATATGAATCATCGGGAGTTGTAAGTCCCGGATATTTGTCGGCATATTTCAGCCAGTCAAAGTTGCCGCTGTCAACAATTGCACCGCCGACAGAAACACCGTGACCGTCCATATATTTTGTGGTTGAGTGAGTAACAATGTCAGCACCCCACTTAATCGGCTGACAATTGACAGGGGTTGCAAAAGTGTTGTCAACAATAAGCGGAACACCGTGTGAGTGAGCAAGTCTTGCAAACTTTTCAATATCAAGAACAGACACGGTCGGGTTGGTTATTGTTTCACCGAACATTGCCCTTGTGTTTGGTTTGAAAGCCTTTGCAAGCTCTTCTTCGGGAAGATTCTGATCGACAAAAGTAACATCAATGCCCATTTTCTTCATTGTAACACCGAGCAGATTATATGTACCGCCGTAGATTGCAGACGATGCAACAATGTGACTGCCTGTTTCGCAGATGTTGAAAAGTGCAAAGAAGTTAGCCGCCTGACCGCTTGATGTGAGCATTGCGGCAACACCGCCCTCAAGGTCGGCAATTTTTGCGGCAGTCATATCATTTGACGGGTTCTGCAGACGGGTATAAAAATATCCGCTGTCCTCAAGGTCAAAAAGTCTACCCATTGCATCACTTGAATCATACTTAAAGGTGGTGCTTTGATAAATGGGCATCTGTCTGGGTTCTCCGTTCTTAGGCACATAGCCGGAATGCAAACACTTTGTTTCCTGTTTCATTGTAAAAAATCCTCCGTAATTTCATTCATTTTAACTAAATATTAACTCAAAATCGGATACCGAATTATCCGAAAAATTCTTTAATAAAGTTCATTATTGCATCTGTTCCGAGCACAACGCCTGCAACTATAAGCAAAAAGCAGTAATGCGCTGACAATTCTTACGGTTGTACGCTTTGCACCCGTCATTTTCTCAAACTGCTCGTCAAGCGTTTCACCGTCATTCTCGGTGTATTCAACATCTTCGTCAAGAATTTCTTCGCCCTCAAGCTTGATTGCGCCGATTCCCACGCAGGTGTCGAATGCCTTTTCATAAGCCGAATACGGAACATAGACATCATAGGTCAAATCATCATAGCCTGTGTATGCCTTAATGCTTTTACTGTATTTATTTTCCATACACTTCTTGATTGTAGCGTCACACGGAACGGTGCTGTCCTCAAGTGCGGCTTTAACTCTCTGCAATTCAAAGCCCGATGCCGTGAGCAGATACACGGGAGTGTTTTCATCGGTTATTGTTTTAAGCTGAGCCTTGCAGTTTTTGCAGACTGTTTCTTCATCATTATGCAGTCGCTTGCATTTTGAACAATATTTCATAGACAAATCCTTCGTTATTTCATTTTGTTATCTACAATTTTAACACAAAAAGACAGCATGAGCAATACCCCACACTGTCTTTATCCATAAATTTTTTGTGCAGTTTTGTTATAAATTTAATTTTGTATCAACGGTCTGTGACCGCCAAAAAGTAAAAGTGCAAACATTACGGTAATACAAACCTTATAAAGGAACAAAAATAATACCATTCTGTAGGGGCGTCCCATTGGGCGCCCGCGAGTAACGGCACAGAATTTATGATAAATACGATTATATAAATACCGCAAAGATAATGCCATTCTGTAGCGGCGAACCGCAACATTCATCATACAAAAAGCACCCGACAAATTAATGTCAGGTGCTTTGAAAAAAATTGTATGGCAATAAAATCAATTCACACAATCACACAAAATTAAAACATTCTTTTTCTTTTAAATACAAACATAACTGCAACTGCCGAAAGCATAACTACTGTGATAATTGCAGGAGTTGCAAAGTTACCTGTTGCAACAACACCGTTGTTGGCTGTGCCGTTTGTGGTGTTGTTATTGTTTGCATTGTCTTTTGTTGCAACATCACTTGTTGCGGAAGAAATGTTATCGCTCGGCTTTTCAGGCTTTGCAGGAGTGTCCTCTGTGCTTACAGGCTTAATTGACGGGTTAGGATTGTCAACTGATTTTGCGGTGTAGGTAATTCCTTCATCAAAAATATCAAAAGATACAGTAAATTTGTAATTGCCTTCATCTCTAACAAGAATGCTTACGAGATTACCGTATTCATCTACATTTGATGCAGAGTACATTGCATACCACGGCATACCAGCATATATCATACTGCTGTCAAAAGTTACCGTGCCGCCCTTTTCACCGTTTGCGTAATAGAAGGTAACTTCCATTCCGTCAATATTATGTGAAATAGATTTCTTAGCATCAAGTTTAAGTGCTAATTCCTCATTATTAGCCAAAATATCGTTTAAGCTACAAGTATAAAGCGGTTCTGTAAACACTTTGTTTGGAAGCTTTGTTAATTCATATCTTACAATAGTATGTGGATCTACCTTTTTCTCGGCAGAAAATTCCGCTGTAACCACTGTATGCACTTCTTCCTCTTCATCATAGGCATACTCATATGTTATATAAAAACTGAATGTATCCTCATTTTCAGAACTTATATAATAGTCTATTTTTCCCTTATAGCCGTCAATCTCGGCAATCGGCGGAACAATACCGCCCTCGCTGTCAATGCCGTCACAGTTTACATCATATTCTTCACCGTTGCTGTAAACAATGTGCAACACAACATTGCTCCAGAAAGTGCTATCGGTAATTCGATTTTTATTAGATAAGTTTTCATTAACAGTAACGCTTTCGGGTGCTTTAACAACTTCCATTGAAACGGGATATACCGTCTCTGCTTCATCACTTGTTGATGCATTGCCCCAACCAAAATCATCATCGCCCATTTCGGTTGCAAATGCCTGAACAAATACTGTCTGCACAAGACATACCGCCAACAAAGCAGACAGCAAAATCGTAATAAATTTTGAATGTTTTCTCATAATTTCCTCCATCATTTTATTGTTTTATCTGATATGCAAGATTAATATTTTTGTTTTAAACACCATTCCCCTCTGAATAATTATTTAAAAATTAACCCAAAATACCATTGCTGTTTTACTGCATTTTGCGGTATATTGCAATACAACAATCTGCGGTATGCTATACTGTATGCGAGGTGAATTCTGTGTATAAAAGAATCAGGGAACTGAGGGAAGATGCCGACCTCACGCAAAAAGAAGTTAGCAAAAATTCTGCATTGTTCACAACAGGTTTACAGCAATTACGAACTTGGTCAGCGTGATATCCCCACCGTTGTTTTGATTTGCCTCGCAAAACATTATCACACCAGCACCGACTATATTTTGGGGCTGACTGACAACAAAGACTTACCGAATTATACGCACAATTAAATCGACAAGCTATTCGTCCCGAAGATGCTCTTCGGGATTTTTTATGATGTTTTATGCCATTAGTTTACTGCATTTTGCGGTATTTGTCAATATATATACAGATAAAATATTATTTTTATTTAAGCAACGCTCTTATTTAAGGTGAATTAAATTTTTCAAAGTAATCATCAACTCGTATTTGCGGTTCATTGGACACTTGTGCAAATAATAATACACAATTTATGATAAATAAGATTATATGAGTACCGCAAAGATAATGCCGTTTGTTTTCTCATTTTTCAGGCAATTATATTTTAGGACAATTTGTCCTAAAAGTCAATAGGTTACTATGTACTATTTTATAATTTATTCGGTGATGAAATGAAACTGAGAATAAAAGATTTGCGTGAGGACAATGACCTTACGCAAAAAAAAGAAGTTGCAAAAGGTTCTTATGTGCGACCAGTCGCTATACTCAAAAATATGAACGGGGCGAAAGAGAAATTCCCCTCTCCCTGCTCATTAAACTTGCCGACTGCTACGGCACAAGTCTTGATTATCTGACCTGTCGCACAGACAATCCAAACATAAAATAACAGCCGTTTTGAAAATTTGCATTTCAAGACGGCTGTTGTTTTTATTTATTAATTGTTTAATTATCAAAGTGACTCCACAAGTCTTACGAGATACTTTTGAATAAGCGTTGCATCTACAACATTGATAATGCCGTCACCGTTTACATCTGCGACATACACATCTTCCGCATTGTTGACATCAATAAACTTATTTCCATTTTCATCTGTAAGATTAACAACATATTTCTGAATATCGGTAGCGTCAACTACATTAATAATACCGTTATTGTCAACATCGCCTTTAAGTCTTGTGGTTTCTGATGAATTAAACTTGTAGCCGTACTTTTTGGCAAAGATTTCTGCTGTTGATCCAATCTTACCGTTAATTACAAGAGCATTGCAATTGCCGAATGAATCACAGCAAATTGCCTTTACATTTTCCCCGATTGTCACCGATTGAAGATTTTGGCAGTTATAAAAGGCATAGTATGAAATAAATTCAAGATTTTTGCCGAATTTCAGATTTTTAAGTGAAGTACATTCCTCAAACGAACTGTCGCAAATGCTGATAATACTGTCGGAAAAGCTCACCGATGAAAGGTTTGTGCAACCTGAAAAAGCAGATGTGAGAATAGATTCAAGTCCGCTGTTCAAAGTAAGCTTTTCGATTTTACTTCCTGCAAAAGCATAATTGCCTATTGCCTTAACCGTTTCGGGGAAGTGTAACAGTTTTCAGCGTTGATGCTGACGGTAACGATATCACAACCGAGCCGTACGGAGCATAAGATGTGTAGCTTCTTGATTCCGTAGAAGGTGCATCAGGATCAGTAATATCTTTTGTTACTGAATACATATGATTCTTGGCGATAAGTAAATCGTTTTGAACATAGAAGTTTGTGTTTCCGCTTTGAACCGTTATGCTTGAAAGCTGTGAACAGTACGCAAAGGGATTATAACCCATTGAGCTTACACTTTTCGGAATTGTCACAGTTTTGAGATTAGTGTATGAAAACGCCTGTTCACCGATTGAAACAAGGCTTGACGGAAGTGTGACTGATGTAAGCTTTTGGTCCGTAAAGGCATAATCGGCTATTGAAACAGTTCCGCTTTTTATCGTAACAGAGCTGTTATCCGCAAGCTTACCCTTGTACTTATACGCAACTTTTCCTGCGTAAACAATTCCGTTAGATTGATTTGTGTACCAAAGGCAATTGTCAAATGCGTTATCACCTATCGAAACAACGCTTGACGGAATTGAAAGTGTCGAAAGGCTTGTACAATTTTTAAATGCCCAAAAATTTATTTTTGTCAGTGTACTCGGCAGGCTTACACTTGTAAGTGCGGTACAGCCGAGAAATGCACTTGAACCAATTTCAGCAATGCCCTTGGGAACAATAATTGTTTTCAAAGTTTTGTTAAACGAAAAACAATTGTTGTCAATGCCGACCATATCACAATCACCGACTGACGCAGGAACATTGACGCTTGCAGACTTACCGGAATAAGATTCAATCCATGCGTTAAATCTTCCGTTTGATTTCTGACCCACAATGCGATATTTGTATCCGCCATATGTATAGCTTTTTATAAAGCTCATGTTTTGGAATTGCCTCCGCACTTACCTCGCTTGCCGTTGATACAACCGCATTTGCCGACATCGGCAATGCTGTAAACACACCGAACGCAAGAGTTGCCGATAGTGCAACAGAAATAATTTTGTTTACTCTTTTTTCTCATTAAATACCCACTCCTGTTCAGCAGAAATACTATACTTTAAGCTATCACATTATTTTTTAATTGTCAACTCAAATAACAGCCGTTTTGAAAATTTGCATTTCAAGACGGCTGTTGTTCTGTTATAAAAAAATCGGCTGATGTTGTTTTCCCTGCAATGCAAGGGTTACGCAATCTTCAAGCTTATCAAAATCAGCCACAAGCGAATTTGGTTTCTTGATGCAATCGTCCTGTTTTAAAGGAACGAAGTAAATGTTTTTCGTGTTGAGAAGTCTGCCGATGTTCTGTGCCGACGCACCGAGAGCGTCATTTGTTGCAACGCACAACAGCACAGGTCTTAAAATTCTAAGATGCGACTTTGCCGCCATTGTTACCGCCGTGTCGGTAATTCCGAGCGACAGCTTTGCAAGCGTGTTGCCCGTACACGGTGCAATCACAAGCAAGTCGCACATTTTTTTAGGTCCTATCGGTTCTGTCTGCACAACCGAGTGCAGAACAGCTTTGCCCGTTATTTCTTCTGCCCTCTTTACCGTTTCCTCCGCTTTTCCGAAACGAGTTAATGTTGAAAAGGCATTTTGCGACATTATCGGAATAACATCATAGCCTGAGTCAACAAGCCTCTGCATTTGCGTAAAAGCCTTTGAAAAGGTGCAAAAAGGAACCGCACATTGCAAATCCTATGGTTGCTTTTTGTCACCTGTAAACCTCCTTGATGATGTCAAATACAGTAGTTTTTATAATTTCTCCTGCCGTTTTCGGAGCACATTTTCCGGGTAGCGACAATGCCCTAACGGCATAAATTCCGAGTTTTTCGGCGGTATCAAAATCAACCCCTCCCGGCAGGGACGCAAGGTCTATAATAAGGGTGTTTGTGTCGGTATTCATAAGAAGTTCCCTGTCAAAAATCAACCTCGGAATTGTGTTGAAAACAATGTCAAACCGCTTTACCGTTCTGAGATTTTCCGTATTAAGTGCATTGTAGCCGAGTGCTTTTACATATGCAAGGTCTGACGGCTTTCTTGCGCTCACGGTAACATTTGCTCCGAGTAAAACAAGCTTGTGAGCAAGAATTTTTCCGATTCTGCCGAATCCCGTCACAAGACACTTACTGCCCGAAATCGTACCCTCATATTCTCTCATTGCACATTCAATTGCACCCTCTGCCGTAGGCAATGCGTTGAGGATTGCAAAATCATCTCTTGCTCCGTAATCAAAAATTTCACCGTCGGAAAGCCTTGGATATGCTTTTAAAAATCTGCTTTTCATCGTAGTAAAAACAGGCTTTTTAAGGATAATTTCAATATCGTCACCGTCAAGCAAAAATGTTCTCGTTTGAAAACGGAGTGTTAAGACTTCCGTCTGTCCTTATTGACGGCAACGGAAAAATCAATGCGTCACTTTCCGAAATTGCCTTTTTAACATTGCAAAGGCTCAATGAACCGTAGCTTTCAAGGCTGTCAAATCCGCCGAGCAAAACATCGTAACAACTGTCAGAAATTGATTTTGCAAGAAAAAGCTGTCGCTTGTCACCGCCGATTATGCCAAATGTTCTTATGTCGCTCTTTTTTCATACACAACACCCGTAAATCAAGTTATTCTCTACACCCTCATATTATGCCGAGTGTCCTTGTGTGTGAACAACACATAAAAGCGACCGCAAAGCATATCACTCTGCGGTCGCTGTTTGTAACTTATTATTTATTTTTCTTTAAATAATCCCAAAAATTATTTTCATCAGACTCCTCAAATGACTCTCCGTTTTCGTCCTTTGCACATTCATTAAAAATGTTATACTCAAGCCATGCGTTTGCAGAGTCATAGTTCTTGCTGAAAATATCTGTGTTCTTTATATCAAAAATTCCCATACAATCACCTCAAAGTAATTTTTTGTATGTACTCCGTAACTTGATATTACATCATATGAACAAAAAATTCAATACTCATATTAGTATGTTTTATATTTTATTTAATGATTTACCGAATAACGGAACAAAAGAATTTTCAAAATAAAGTTACGGTCTGAGTCCCATTCCGCCCTCAAGGGTGATGGTTTCGCCGCTCATATACTTGAAATCAGGTGATGCAAGTGCAACACAGGCACGGCCGATCTCTTTTTCGACATCACCAAAATGTCCCATTGGCGGCACTTTTACATTCGCCTTGAATGCGTCGGGATAAGCCTGCTCAAATTTTTCAAGTTGAGCAGTCAAGCGGACAGACAATGTTGACATTTATTCCGTCCTTGCCCCACTCGTTGGCGGCAACTCTTGTAAGACCTCTTATTCCCTCTTTTGCGGCTGCATATGCGCACTGACCGAAGTTTCCGAAAAGTCCGGCACCCGAGGCAAAGTTTATAACCGTTCCCTTTGATTTTTTTAAGGTACGGATAGCAAGCCTTCATATAATAGAAGGTTGCGTACAATCCCGAATAAACAGCAAGGTCAAATTGCTCTGTTGTATGATCTGCAAGCGTAATACCCGACGCAGAAGCCTGAGCGTTGTTAATCAAGACATCAATTCTGCCGAATGAACAGCTCTGTCAACAACATTCCGAACAACCTTTTCGTTGTCGCCGTCCTTGCTGACATCAGCCTGAACAGGCAACACATTTACTCCGTAAAGTCTTTCAAGCTCTTCTTTGGCATCCTCAAGCTTTTTGACATTTCTGCCTGTAATAACAAGGTTTGCACCCTCTTTTGCATAAGCAACAGCAATGCCGTAGCCGATTGAACCGCAACCTCCGTCGCTGAAAACAGCCCTTCCTCCGCCTGTAATAACAGCGGTCTTTCCTAATAAAAATCCCATTAATCCATCCTCCTTTTGGTAAAAAAATATGCTGCAAGAATACAAATATTCTCACAGCCTTATATTACCAGTTATTAAGTTTGGCGTCAATCGTGTAATGCTATTATACGGAAATATTGGGTTTTGATTTTGAATTAATCTTTTCCTTTTGTAAATTTTCTTTTGCAGTATTAATAGATGCAACCAATATTCTGCGAATAGTGCCGCACCGGTTATA
>VOFD01000402.1_pt1 | contig 16001 bp, 11 predicted proteins | sample 5384101 | NCBI WGS metagenome assembly VOFD01 (sample SAMN12384723, study PRJNA508395) | human gut metagenome | isolation source: healthy gut C | host: Homo sapiens
ACATAAACCCCACACCGGCACAGGATTTCGTCTTCGACATCTCGTTCACGCGCATCGACTCGCTCGTGGGCAAGCATATACCCGAACAGACCGTACGCACGATCCTCGACGCTCTGGAGGTGAAGATCCTCGCGCAGAAGGACGACACGCTGACGGTAGCCGTACCTCCGTACCGCGTGGACGTACGCCGCGAGGCCGACCTCATAGAGGATATCCTGCGTATCTACGGTTACAACAACGTCGAGATACCGCAGCGCGTAAGCTCTACGCTCTCGTACGCACCCAAGCCCGACAAGACCCGTCTTGTGAATATCGCGTCGGACTTCCTCTCGGCCAACGGTTACACCGAGATCATGTCCAACTCGCTCACCAAGGGTGCCTACTACGACGCGCTGACATCATATCCGGCATCGGCGTGCGTACGCATACTCAACCCCCTGAGCGCCGACCTGAACGTATTGCGTCAGACACTTCTGTTCAATGCGCTCGAGGCCGTGGAGCTCAACATCAACCACCGCAACGGCGATCTGAAACTCTACGAGGTGGGCAACTGCTACTACTACGACCAGAGTGTCGAGACCGACAACCCGCTCAACCGTTACAGCGAGCGTTACCGCATGGGCATCACCGTCACGGGCGCCGACGCCGCCCCGTCATGGAACTGCAAGCCCGCACCCGTGTCGTTCTACACGCTGCGCGCCGCCGTCGAGAAGCTCCTGCGCCGCTTCGGCGTTGATATCTACTCGCTGCATTGCGAAACAACGGATTGCGACCTCTTCGCCGACGCCGTCTCGCTCACGCACGGCAAGCGCGAGATCGTACGCATAGGTGTCGTATTGCCCAAGCTGCGCCGCATGTTCGACATCAAGCAGGAGGTATATTTCGCCGAGATCGAGTTCGACAATCTGATCCGCCTCGCCTCGAAGCAGCACATCACGGCCGAGGAGCTGTCGAAGTTCCCCGAGGTGAAACGCGATCTGGCGCTGCTCGTAGACAAGGGCGTCACCTTCTCGCAGCTGCGTGACATAGCCTTCGCTACCGAAAAGAAACTGCTCAAGCGCGTGGTTCTGTTCGACGTATATGAAGGTGACAAGCTGCCCGAGGGCAAGAAGTCATACGCCCTGAGCTTCACGCTCGAGGACAAGACCCAGACGCTCAACGACAAGACCATCGAGAAGACGATGAACAATCTGGCCCGCCAGCTCGAAACACGTGCCGGAGCCCAGATCCGCTCATAGCGCACGTGTGCAGCGAAACATTAAGGCCGCAATCCGGATTCTGGTTGCGGCCTTTTGTATTGTACGCTATTCGATCTATTCCAACACAGGATATACCCACGGCGACTGAAGCGTAACGAATGCGGCGCCGTTTCCATCCTTCGTCGAGACTATGCGCACGGCCTTGATCGCATGGCGCGGGGCATCCACCACGCCTATGCCATTCTGCAGGTCGCATACACGGCGGAAGGTCTCCCCGTCCTCACTCACCTCCATGTATCCCTGCTCGAAGATACAGCGCGGAAGCTGTATGTATCCCGTGCGTATCTCCATACGGCGGCAGCGGACGGGTTCATCAAAGGTATATAACACCCAGTCGCCGTCGTGGCACGTGCGGCCTGTGTAGGCTATGCGGCCGTCATACGAGGCGGCGTTGGTATATGGATATTTCGTACTCGGCGGAATCGACGAGGTGACCGTAACCTTCGGCTGCGACATGCGGAAACGAGCCTCGACACCTGCCTCGGGACTTACGGCCTCGCCGAAGCGGCTGCGGAAGGCATAGAGCTGCGGTTTGCCGGTTGTGATGGGACCCGTATATTCATGCTCCGTACCATTCTCTTCACCTACGACCGTATAATATATACGCGAATGGTCGTCGGTCGATGCCGTCAGACGGCCGTCGGCATACGACACCTTCGGCGGGAAGAGGCGGAATCCGACGCCCATGGCAACCAGACGGCTGTAATGCCCCGCCGTGAGACGCCCGTAGAAGTCGTCCCACGCGCGGCCGTCACCGTACCACCCGATCTCGCTCAGGGAGCATATACGCGGATAGGTCATATAGTAGAGGTAATCGGGCTTCATGTCGCGGTGCGAGATGTATGCCTCGCTGAAGAAGCTCGCCTCGACACCCTGTACGCTGCGCATCTCCTCGGGGGTGAATCCCTGAGCGGCGAAGTCGAACGAGTAGCACTTGCGGGCGTCGAATATCGCGGCCCAGATATGTCCATCCTCACGCGCGCTCTGGCGCATGTCGAAGTAGAAATATTGTCCGGGCATCACCACCGTAGGGTATCCCTCGGCTGCGGCCTTGCGCGCCGCGGCGATGCTCTCCCAACCGTAGACCTGCGAGTTGCGCGTAAAGCGGCTACCGGCAACGGCCTCGTTCCATACGCCCGGCACCTTGCCCAGCTCCTCCACCATTGCGGCCACGCGCCCCATGAAATATGCCTGCAGCTGCTCCCCTTCGGTCATTCCGCGGGCCTGCATCAGGGCCTTGCAGTCGGGACACGACATCCACTGCGAGAAGTCGACCTCGTCGCCGCCGATATGGAGGTAACGCGAGGGAAGATTGCGGCAATCTCACCCAGAATATCCTTTAACAGCGCATAGTTCGACTCCTTGGCCGCACAGAGGACATTGCGCGTGTCGTAACCGTCCGATGCGGCAAGCGAGGGGGTATAGTTGCACAGCACCTCCGGCATCACGCGCGCCATATCGCGGCTGTGGCCCGGGAGGTCGATCTCGGGGATGATCTCGATGTTGCGCACGGCCGCATAGTCTACAATATCGCGCAGCTGCTGCTGGGTATAGTATCCGCCGTAGCGTTCGCCCCACTTGCCGTATATGGCCGCCACGGGCGAGTCACCGCCGCGGAAACCACCGACCTCGGCAAGCTCGGGGTGTGAGAGGATCTCCACGCGCCAGCCCTCGTCATCCGACAGGTGCAGGTGGAGTTTGTTGATCTTGTGGTGCGCCAGCACCGAGATGAAACTCTTCACCTCGTCGGCCGTCATCCACGTACGGCATACGTCGAGCATGAAGCCGCGGTACGTAAAGCGAGGGGCATCCTCCACCTCGCAGCACCCCACCATCACCGGCAGCGGCATATCGCCCGAATATACCTTCGCGGGCAGCAGCTGCAGCAGGGTCTCCACACCGTTGAAGGCGCCGCCGTAGGCTCCGCCCTCGATTACAATGCCCTCGGGCGTGACGCTGAGACGGTACTCCTCGTCGGCCAAATTTTTATTCAGACGCAACACAATATCGCCGCCCGACTCTCCGTTATATTCACGAAGCGAGAGCGGAAGAGATTCCGCCAAGTACTTTGCCAAGGAACGGAGTTCAGGGTAGTGTGTAATCTTAGTTGTTGTTAGTATGGTAAATACTCCGTTCCTTTTTTCATAGTCTCTGACTGCGGGCACGATATTCTGCGCCGCGGCTACCTGCGGGGCCACCGACAAGCAGCAGCGTCGCAACGAGCGTCAAAAAGATGCCTGATCATCATAATTTTGAAATTTATCTGTTACAAAGTTAACATTTCGTGTCGAAAAAATGGTAACTTTGTAAGCGGATAATTATGTTTTCACATGAACTACGACAATAAACTCAAAGCCGCCGAGCGTCTGCTCGGGGTGATGGATACGTTGCGCGCCAAGTGCCCGTGGGACCGCGAGCAGACATTCGAATCGCTGCGCAACAACACCATAGAAGAGACCTACGAACTGGCCGACGCCATTCTCGACCGCAACATGGAGGGCATCCGCGAGGAGCTGGGCGACCTGATGCTGCATATCGTCTTCTACTCGAAACTGGGTGAGGAAGCCGGGGCCTTCGACTTCGCCGACGTAGCCAACGCCGAGTGCGACAAGCTCATCTACCGTCATCCGCACGTCTACAGCGACATCCATGCCGACACTCCGGACGAGGTGCTCAAGAACTGGGAGGCGCTCAAACTGCGCAAGAAAAACCGCAAGGGCGGCATTCTGGGTGGCGTGCCCCGCTCGCTGCCGGCAATGGTCAAGGCATTCCGCATAGGCGAGAAGGCGTCGAGCGCAGGCTTCGACTGGGGCCGCAAGGAGGATATATGGGACAAGGTCAAGGAGGAGACCGCCGAAGTCGAGGCCGAGATGCGCCGCGGCGACAACGACCGCACGGCCGAGGAGGTGGGCGACCTCTTCTTCTCGCTGGTGAACATGTGCCGTCTCTACGGTATCGACCCCGAGCTGGCTCTGGAGCGCGCAAACAAGAAGTTCATCACACGCTTCAGCCACATGGAGACCGAAGCCGAGCGTGACGGAGGCCTCTTCACCGACCTTACACCCGAACAGATGGAGGAGCTGTGGCAGAAGGCCAAGCAGGCCGAGACGGAGCAGGCCACAAGCGAAGGGAAATAACAGCCTTTTCCACAGAGCCTCCGAGATATCAATACGGACGAGATATCGATACGGAGTAGAAGAAGCGGAAGCCGATTCCGGATTTTATAATAGGAACGTAAAGATTACACAGACATGGCATACATAAAGGAGGTACGGGGACATACCCCGTCAATAGGTGAAGGTACATTTGTAGCCGATACGGCCGTTATCGTGGGCGACGTCACCATCGGGCGCGACTCGTCGATATGGTTCAACGCCGTGCTTCGCGGCGACGTGAACACCATCACCATAGGCGACCGTACAAACATTCAGGACGGCGCCGTTATCCACACCCTCTACGACGGCTCGCCCCACCCCTCGCAGACGCACATAGGCAACGACGTCTCGGTGGGCCACAACGCCATCATCCACGGCGGCATCATCGGCGACAACTGTCTCATAGGCATGGGTGCCATCATCCTCGACAATGCCGAGGTACCGTCGGGCTGCATCATCGCCGCAGGCGCGCTTGTGCTCTCGAACGCCAAGCTCGAACCCGACTCGCTCTATGCCGGCATACCGGCGCGCAAGATACGCACCGTGACGCCCGAGCAGCGCGAGCAGATCATCACGCGCACGGCGCACGACTACCGCATGTACGCCTCGTGGTACGAGGAGTAGCCGCCGCACCCCGACACAACAACCTGCCCACAGAAAAAGACCACGCCCTCCGATGGAATGGATGAACATAAAAATCGGATGACATGACCAAATTCAAACTCAAGCAATCGGCCACAGTACTCAACATACTGATAGCACTGGTGGTAACCCTCGTGGTAAACTTCTCCTACCTGCTGTCGGTGATGGTTGAGCAGCGCGAGACCTCCGAGCAGCAGAAACTGCGCAACGAACGGCCTTTCTTCGTCAAGCCGCACCGCAAGGGTGTGCTGCGCATCTCGCGCGACGGCTACGGCTATCTAATATGCGAGCGGCACTTCTCGCCCGAGGAGGGCGTCGACTCCGTGCGCACGGACAGCGTCTACGCCACAAACCGCAAAGATCGGTGGTACAATCTCCACGACGGAGACTCGCTTGTCTGCACCATATTCCCGTCGAAAGGCGACTCCCAACCCCGTCATGGACGAGGTTCTCATGCAGAACGGCAACGAGATAACCGCACCCATGATCTACGACCGCCCCAAGCGGAATCAGGACATGGCCGTGCAGTTGCTCTACTACTTTGTTCTCTCGTTCCTGCTCATGACCATCATCACCGCACGCGTGGGCAAGGACAACTATTCCACCAAATCATACCTGCAGCGTTGCGCGCTGGCACTCGTTGCTGCATTCGTATGCGATTTCTTCGCACCCTTCATCGAGTGGCAGACGGGGCGCGTGCTGATGATCTTCCAGAACAAACACATGCCGCTCGACCTTATCGTCATCCTGAAGTGTACGGTGGTGCTGGTGGTAGCCGTACTCTACGGCCGTATCTACGGACTCATGTCGCAGCAGCAGCAGATACTGCTCGAGAACGAACGTCTACGTAACGAGAACCTCCAGACCCGCTACGACATGCTTATGGGTCAGATCAGCCCCCACTTCTTCTTCAACTCGCTCAATTCACTCTCGATGCTTGTGCGCGAGAACGACTCCGAGAAGGCTCTGGCATACATCGACCAGCTCTCATATACCTTCCGCTACATCATCCAGAACGGACAGAACACCTCCTCAACGCTCGAGGAGGAGATAGCCTTCGCCAAGGCCTACGGCGAGCTGTTCAAGGTGCGGTATGCCGACAAACTCTTCTTCGACATCGACATCGATCCGCAATATGAGAAGTGGACGCTGCCGGCGCTCTCGCTTCAGCCTCTGATAGGCAACGCCGTCAAGCACAACACCATCACACGCAAACAACCCTTCCACGTGTCGATACGCACCGAAGGGGCAGTACTGGTGGTGTCGAACCGCAAGCGGCCCAAGCTCGAACCCGAGCCCTCGACGGGCATCGGCCTGAAGAACCTGCGCAGCCGCTGGCAGCTAATCACGGGACAAGACATTCAGATAATCGAGACCGACGACGAGTTTACCGTACGTCTGCCTCTGCAAAAGCCCATAACACGATGAAAGTACTCATAGTCGAAGACGAGACGGCTGCGGCCGTAAACCTGCAGGCGATACTGCGCAAGGTAGCCCCGACATACGAAGTGTTGGCGGTGCTGGAGAGCATAGAGGATACGGTGGACTACTTCCGCGACACGACGCAGACGGCGCCCGACCTCGTATTCATGGACATACATCTGGCCGACGGCGAGTCGTTCCGCATATTCGACTCGGTGCAGATCGACGCCCCTATAATCTTCACCACGGCATACGACGAATATGCGCTTCAGGCCTTCAAGGTCAACAGCATCGACTACCTGCTCAAGCCCATCAAGGCCGAGGACCTGCAGCACGCCATCGACAAGTTCGCCCGTCTGACGCGCAGCGAACGCACCGACTACAAGGGGCGTGTGGACGAGATGATCGAGAAGGCGAAGCAGGAGAGCCAGCATGTCTTTCTGGTACACTACAAGGACAAGATCATACCTTTATATATTGACCGCGTGGCCTACTTCTACACCTCGAACGAGAAGGTCTCGGCCTTCACCCACACGGGTGAACGCTACGTGGTGGACCGCACGCTCGAGATGCTGCAGTCGCAACTGCCGGAGGATGAGTTCTTCCGCGCCAACCGCCAGTTCATCATCTCACGCAAGGCCGTCAAGGATATCACGGTATGGTTCGGCAGCCGTCTGTCGCTCAATCTGACGGTGGAGACGCCCGAGAGAATCATCATCTCGAAGACGCGCGTTCCCGAGTTCAAACAGTGGCTCACGGCGGTTCACCCTGCCGATTAGGCGATTCACCCGCCCAATTTGGTCGTTTCACCGGCGTTACCGATCTTTTCGGCAACGCCTTTTCTATCTTTTGTAACGGAAACAGGAAACAGACATCACGATATATGAAACGTATAACTATCCTCACTGCAGCCGCGGCTCTGATAATGGGTACCGCATCGGCACAGGATTTCGGCAGCCAGCAGCGCCCCGAGCGCAAACAGTTCACCCCCGAGCAGATCGCCGAAAGACGCGTCGAATCGCTGGGCAAGACACTCGAGCTGACCGACGAACAGAAAAAGGAGATATACGACATCTACCTTGCCAATGCCGCCGAGCAGCAGCAGGAGATGGAGGCGATGCGCAAGGCAATGCAGCAGCAGCGCGAAAAAGCAGCAGGCGCGTCAGAAAGCACTCGATGAGAAGATGCAGAAGATACTCGATGCATCACAGTATAAGAAATGGTCGAAGCAGCAGCAGGCCATGCAGAGCCGCGGCCGCTTCCCGCACAGGGCGGGTTCCAGCGTCCCCAAGGCGGTGAAGGAGGTTTCGGCGGCCCGGGTCAGGGCGGCGGTTTCGACAACGGCATGGGATTTTAATCATTCAGTCCTTTCTTCTTCAAAAAATCCCATATAGAATCCATTCTAGGGCAGTAATGGAAATTAGGTTGTTTTTCGGAGGGGTGTCAATGGTCTGTTGACACCCCGATTTTGTCGATTCACCGACCCGAAAGACCGAATTGGCCGATTAATCCGTACCTTCGTACTCGATTCCGGACAGAATATCCACCCGAACACTAACATACGTAAAAGCGAAAAACGAAATACAACTAAGCATGAAGAGATTTCTGACAACATTTTTTCATTACCTGCCTTGCTGCCGCCGCATACGCGCAGAACGGCAAGGTTACGATGACCGTCGTCGACTCCCCAGACCAAGGAGGGCGTTGCGGGTGCGGTCATCGAATTCAAACTCTCCGACGGCAGCGCCGATCCCAAAGTATTACACTTCGGGCTTCAACGGCAAGGCCGATATCGCCGGACTTAAGAGCGGCGAATACGACATGACCATATCGTTCCTCGGATACGACGACCTCGCGAAGAAGATCACCGTGACGGCCTCGACGAAGGATCTGGGAACCTTCGAGCTCACGCAGTCGACCACCAAGATCGAGACCGTAGTCAAGGAGGTGCAGTCGATACGTACCTCGCAGAAGGGCGATACGGTGAGCTATAATGCCGAAGCCTTCAAGGTGGCCAATGACGCCGATGTGGAGGGGCTGCTGGAGAAGATGCCGGGCATAACCATCACCGACGGTACGGTCGAGGCTCAGGGCGAGGAGGTCAAGAAGATCTTCGTCGACGGCAAGGAGTTCTTCGGCGAGGATGTATCGACGGCAATCAAGTCGCTGCCTGCGGAGGCCGTGAAGAGCATCGAGGTATACAACAAGCTGAGCGACAATGCCGAGTTCTCGGGTATGGATGACGGCGAGGGATACAAGGCCATCAACATAGTCACGCATGAGACCATGCGTCAGGGCTTCTTCGGCAAGCTCTACGCCGGATACGGCTACCAGCCCGAAACAGATGAAATCACCAACTCGAACAAATACATCCTCGGCGGTAACGTCAACATGTTCCACGGTTCGAGCCGCGTATCGCTCATCGGCCTGCTGAACAACATCAACCAGCAGAACTTCTCGTTCGAGGACATACTCGACGTCTCAGGCTCGACCGGCGGCATGGGCGGCGGCATGGGCGGCGGCGTCGGGCAGTATATGGTACGTCCGCAGAGCGGCGTTGCCAATGTCGGCTCGATCGGTGTCAACTACTCGGACTCGTGGGGCGAGGACGAGAAGGTGAAACTTCAGGCCAGCTACTTCTTCAACCGTACGCGTACGCGCAACCTCTCGCAAACGACCAAGTGGTATGAGGCTCCGCTCGAGGATCTGGGTACGCTCGAGCAGGAGGGACGTTCGGACAACCTCAACTACAACAACCGTCTGAATGCCCGTGTCGACTGGCGCATAGCCGAGAACCACTCGATGATGTCGCGTACGAACCTCAGTTTCCAGACCTACGACCCATTCAGCGTAACCAACGGTCTGCAGTACGGCGACAACCTTTACAACATCATCGCCAACGGCAATGACGCCAACCGCGGCGGTTTCAACCTCAACGAGTTCATCCAGTACCGCGTCAAGCTGGGCAAGGCGGGACGTCTGCTGACGGCCGACTTCCGTCTGGGCATGCGTGACAACAACAACGACTCGAAGAGCTACTCGAACCAGCAGACCATCGACAACGGTGACGGCACCTACTCGCCGCTGCTGCGCCACCTCAAGGTGGAGACCGAGTCGGACAACACCGATCTGGCAGGATCGCTCACCTATGCGGAGCCTGTGTCGAAGCACTCGCAGGTAACGCTTTCATACCGTCTCGACTACTCGGGACAGCAGCGTGACAAGCAGACATACAACTACGGCACCGACGACACCTATACCAACGGTACGCTCGACCAGCAGCTCTCAAACATGTATAAGAGCGACTACACGACGCACCGTGTAGGTCCGGGCTTCCGTTTCAGCAAGGAGAAGAATACGGTTGTGGTGAACCTCAACTACCAATACTCGACCCTCAACGGCCGCGTCGAGGCGGTGAACACCCAGCCCGTGAAGCGCAACTACAACAACTTCACATACTTCCTGATGGGTAACTTCAACATCAACCCTCAGAATTCGATCCGTCTGTTCGTGATGTCGAGCACCAACGAGCCGCGCATCACGCAGTTGCAGAACCTGCTTGACATATCGGACATGCAGTATGTATCGCGCGGTAACGAGAATCTGAACCCCGCATACTCGCACCGCATAAACTTCCACTACAACAACACCAATCTGGAGAAGGGTCGCACCTTCATGTGGATGTTCTCGTTCCAGAGCACACAGGACTACATCTCGTCGAGCATGTACACCGGAGACAACATCCCGCAGCAGGTCGTGGACGAGGTCGGCGCACGCCCCATACAGTACTCGACATACGACAACGTCGACGGTTATCTGAGCCTGCGCACCCACATAAGCTACGGTCTGCCCATCAACCCCATAAAGTGTAATCTGAACGTTATGGCGGGCGTCACCTATTCGAAGGTTCCGTCGCTTGTGAACGGCGAGCGCAACATGGCCAGCAACATGGGCTACGACGCCAACGTGGTACTCGGTAGCAACATATCGGAGAATGTAGACTTCACCCTCGCGTGGAACGGAACATACAACGTTGCCAACAACTCTCGCCTCGGGCGGCAGCCGTAACGAGTACTTCAACCACCGCGCCACGGGTTCATTGAAGACGGTCTTCTGGAAGGGCTTCACCTTCACCGTCTCGGCATCATACGTACAGTATGTCGGCTTCACCAACGACTACAACGACTCATACACCCTCTGCAACGCCTACATAGGCAAGAAGGTATTCCGCAACCAGCTAGGCGAGATCCTCATAGGCGTGAACGACATCTTCAACCAGAATACCGCGTTCACCCGCACGACGGGATCGGGATACACGCAGAACGCATGGAACAGCGTCATCGGACGTTACTTCACCGTTCAGTTCAACTACAACCTGCGTGTCTTCGGCAAGCGCGGCTCGCGCGTACTGTCGGACTACGGCATCTCGGACGGCAAGGGCAACGGCATGCGCCGTATGGGTCCGCCCCCCATGGGAGGTCCCGGCGGCCCGCACTAACAGAGATGCTCAAGGAAACAAAACAGAAAATCCCTCGGACTCACCGAGGGATTTTTTATTCCTACCGTTTAAGTTCTCCGCCCGCACCCAAAAATGTGGCACATGGGCGATGCCTCATGGCCGGATTATTTGTTTATACGTGCGGCTGCGGGATCGTATTTGTATCGGAAGAAGATGGCGAAGAGTATCGTCACCACCAGCGCATAGGCGGCAAATATGAGCCACGAGGTCTGCCATCCGGCTATCATCTCGACACCCTGCGAACCGTTATATACGAAACGGTTGACGACGGCCTGCGCGCCGAGCGTACCTATGGTGGCGCCGATACCGTTTGTCATCATCATGAATAGCCCCTGAGCCGAGGAGCGGATCTCGACATCGGTCTGTTCGTTCACGAAGAGCGAGCCGGAGATGTTGAAGAAGTCGAAGGCCACGCCGTAGATTATCATCGAGAGTATGAACATCCACACGCCGCCACCGGGATTGCCCAGACCGAAGAGTCCGAAGCGGCCGACCCATGCCAGCATTGAGATAACCATTACGCGCTTGATACCGTAACGCTTCATGAAGAAGGGTATGAGCAGTATGCAGAGTGTCTCGGATATCTGCGACAGCGATATGAGGGCATTTGCGTGGTTGGCGCCGAAGGTAGACATATATTCGGGCACGTCACGGTACGATGTGAGGAACGGGTTTGCGAAGCCGTTTGTTATCTGCAGCGACACACCCAGCAGCATCGAGAAGATGAAGAATATGGCCATGCGTCGGTCACGAAAGAGCGTGAAGGCGCGCAGCCCCAGCGCATCCACCACGCCGCGCTTGGCCGAATGGCCGGCAATGGGACACTGCGGCAGCGTGAAGGCATATACGGCCAGCACGATGCCGATGACGCCGCACTGCATGAACTGCGCATATCCTGCCTGGAATCCCGCGAAATCGCACACGAGCATGGCGCAGATGAACCCGACGGTGCCCCATACGCGTATGGGCGGGAATGCCCTCACGGGGTCGAGGTTACTCTTTTCGAGGGCGCTGTACGCCACCGAATTTGCCAACGCTATGGTAGGCATGTAAAATGCCACGCTCAGGGCATAGAGCGTAAAGAGGCGGGGCGAAGGCTACGGCGTCACCCGCCGTCATGGCATAATACCCTGCACCGAACATGAACAGGGCAGCCAAGCCGTGACATATACCGAGCAGCCGCTGTGCCTCGATCCAACGGTCGGCTATGATGCCTATCAACGCCGGCATGAACAGCGACACGATACCCTGCATGGCATAAAAGAGGCCTATGTTCGAGGCCATGCCCGCGCCTGCCAGATAGGTTCCCATTGACGTCAGATAGGAGCCCCACACGGCAAACTGCAGGAAATTCATAATTATCAACCTAAGTTTTACGCTCATAGATATACTCTTTTGTAATACGTTACATTTCACGGACGCGCCTTGGGCGTCGCCCGCCGATTGCTTTATCATGTAAAGGTAGCAATTTTTTCATTTCCACGATAAAAGGCTGCATAAAACCTCTTCCGGCTTTGCTTTCCGGCGCAAAAGCGCTATATTTACCGTAACCTGAAACCAAACATATATTTTCACCCAAAACCACCGCCGATGAATCTCACACCCCTGCTTGCCGCCATGCTGATGCTTGCAGCCGCAATGCCCCATGCGCTCCATGCTTCGCAACCGACCGTTAGCGCCGTTATCGAACGGGACAAAACGCCCCAAGCCGAGAACCGCCCCACGGGGCTTATGACAGACCTCGTAAAGGATGCGCACAAGGTCTACCGCAACGGCTTCGCAACGGACATGGGCGTCGAAGACCTTACCGCCGACGATATTTCCGACTACACCTTTGCCGCGATTCGTTCGTCGCGCCCGACATTCGGGTGGATCGTTCCCGACTGCGGACGCGCCACGAGGCAGAAGAGCTACCGTATAGTCCTCTCGGACAACATGACGGATGCCCTTGCCCGTCGTGGCAACATCTGGGACAGCAGCACGGTGCGAAGCGCACAATCCGTGGCCGTAGATTACGGCGGCAACAGCCTCGAACCCGACCGACTCTACTTCTGGAGCGTGCAGGTCGCAACCGACAGGGGCGGCCGCAGCGAGTGGTCCGAGATACAGCCCTTCCGCACGGCATCCGAACTCGAACAATATGCCCCCTCGTACCGCCCGCAGATACGGCGTGAGGAGCTCGCCGCCCGTATCGAGCGTCTCGACAGCGAGACCACGCTGCTCGACTTCGGCCGCGCGTCGTTTGCCTCGCTGCGCGTAAGTCTGGAATCCGCCACGGGAGGCGACACGGTATATGTGGCCATAGGCGAGGCGATGAAGCAGGGGCGCATCGACCCCCGCCCGGGAGGTACGATACGCTACTACCGCTACCCTGTCGTGCTGCAGCGCGGACGCCGCACATACGACATCATCCCCGCCCACGACGGCCGCAACACGGGGCCGCAGGCGGTGCTGATGCCCGACTACATAGGCGAGGTGGCCCCGTTCCGATATTGTCAGATTGAGAACTATGCGGGCAGCGTGGGAGCGGATGATGTGGTGCGCCTGACGGTGACATATCCTTTCGACACGAGGGCCTCGCACTTTGTCTCGGACAACGCCGCCCTGAACGAGGTGTGGGATATGTGCCGCTATACGATCGAGGCCACATCGGCTCTGGGCATATATATCGACGGCGACCGCGAACGCATCCCCTACGAGGCCGACGCCATAATAAACCAGCTCGGGCACTACGCCGTCGACCGCGAATATGCCATGGCGCGCCGCACGTCGGAGTATCTGCTGCAACACCCCACATGGCCTACGGGTGGATCCTGCAGGCGCTCATCATCGCATGGAACGACTATCTCTATACGGGAGACCTGCGCTCCGTGGAGCAGAACTACGACCTGCTTTCGGCGCGTACGCTCCGCTCGCTGCGCCGTGACAACGGGCTGATCTCCACACGCGCAGACAACACCGTCTCGACCGAGCCGTTCCGCCGCTCGATACGTTTCAACGGCAACATCAGTGACATAGTCGACTGGCCGCGCGGCAGCGAGGACGACAACTACGTCTTCACACCCTACAATACAGTTGTAAACGCCTTCCACTACCGCGCCATGCAGCTGCTTGCGCGCATGGCCGAGGCTTTGGGTCGCCATGACGAGGCGCGCGAACTGAATTCCTATTGCGACGCCTTCCGCGACACATTCAACGCCGCCATGATCGACCCGACGACGGGCACCTACCGCGACGGCATCGACACCGACCACCGCTCGCTGCATGCCAACCTCTTCCCGCTGGCATTCGGACTCGTACCCGAAGAGCACGAGCGGAGTGTTGTCGACTATATCCGCTCGCGCGGCATGGCCTGCAGTGTCTATGCGGCACAGTTTCTTCTCGACGGCCTCTACAACATGGCCGAAGGCGACTACGCCCTGCATCTGCTCACGAAGGATGACATTCGCAGCTGGCGCAACATGATCCGCGCTGGCGCCACCATCACCTTCGAGGCGTGGGACAACTCCTTCAAGCCCAATCAGGACTGGAACCATGCGTGGGGTGCCGCCCCCCGCCGACATCATACCGATGCGTCTTGTCGGAGTGCGGCCCCTCACACCATCGGCCGCCACGATCGAGGTGCGGCCGCAGACCGCATCGCTGCGCCACGTCACGGCTGCCGTGCCCACCATACGCGGCACCGTGGAGGTGGATATCGACCGCACAGACAATCTGTACCGCATGCGCGTACGCATACCGGCCAACACCGACGCCCGTATTCTGCTGCCCTCACCCGACCATAAATATATCCTGCGCCGCGACGGCCGCCGCATACACCCACGCAAGAGCGGCAACGGGGCATTCGTCGATGCCGGCACCGTCGCCTCGGGAGAGTATATCTTCACCCTCGAACGCACCAGATAGCCGCCGTAAAACGGAAGAAGCCGAAACGGAGCGTCCGTTTCGGCTTCTTCTTATATAATCTTTGGAAATATATCAGGCCTCTGTCTGCTTGCCCCGCACATACTCGTCGATGGCGCGGGCCGCACGGCGGCCGGCACCCATGGCTAGAATCACGGTAGCGGCACCCGTCACGGCGTCGCCTCCGGCAAAGACCCCGCGACGTGACGTAGCGCCCGACTCGTCGGTAACGATACATCCGCGGCGGTTGGTCTCAAGGCCCGCCGTCGTACGCTTCAACAGAGGATTGGGCGACGTGCCCAACGCCATGATCACAACGTCGCAATCGATATCGAAATCCGAGCCTTCAATCACGACTGGCGAACGGCGTCCGCTCTCGTCGGGCTCGCCCAGCGTCATGCGCACGCACGAGAGGCCGCGCACCCAGCCCTTGTCGTTGCCCAGCACACGGGTAGGATTGGTCAGCATACGGAACTCTATGCCCTCTTCCTTGGCGTGGTGCACCTCCTCGCGTCGCGCCGGAAGCTCCGCCTCGCTGCGGCGGTAGACGATCGTCGCCTCGGCACCCAGACGTTTGGCCGTGCGCACGGCATCCATGGCCACGTTGCCGCCGCCTACCACTACCACGCGTTTGCCGACATATATAGGCGTATCGTACACTTCGTCATAGGCGTGCATCAGATTGGCGCGCGTCAGGAACTCGTTGGCCGAGACCACACCGTTCAGATTTTCGCCCTCGATGCCCATGAAGCGCGGAAGACCCGCACCCGACCCGATGAAGACGGCATCAAAGCCCTCGTCCTCCAGCAGGGAATCGACCGTAACGGTGCGGCCGACGATGACGTCGGTCTCGAACTTCACGCCCAGCCTGCGCAGCGACGCGATCTCGCGCGCCACGATCTTATCCTTCGGCAGGCGGAACTCGGGAATACCGTAAACCAACACGCCGCCCACCTTGTGCAGCGCCTCGAATACCGTCACATCGTACCCCATCTTCGCCAGATCGCTCGCGCAGGCCAGACCTGCGGGGCCGCTGCCCACGACCGCAATATGGTGTCCGTTCTTCTCGATATCGGGGTTGTCTCATCGCCATGGGCCAGA
>VOFD01000432.1_pt1 | contig 16001 bp, 17 predicted proteins | sample 5384101 | NCBI WGS metagenome assembly VOFD01 (sample SAMN12384723, study PRJNA508395) | human gut metagenome | isolation source: healthy gut C | host: Homo sapiens
ATCAAAGTGTCCACGCCGTTCTGCATCAGGAAGCCTGCCAGTGCGCCGTGACCGCTGCCGTTGGTATCAACAACTTCCGCATGAGTGATTTTGCCGTCCGCAACTTCATAAAGCTTGAACTGTTCGGTATGGCCGAAATGCTGAAAGATTTGACCGTTTTCATAGGTAACTGCAATTTTCATAATGGATTCTCCTTTGCAACTTTTATTGGATTTTTCTGTGTTGGCTCTCTGCGTCCGGCAGCAGCGGCCGCAGTGGGCTGCCTCCTGTCCTCCGCAGATACGGTAGTTTCCATGTTTATTAGTGTCCCTTTGCTCTAAATATATCCTGTCCTCCGCAGATACGGTAGTTTCCCCCTGTGATGTGCAGCGATTTCCCGTGGACAAGACACGCTGCGATCTTGCGCCGTGCGACTTCGTAAATCTCCTGCACGGTAGAGCGGGAAATATCCATCTGCGCGGCACATTGCTCGTGGGTTTGCTGCTCCAGGTCAACCAGCCGGATGACCTCGTACTCGTCCAGCGTCAGCAGGATCGGCTCGGTATTCTCGCACCCGTTTGGGCAGAAGGTATCAACTTGTGGTACATCACAAATCCGACGGCACCGCGGCGGTCTTGGCATAGATACGCCACCCCTTTGTTTCCGGTATATACCGATTATAGCACTTTAGACAGGAAAAAGCAATATTCTTTTCAAAAGCCGCTGCAATTTCCGTCCACATGTGGAGCTGGTTGATATTCGGAGTCGAAAGCTACATGTAAGCCATGATCGTATTGTCAGATTATCTACATTTGACAGAACTTCGCAGGGCATGATGAATTTGCTTGGATTCATTATGAGTTTAGTTTACATGCAAGCCGTTCACGGGTGGTCATCCGCCTATGAACGGCTTGTAAATTCTCAAAATTTTTTTAGTCCCTACTTGACACAAGAAGATTTGTCGCGTTTCGGGCGTGATTACATCACGGTCGGCGACTATATCTCCCGCGTCTTTCCGTTCCTCGGAGTGCGCTTTATCTCCGTCAACGACGGATTTGACAGCATCAATCCGCAGGATATAGACAGCCTTGATACATCCTTCCGGACGCTGATCTATGACCTGTACAGCCGCGATCTTTCCTGCAAGGTCAAGAGCGCCAAGAAAGCCAGAGCGGAGCGAGGGGCGTTTCTCAGCCCCTATGCGCCCTATGGGTATATCAAAGACCCGGAGGACAAAACCATCTGCTTGTGGATGAGGAAGCCGCTGTCGTGATCCGGCGAATCTTTCAGAGAGCGGCAGACAGCTTAAAAGCATGGGAGATTGCCGCAGAACTGAACGGTGACGGGATATGCTCGCCAAAGACCTATAAAGTCAATGCAGGCTACACAAGAACGCCGTGGCGAAGCATCCAGGAGGAAAACTTCTGGACTGTCGGACTGATAACAAAGATTCTGAGAGACGAGCGGTACATCGGAAAAGTGGTGTACAGAAAACGAATCCGGGACATTGTGGAAAGCCCCCCATACGGTAAAAATCTCCCGTGATGATTGGATCGTTGTCCCCGACAGACATGAAGCCATCGTGCCGGAGGCGCTGTTTGAAAAAGCGCAGATTTGTATGCGGGAATATAGGGAGCGCGAAGTCATGACGGGCGGCGGGAATCCGCTGAAACGCAAGGTGATCTGCGGCGTATGCGGCCACGCCATGCAGCGGGACAGCAGAAAGAACGGCTCCTACCGCTGCGTCACGAAAAGGCTGAATGCCGGTTTTGACTGCTCAGAGGATAGAATTCCGGAGACCGATATTCAGGAGGCTGTGATCGACACCATACAGGTCTATGCTCAATACGCCGTCAGCATAGACCGGCTTCTGCAAACAAGGCAGGCGCAGCGGCAGCTTGATTGCAAACAGGCGCAGCGACAGATACAGACCCTCCAGAGTCGGAAAGCCCGGCTTGATAAGCGGCTGCAAGACCTCTATGAAGGGCTGGTGGAGGGCGAGATATCCCGCGAGAGCTTCGCGGCGCAGAAGAAAGCTCTGACGGCGCAGGCAGAGGAAATCTCCCGCACGGTCTTGGAGCTGGAGCGAAAAATAAGCGGCAGCGACGACAATGGCAACGCCGTAATTAAGCTATTCAAGAGCTATGCCGGGATTACGGCGCTGACCAGGGAAATCTCAATCGAGCTGCTGCACTCCGTCACCATCTACCCGGACGGGCGCATGGACATTCGGCTGAACCTTGTCGATGAGATCAAAGCTCTGATGGAAACCTTGCGCCGGGAATCCTGTACGGCGTGAATTTATTAGTCCTTTCTGTACAGCAGCCGACGAAGGGATCAGCGGGACCGGCATAAAAAAGCGCATCGGTTTCCAGACCATGATTGATGACGCACTTGCCGGGAAAATCGACTTGATTGTGACTAAGAGCGTGAGCCGCTTTGCCCGCAACACCGTAGACAGCCTGACCACGATAAGGAAACTCAAAGAAAACAGCATCGAGTGCTATTTCGAGAAGGAGAACATCTGGACATTCGACGGCAAGGGCGAACTGCTCATCACCATCATGTCCAGCCTTGCACAGGAGGAGAGCCGCTCCATTTCAGAGAACTGCACATGGGGACAGCGGAGTCCACGACTTCTCCGGCAAGATAAAGTGCGGTGAGTGCGGCTCATGGTACGGTCCGAAGGTCTGGCACAGCACCGACAAGTACCGCAAGGTCATCTGGCGGTGCAACCCACAAGTACGGCGGAGAAAAATGCTCCACGCCGCGATTCCCTGACGCGCCGCAGGCGAAGAAAGCTCCGCAGGAGCGCAGCCGATTTTGCAAAAATCGTTCAAAGGGGCTTGGGGACAAATTTCCCCAACAAGCGAAAAGTGGCTCCAAGCCACCTTGCTTGCCAAGTGTGAAGCCGGCAGGGCTCGCAGGTTGGCAAGCAGCAAAGTGGGTACCGCTTTGCCCTGCTTGCCACATTAGTTCACCATGTTAGATTTCGTTCGCAGGAACAGAGAAAGGCAATCCGGCGGTGTTCCTTATAGAAACCGTTGGACTGCCTTTTGCAACGCTAAATGGAGTTAGAATCAGCTTAGCAACCGCAGTCACTTCTTTGCATAGATAACATCCCTGTCCATGATTTGCAATGCTTCCTGCTCCAGAAGATAGGCTTGATATCGCTTCTCATTTGCCTCCAGTGCAAGATCATTTATCTTTTTCTGAACCGTGTGGTTTTTGAGTAAAGGAATCGCTATCTGACGAACATGATTGTCGTCAATTTCGTCAACAACCGAGCCGTATGTAAATCGGGTAATAAGCACTTTCCCGTAATCCGATGCAAGAAAGATATTAAGATAGCCAGCGATATCCTCACTTGCAGGAAGGATACGGATGATATGCTGATTTGCTGTCCAATTCTCCCAGTGCTTACCGACGAGAGCGACCTTACCAATGGTGCCGGAGCAAGTAATGAGAGTCATGTTCTCATGCAATTCAAGCTGCCTTGAAATCCTGTCGCCATGGTGAACATTTGAGAGATACTTTTTATTTGTAGGGTCGAGTTCGTATAGTTGCTTTCCACCAATGAATACCCGTCCATACCCCTCGTCAACATATACGCGTTTGAAGCGGCCCGGCAGGATAACTTCCCGGCTGATGCGGGAATCGCCGACCGTTGTCACTTCCTCAGCATGCTGCCTCAGATGTTCAACGATGGCGTTAACAATCGGCACATGGTAGGAGGCGTCAAGTCGTCCGGACATCTCACTCAGCCTTACGCTGAAGGTGTCCACCGGGGCGGCTTTTTGTAGAGGCCAACATCAAAAGCGTCGATATCAGGCAGCTTCAGCTCGCCGATTAACAATGCGGTGGCTTGGTCAATCAGGTCGTTGGATTCATCACGCAGCTCGTAAGAACGCACAATCAGATCATGGATTTTCTTTTTGAGCATCGTCGGCGCATCGGGAATAGGAACTGTGGCAAGATGCTCCGGCTCAATTTCCTGTATCACGGCACCATATTGAGTTGAGCAAACAATTAGCTTGCCAATTTTTGTTTTTAAGAATGCATATACATACCCCGGAAAGTCTTTACACTCATACGAATCGCGTGCTCACTGACAAAAAACTTCGATAGAGTATTTCCAACATAAGTGACATTTCCGATCGTTCCAGAACGAGAGATCAAAACCACCCCTTGTTTGACACGAACATCAGTAGTTTTAACATCGTTGAGCATAAACTTAACAGGTTCAGGCTTACAATCCAGCATCTCTGAACTTCCCAAAAAACCAACAGCACCCGGTTCCGTTTCATCGACATAATGCCTTTTGAGTCTGCCCCCGTAGTACGCTTTTTCAACTGGGCCATTTTTGCTGATGAGATTTACCGCAGGATACTTTCCCTGCGTAAGAAGCATATATGCCTGCTTTGCCTCAACATCAAATACACTCGCTTCAAGTCTTTTCCCGCGGGCAACAACGTCCGAAAGCGCAACAGCACACCACTTTACCGGGCTCTCGTTGACAACGACTTCCGGCTCAATGCTGTTTTCCTCTTTGAAAGCGAGATTTGAAGTTACCATCCCAATCCCTCCTGCTTTTTCCACTCAGCGAATATCGCCGGGACATCGGGAGTCTGATCATCCTCAACTTTTACCTTTTGCTCATGTGACACAGTGCGTTGCCCGTCTCCCGTTTCTCCAAGCACAAGCACACTGTTTGTATCCGGCACAAGGATTTCGTTGCCCTCCTTGTCACGCTTGAACAGGGGATTGCCTCGCTTGTCATGCCCGACCTTTTCGACCATCGCCATAAAGATGTTGTAGTCAGCCATTTTGCCGCTCTTTTCTTCCGCATCTCTGCTCCTGTGTTTTCTTTTTGCAGGATCAGAACGGAGGTCTGCGTCCCGTTGCGAGGCTGGAATGTATCAGCATTCAAGTCGATGCTGGCAACGATTCTGTGATTTTGTATCATCCATTCGCGGATATAGCCCAAGCCGGGAGAACCAAGAATCGAATCTGGCAGCACGATACCCATACGCCCGCCCGGTGCGAGAAATTGAGTGCAGCGCTCAATGAACAAAATTTCCGGCGGCACGGAGGATTGCAGGCGCGAGGTTTTCTTCCAAACGCCCGTTTCTTTGTCGCAATCCCAAATATGCGCAAGCTCAAATTGCTCAAGGATGTTCTTGTCCTTGATCGGTATTTTGCTCCCAAAGGGTGGGTTGGTGACGATTACATTGAAGTAGCCAATCGAACTATGGTTACGGAGCGTATTTTTATTTATACCAAGGGCTTCGGCAAGGCGTGAGCGGAAGTCATCAGACCACTCATGCGGAGGAAGCAGGGAATTTGTTTGCAGAATGTTTCCACTGCCATCGTTATTCATGACCATATTCATCTTTGTGGCCTTTACCAGGTCGGGATTGATGTCAAAGCCGAAATAGTTAGAGGATGCCATCTCGGAGATCCTGTCCTGAAAAGCCCGGAGAGTATCCGAATCCCAGTTTTCTCGCTTGATGCCGAGAGAAGTTGAAAATTGCTGCTCAAGCTGGTCAATTACATGTGTCATTGCCATGACGAGGAAACCGCCCGTACCGCAGGAACTGTCCAATACATGCTCGTCAACTTGTGGATTTACCATCTCAACCACCATTTTCATAACATTACGAGGCGTGAAAAACTCACCGCGGAGATTAGCCCCTACGATTTCCTCGTAGGCTTTGCCCTTGATGTCAATTTTGGTATTGAGCAGGCTGTATCGCTGCAACTCGCTGACGATATATGCGAGGCTCCTCGGGCTGAGTTTAATTTCGTCATTGGCATCGAAAATTTTTCCATAACGTTTCTTAACTCGCTGAAAGATTTTTCCGATTCTCTTTTGAACGGTCAACTGTCCGTCGGGGTTAGAACGCTCCTCCGATGTCGTATAAAACTCAAGCGGATTCGGAATATTACGCTCATCCTCAATTTTGCAGAAAATAACCTTGAGCAGTTCAAAGAACGCAGGTTGCTTTTGCATGCCATCATTCACATAAATGTGATTATGGCAAGTCTTGAAAACGAATAAAAGATTGTCGTCATAAGCGTTTTTTAAGCTCGTTCTGCTGGGACGGTTGACCTCATCCAAATTACCGTCTGCGGCGGGAATATCGTTGTACTCCATGAATGTAATATTTCCGGCGGCATCAACAGCTTTGCGGAAAACATACTTTTGGACACTGTTGGTCCACATGCCCCACTCACAGTTTGGGCAAACAGACATATATGATTTTAGCTGCGCAATGCCATCCTTGGCATTACGAGCGTCAACCGTCTCTTTTTTGCATTCGATTATCAGCTTGATTGTACCCTGCGTTTGGTCTGCACCTTTTTCCCAGATTACAATGTCTGCGCGAGGTTTGTTTGAACCAACCTGCAAGGTATATTCGATTCTAATTTGCTCCGGCAGATACTTATGCTCGTTCACGAGTCGTTTCTCGATAGTTTGCCGAACATACTCTTCCGGGGTATCGTTACGGAATTTGCCGTCAATATAGTCACATATTTTCCGTCCGGGATTACGATTATCTTCTGTTCACTTGGCATCGTTACTTCTCCTTTGCTTATTGGCATGATGCCAATTTCATTTTTTCCCGAATGCTTTTGAGCGCATCCGGATTTTCATCAATGTACCTTGCTATATCTGCCGGCAACTCATTTCTGCCTTTTGCCGCCAAGTCAAAAAACCTCTCTCTGGTTTCATTGCTTGCTTGCAGTATTTCCATTGCCTTTAACTGAAGCGGATATGGTGGTGGGTTAGTTCTCCCGGCGAGAATATCATAAAAGTATGGCTTCCGGATACCCAGTTCTGTGTAGAATTTATGCTGCGTTATCCCGGAGTCTCTTATCAGCTGGCGAAGATACTCTCCAAAGCTCTGCTCGTTTTCAACCATTCTTTTTTGCCTCCCAATAGGTATGCTTGTATACATACTAACATACTTTTTTGCGTCGGTCAACAAGATATTGCAAAGACCATAGCTCGCGCCGAGGGATTTATTATATTTTGGGGGCGGGCGGCGGCAGTCAATGGCGCGAAGCGTTCATCTTGACCATTGACGGCCGGCGGCTGCTGCGCTACGACCCTTTCCAATCTGCAGGCCACAGAACAATTTCGGTAGCCGCTGCCCAAATTACGCTGTCAGCCGCTCCGTCCCGTGGTATTGACGTGCAGCCTTTCCGCTGTTACAATAAAAGCACAATTTCAGATACAAGACATCATGCAGACGCAGACGGGCCGAAAGGTTTGACAGGCGGCTGCATTTTCAATTTTGGATAGGAAAGGAAGGATGCGAAGGGAAAGGAAGCACAGACGACAAAAGACGCTCAAGACGCCATTCCTCCGCCGCACGGGAGAAAGCTGCGGCAAATACTTTTTCGGAGGTGCAACTTGGGCAGGCGGAAAAAACTCACCAACAACAGCGGAATCCCGCAGCATGAGATCGAGAACATCGCCCGAATCCTGCTGCCGGATATCCTCGCCTACTACGAAAGCGAGGAAGGGCAGCGGGAATTTGCTGAATGGCAGGCGGCGCGGGACGGGGCAAAAACGGACAAAGACAGCAACGGCGAGAACGTCGCCTGACGATAGATATAAGACAAATCCAAGGGATATATGCTCCTAAAACAGCATGGCAAAGGGGATGGCAAGCCGCCATCCCCTTTTGTGCGTTTGTTCAGTTTTCGTAGGGCTTGTACTCCGTGACGGCGCTCAGATATGCCTCAACATCGCCGTTCAGAATAAGGTCTGCATAAGCCAGCGGGTCGTTGTAGATGAGGTAGTCCAGCTCCGACCGCTGGTAGCGGTTATCCGCCGCCTCGTTCTCCACGGCGGTGCAGTCGATGGAGATCATGTTGCCGTTCTGAAACCGCAGCTCTACACAGCCAGTGTCCATGTTGAATTCACAGTTTTTGATGTTTTTCATGTTCGTCCTCCTTATCCTTTGCCAGCTTTGGTTTTCTCGGCCCTCTGGGCTTGGATTCGGGACGCTTTACCACGCCGTTTCTGAAATGCGCATCCTCGAACTTCTCGAAGAAAACAAATAATCCGAACCCATCTCCGATTAAGAAGATTTGGTTCGGATTATATTGGTTTGGTGCGGTTGATGGGACTTGAACCCATACGGTCTCCCATACGCCCCTCAAACGTACGCGTCTGCCTGTTCCGCCACAACCGCATTTTTCACTGCGAGAGATATTATAACGCTTTCCGATGCATTTGTCAACACAAATTATGTCCGAAAGTCAATATATTTTTAAACCTGTGCAAATTTCCGCCTTTTGCCCTTTTTGCAGGGTGCAAAACGTGCTGCGTTTATGTTATAATATAGGCACAGCAAACCCTTGTTTCAGGGTCGTTTTACGAATAATATCGGGAGGTTGGGGCGATTTTCGGCTTTTACTGCGCAATTCCGTCCGAACCGGAAAGGGAACAGAACATGCAAAAAGATAAAGCACTTGAAATGGCACTCGGTCAAATCGAAAAGCAATACGGCAAGGGTGCAATTATGCTGATGGGAGATGCCGCCTCAAGGATTCAGGTTTCCGTCATTCCGACGGGCTGCATTGAGCTTGACGCAGCTCTCGGCGTCGGCGGCATTCCGCGCGGAAGAATAGTTGAAATATACGGGCCGGAATCCTCCGGCAAAACCACCATTGCGCTGCATATCATTGCCGAAGCGCAAAAAATGGGAGGTATGTGCGTTTTTATCGATGCCGAACATGCGCTTGACCCCGTTTATGCCGAAAAGCTTGGCATCAGCATGGACAAGCTCTATGTTTCCCAGCCGGACAACGGCGAACAGGCACTTGACATTGCGGATGCACTCGTTCGCAGCGGCGCGATCGACGTTATCGTTGTTGACTCCGTTGCGGCTCTCGTTCCCAAAGCCGAGCTTGAAGGCGACATGGGTGATTCTCACGTCGGCTTGCAGGCAAGGCTCATGAGCCAGGCATTGCGCAAGCTTGCCGGCGTTGTCGGAAAATCCCGCACATGCGTTATTTTTATCAATCAGCTCCGCGAAAAAGTCGGTGTTATGTTCGGCAATCCCGAAACCACCACCGGCGGCAAGGCGCTGAAGTTCTTTGCCTCCATCCGTTTGGACGTCCGCAAAATCGACACGCTGAAACAGGGCAATTCGCCCGTCGGCAACCGCACGCGCATCAAAGTCGTTAAAAACAAGGTTGCGCCGCCTTTCCGCGTTGCCGAGTTCGACATTATCTACGGTGAAGGCGTTTCTAAGGAAGGTTCCATTCTCGATATGGGCGTTGCAAACAAAATCATCACAAAGACCGGCGCATGGTTCTCCTACGGCGATATCCGCATCGGACAGGGCAGGGAAAACGCACGCAATTTCCTGCGCGACAACCCCGAGCTTTGCAAAGAAATCGAAAAGAAGCTCCGCGACCTTATCGAAACAGCCCATGACGAAACCGCTCCCGTCAGCGAGGACGAGCCCTATTCCGAGGATGAATAATTCAAAAGCAACCCGCGCTTTATGCCGTGCATACCGAAAACATGCCGGCTGACGCCCCGGTTAACGTTCCGCAGTTAAATTTTCAATTACAAAAGCTCCGCAGCAGATACTTCGGCCGTGCGGAGCTTTTTCGGGTTTTATCCGTTTTGTTCAAATTCGAATTCTCAGCCCAATCCGAGCGCGGCACGGAGTATCAGCACGGCGTCCGAAAGTGTGACGTTTCCGTCCCCGTCCGCATCGCAGAGCGCGGCAGTTCCGGGCGAAAGCTCTGCCGTTCCGAGTGCGCACCGCATCACGAGCAGCGCATCCGCCGCCGTCACAACGCCGTCACCGTCCGCATCGCCGGGAACACCCGATTCGCCGCCGTTAACAAAGATCCACCCGCTTTGCGTCTGCGTCGGCACGGGATATTGATCGTCGTCGGTCATCATATAATTAAATTTCTTAACTTCAACGCGGATTTCGGAATCCCCCGCAGCGCCTGCAAGCACGGTAAAACTCATTGTGTGAATAATGCCGTTGTTTGCCTGCGTCATGCCTTCGTTGCCCGGGTACAGCACGCCGAGGCTGATCCTGCCGGGCATGGATGTGTCCAAATGGTTAAGCGTGTTTTCCCAATCTATCGCGCTGCCGCGGGTCACGGAATTCAACTCCAACGCCTCCGGATCATACCAAACCGTGACTGCAAGCGCATGTGCAAGATAGTCTTCGCCTTCAATGCAAAGATTGATGTCTGCCGATTCACCCGCCGCCGCCGCTGCCGTATCCGCATAAAAAAGCACCGTCTCCGTGTTTATCCTGAGTGCCTCGGCACTCGCCGCCGCAGTCCGAACAAAGCCGCACAGAACCGCTGCGGCAAGAATGATTGCAGCAGCAAGAAGTCCTGCAAATCCGCATTTTGCTTTCTGTATTTTTCCGTTTGTCATCTGATTTTGAACCCTCCCCCGTGACTTTGCACTTATTCTATCTTTTTTTTGCATGATTTGCAACACCCTTCAACAAAAACCTCGCCCCCGCGGTTGCCCGCAGGGACGAGGTCAGGAAAAAATCCCGCTGTTCTGTTAATGGGGGAGGGGAATCATGCATCAGGGTGATCGACCCTCCCCGTCGAAGTTGTTATTGCTCGATATGCATTGCGAAACGAAGTGCCAGCAGCGCATCCATGGAGGTTATGAATCCATCGCCGTCAACATCTGCAATCTGCTGATTTTCAACGGGCAAAATGTCCATTGCCATGCGCAGGATTGTCAGCGCATCCGCCATGGAAACATTGCCGTCACCGTCAACATCGCCAAGCATTTCATACTGTGCCGTGACAACAAGGTCTGCCGTGATGTTTGTGAACGCCTTGTCCCAGCCGGTGAAGGTGTACCCAACGCGAGTCGGGTCGGCGGGTGCTTCTGCGTCGCCGCCGTACTGCACTTCCTGAGTCTTAAGCACCGTTCCGTCCCAGTCCTTGAAAGTTACGGTGTAGGTATTGATTTCATACTGTGCCGTGACAACAAGGTCTGCCATGATGTTTGTGAATGCCTTGTCCCAGCCGGTGAAGGTGTACCCAACGCGAGTCGGGTCGGCGGGTGCTTCTGCGTCGCCGCCGTGCTGCACTTCCTGAATCTTAAGCTCTGTTCCGTCCCAGTCCTTGAAGGTTACGGTGTAGGTATTGATTTCATACTGTGCCGTGACAACAAGGTCTGCCGTGATGTTTGTGAATTCCTTGTCCCAGCCGGTGAATGTGTAGCCCGTGCGGGTCGGGTCGGCGGGTGCTTCTGCGTCGCCGCCGTGCTGCACTTGCTGAGTCTTAAGCACCGTTCCGTCCCAGTCCTTGAAGGTTACGGTGTAGGTATTGATTTCATACTGTGCCGTGACAACAAGGTCTGCCGTGATGTTTGTGAATTCCTTGTCCCAGCCGGTGAAGGTGTACCCAACGCGAGTCGGGTCGGCGGGTGCTTCTGCGTCGCCGCCGTGCTGCACTTCCTGAGTCTTAAGCACCGTTCCGTCCCAGTCCTTGAAGGTTACGGTGTGCATTTCGGGCTGTGCGGCCGCAACAGTGACAGCGCCGTTTTGGATAGCGAACTCTATGGGTTCACCATCATAGTTGTAAATGTCATAGTTCTCATAATCGTAGGTTACGGTTATGCTGTACGTGCCGGGAGCCGCATCATCTGCAACCTTAAACTGACGGTAGATTATTACACCGTTTTCAGTGCAGTTTCCAGATGTGGTATTTCCCCAAAACAGGGGTTGCGGATTCTCGATTACCGTACTGTGCAGCTGTCCGGGAAGTAATCCAGTGTCCTCAAAACCGAGCAAGGTAAGGTTTTCATCATAACCAACCATAATTCCCATGACAACCACACCGGGGTTATTGGCAAGTTCAATGGGGATACGAACGGTTTCTCCCGGGGCAGCTTCAGCATTACCCACAACTATTGTAGGTTCGTTCTCAAACGTGGTATTGTCCGGTCGGACCGCAACGATACCTTTCTGACTGCTGTACGGCAAAGTGGCGTATGCCGGCCACTTTGCAAGGTGACGCATAAGAATCATGCCATCGAGGTTATTTATCCTGCCATCGGCATTTACATCAGCACCGGGTGAAATCATCGAAGCCGGGTAGGAAGGCCACTTTGCAAGGTGACGCATGAGTACCATGCCGTCAAGATTATTCACTCTCCCATCCCCGTTTACATCGCCGTAAACTACATCAGTTACAGTCAATGTACCGTTTACAGTTGCGAATTGAACCGCTTCTCCTGACTGGTTGTAGATATCATAGTTATCGTAATCATAACTTACTCTGATATGGTACTCACCCTCCTCAGCGTTATCGGCAACCTTAAAGGTCAGAGTTGCAATCTTGCCGTTAACCGTACAATCAGCCGTCGCTGTCGGATTTGCCCAATACAACGGTTGAGGATTCTCAATCTCTGTGCTGAACATTTGTCCCGGAACCAATCCTGTATCGCTAACACTGAGCAGCGTTAGATTCGAATCATATGCAACCTGAATTCCCATGGTTACAAACCCCGGGTTATTCGCAATGCTGATATTAACCGCAACGGTTGAGCCTGCGGAAGTTGTTTTGCTTTCAACAACAATCTGCGGAGCATCGGAAGGCACGGGTGTTGAAACCGGTTCGTTCTGCACATACTGTGCCGTAACAACAAGGTTTGCGGTAACATTGGTGAACGCCTTATCCCAGCCCGTGAAGGTATAGCCCGCGCGGGTCGGGTTTGCGGGGGCTGTTGCCGCGCCGGTATGGTATACTGATTGTGTCTTAAGTACCGTACCGTTCCAATCCTTAAATGTTACAGTATGCTTCGTAACGGTTATCCCGTAAGAACTTACATGGCTGTTGTATCTGCAATTCTGCATTGCGACCGCTTTTACGGTTGCAGCACCGTTAAGGACAAACGAGCCGTTGTATTTGTTGCTGCTCTCCGTTGGAGTGGAACCGTTTGTTGTGTAAAAATCGTTGTTCCGCTGCTTCCGGAGATCGTAACTCTTGTTCCGTTAGCATCGTATGCAGTTGTAATGGTAGGTGCTGCCACCGTAAGCACTTCAAGAATCTTTGTTCTGCACTCCGGACCGAAACCACCGTCAACGGTAAGACCGTATTTACGTTGAAAACTCTTAAGCGCTTCGGCCGTGCCGTATCCGAACTGTCCGTCAACATCGCAGCTGTAGCCGCACTGATTCAGACAGGCCTGAAGCCAGCGTACATAAGTGCCGCTGTCACCGACGTTGAGATAAGTGCCGGAAGGAGGAGTTGAATACTTGTTAGGATTCTTCGGGTTTGTCAAATACTGAACGGAACCGCTCGGAGCGGGAGTGGGGGTCGGAGTAGGTGTCGGAGTAGGATTTGATGTAACGAGTTCGCAATAATCCAAACAGCCCCAGCCTGTTGTCCCGTTATATGTCATTTTGCCCCAGTTTGTTGAAGTTCTCTGCGTTACGGTAACAATGGTGCCTTTCGGTATCGCAGTCAAAACCGGATAATCCGTGCTCGGTCCGCTTCTTACATTAAGTCCTGCCGAACCGGTTACTCTGTACTGCCAGTTTCCGTTTTCAACATCCGGCGCGGACTGATTGACGGAGCGTTGGTGCTGCGGTTAATGGTCGCAGTATAGTAACTCGAGTACGGAATATAATGTTTAGAAACACGACACTGACCATAGCTGCTCCATGCCCAGTTGCTGTCCAAAACATAGATGCCGTTGGATGAATCGGCTGAGATGAAAATTGCATAATGCGTATCAAAGCTGATCAAATCGCCCGGCTGTGCATACCTGCTCATGTTTGAGTAGTTGAACGAGTAGCTGCCGATTTTGTTCACGTTAACGCTGCTCGAATTTGAGCTTTTGAAGATGTACCACTCTGCAAAGTTTGCAAAGCCATAACATGACCATCCCGCACTCCAGCAGGAGCCGTCGGAATCGTACACTTCCGGGAAGTTATTCACGGAAACGCTTCCGAAAAGGTTTCTGAACCATGAGCTTGCCACAACATTCGTATTCAAGCATTTGTCGCAATGATGGCCGCTTTCATATGTTCCGCACGCCGCACCTGTAGTCGTAAAGTACGATATTTTGCTGTCCAAGTAATCAATTTTCTGATTGATCACTTCTGTGTTAGAGAGCGTCCCACCGTCAGGCTCCCCATTCACGTATTTGGGCAAACCGTAGCACTGGATTTCCGCGTCTGTAAGCGGATAAGACCCACTAATAACAGCGTTGGATGCATTGCCTTCGATCGTGTAAACCTGTCCGTTGGAAACCCCGATAACGATACCGACATGATCCCATTCACCGGCTTGCGATGCCTTATCAAAGAAGATCAAATCACCCTCCTGCGGAGTGTATTCGGTCGGAGATTTGTAATCAACGTGGAAATAAGAGTATCCTCCGGAGCTGTTAGATCCGTCTGCATGTGCGTAAGCCGCATTGCTTATCACACTTGTGGGAATACCGGCCTGTCTGGCACACCAAGAGACAAACATTGCACACCACGCATAGTAATGGCCATACGTATTGCCTTTAACTTGAGTTCCGAACCAATAACCGTATTCCGAATAGTTGCCGGAACCTGAGCCGGTACCATTCAGGTCTTCAATTGAATCCCCTCATGATACCCAAGCTGGCTGCGCGCAACATTCACAAGGTCGGTGCGCTGGTTGCCCGTAAGCGAAACATTGCAGAGCTGAGTATAATACTTGCCGCTGCGATAGGACGCCGACGGAGTGTAAGAAGGGGTAAGCATGGGCTTTACCGAAAGTGCGGCTTCGGCGGTGTTTTCCGCCTCCGCACGGGTCGCAGTCCCGCTCTGTCCGATTTCGGCAGCAGCCTGCAAGGGCAGCACCGAAACAAGCACCATAAGTGCAAGCAGCAAAGCGGTAAACACTCTGAACTTTGTCTTCATTTGTCATGTTCCTCCTGACTGATATGGACTTGGTAGTTTTTGCTCCTTCTCAAGAGCATATAACACCCGAGCGGACATTTGCCGCGGGCGATTATATCGAAAAAATGTTAAGGAAGTAGGCTGCCAACAAATCAGCTTGCTTTCCGCAAGCAAACGAATAAATAAACTCCTAAGTGTTGCTCGCAAGAAGCAACGATCCTTTAATTGTGTTCGATGGTGGGGCTTCTCTGCAAAATCAAAATTTAACTGAAATTGTTTTAGCTATCATCGATAAGTTCTTAAATCTTCTTTGCAAAAGCAATTATACTCTCTGAAAAGATGTATGTCAAGTGCATTTGCACACAGTCCTCCATTTTTTCAAATATATTTTACTGTCTCGCGCTTTTTTTGCATCGCGTTGGCGCGTATCGAGCAGCGGCATGTCAAGCACAACAATATCCACACCCTTTTCGGAAGTCAGGTATTGCCACTGTTCAATTATCTCCCGATAGTTTCTGCCGAGCCTGTCGATGGACTGCACAAAGAGCGTGTCCCCGCGGCGAAGCCTGCGCAGCAGCTTTTTGTATTGCGGGCGGTCAAAATCCCTTCCGCTCTGCTTGTCCGCAAATATATATTCCGCCCGAATTCCCGCGTTGCACATTGCCGCAAGCTGCCGCGCTTCGTTCTGTTCCCTGCTTGAAACGCGAACATAGCCGTATTGCCTCCCTCCGCGATGTTCCGTTTTTCCGTTTTTATGCATTTTTCTGTTCCTCCGATGTTCTGAAAAGAATCACTTCCTTTATTATGGCGAAAGTGCGTAACTGCCGTTTCCGGAACGGATATACCGGATATTATTTCGTTTTTATGCTGTACGCGTTTTTGTACACTTGACATCGGTTTAATGCACTTGTATAATAGGATGGAGTGTCTATATGCTGCCGTATTCTCGGCACCGCTGCGACACATTAACATAAATCGGAGGTGAAATTCTGTGGCTTTTGATGCTTTATATATAATTCTTCCGGTCGCTGCTGCCATTTTCGGCGCAGGCGGCGGAGTATTCGTAAAAAATATATATGACAAGAACAGTGCAGAATCCAAGGTCGCCAAGGCGGACGA
>VOFD01000446.1_pt1 | contig 16001 bp, 20 predicted proteins | sample 5384101 | NCBI WGS metagenome assembly VOFD01 (sample SAMN12384723, study PRJNA508395) | human gut metagenome | isolation source: healthy gut C | host: Homo sapiens
GCCGCCAAACATAATAGAGTAGCACATAAAAGACGGTCATCGTAATGGAGGTAATCCACTTTCCAAGTCCCAGAGGCACAGTGAAATTTTCAAGGCCCGTAGTGCACAGAGCCACAGCCCTGGGAATCAGGTGAAACGCATCCCCAGCGCCCAAAAGCACCGCCATCATGCCAAACAGGCGGAATTGCCGGTTTCCCTGCTCCCCGGATCATCAAAATACCAATTGTGATGACCGTCGCCAGGTATACAACATCAAATGAAGTTTCTACAATTGCTTGCATAACGCGCTTCCTTTCTTGGCCAAATAATAGGAACGTGATCGCCTGCTGCCACCCGCGCCAGGGAGGCAATCAGCTGGAGCATATGTCACAGAACCTCCATCACATCCATGCCTGAACACTGTTATTTCATCTTCAAAATTCCCGCCATGTCGCGGGGGATTCATACAGCATCCTACGGGTGATTTCCTGAGCGGTAGAGGGATCGTAGTCCTGCCGAAGTAATGCAGACAGCATGAGTGAAAAGAGGACGTCTGCAAATTTCTCCACTGTAAACTGCCGGTCAAAGGCGTCGGGGCGGATATTGGGGTCATGTTCCAGTACAGAGCGCAGGCCATTTAACATGTGTTCCCAGGTCTGTTGCATGCGTTTTTTTTTCCCATCCGCTTTTTCCTCATGGATAAAGCTGAGTGAATGGAGGGCAAAAAACCTGGATATTGCTTATGCCCATACTCCATCTGTTGATACAACCAAGCAATACAGGCCTGAATGTCCCGAAATACGGTTTCATCTTCTGAACGGTGGAAAATCTCATGCCAAACGCTTTCCACAATGGCGCCGACTAGATCTGCTTTAGAAGTAAAGTAGTTATAGATCGATCCCACTGACACACCGCAGGCCGCAGCCACTGCCCGGATATTAATTGCTGCCCACCCCTGCTGCCGAATGAGCTCCCGACCGATTTTCAGTATCTCCTCTTTGGTAGTCACAGCTTTGTTCATAGAATCCCCCAAACTGAACAGTGTTCATTATAGTTCAGGAACAAACCCTTGTCAAGATGCAACATTCTGCATCGCAGGGCAGCAGCATTGGTCATCGGTTCTCCAAAAGCCTGGACCATATAACCCGCCAGTCCGCCTTTTCTGGGTCTCCCAGAACTTTATTTTTTAGAAACGGTTCCCTTTTTTTCGGTTTTTTCGCTATAATAAAACCAAAGACCGCACGGAGCGGCAGCGGATGGAGGAACACGCCATGGACGTTTTGTCATCGGTATTGCCGGCGGAACCGGCAGCGGAAAACCACCCTGATGAAAAGCCTCATGGGCCAATTTGGCGAGGAAATTACAGTTCTGAGTCACGACAACTACTACCGGGCCCACAACGATCTTCCCTATGAGGAGCGGTGCAAGCTCAATTACGACGAACCAGCGGCTTTTGAAACAGAGCTGATGGTCCGACACCTGGAGGAACTCCGGGCAGGGCATGCCGTACAGTGCCCGGTATATGATTTTACCGTTCATAACCGGAGCGATCAGGTAATCCTGTTGGAGCCCAAAAAGTGTAATCATGGTAGAGGGTATTTTGATTTTCCAAAATAAAGCCCTGCGGGACTTGATGGACATCAAAATATTCGTTGATACCGACGCTGACATCCGGCTGTGCCGCCGGATCAAGCGGGATGTGAATAAACGTGGGCGGTCTATGGAATCTGTCCTTCTTCAATATCAGGCCACAGTAAAGCCCATGCACGACCAGTACGTGGAACCCAGCAAAAGTTTGCAGACCTGGTGGTTCTGGAAGGTGGAAAAAATCTGGTGGCCCTGGATATGATTATGAACCGAATTCAGCGGCACATTGAGCAGAATCGGTAATTTGACGCGGCAGCGTGGCGTCCTCTTTGGGGTGGGCGGGCACTGCCGCGTTTTTGTGCGGGAAGGGCTCTGCATAATCGCAAAGTATAATCAGAAAATTTGCTTATGGCGCCGAATGATTCACAATATAATGTAGTTACTCGAGCTATGTTATAGTATAAAGTGGACAGCTTGGAAATCTTGGTACGAAAGAAGTCCAGTACACCGAGGTTAACAGCAATGGCAGGGGATACCGCCTACACACCGTCCAGCCTGTGTATGTGCTAAAATGATGTGACCCCTGAGGAAAATAAACGGGGAGTTCCCGAAGCGTGATATAGTAAGTTCACCATAACGAATAGAACATACAGGGGACTCTTTATGAGCATTCTACCATATCACGAAACAGACAAGCGGTAGTTAAGCTTGTATTGCGAAAAAGGAAAAATCGCACAGGCCTCATGGATGTACCATAGAAGCACCTCGCCATCCTTGGCCGAGCACCAATTGGGTGGTGTCAGATAAGCACGATGGCTGACGGGAATGTCAAAAAGTGAACTGCATCCCGCCGCGTGGACAGCGTACCGTCCAATTGGCGCCCTGCCTAGCCAAGCCGCCTGCAGCGTTGGCTCAGCTGACGTCGCACCTTCGCCCTGACATTAAATATCTTCCTCATCGCACCCAAGGCTGCCTGGGGCACATCATTTGACAACACAGCACGTTTCCCTCAATCTGCCAGAAATTTTGATTGCAATCCTGGACAAAATCGAGTATAATACCTCCGTATCCGGGCGTAGCTCAGTTTGGTAGAGCGCTTTGGGAGCTAGATGCCGCAGGTTCGAATCCTGTCGCCCGGACCACGTCGTCGCGGACTACATGTCGTTCGCGACGACTTTTTTTCAAAAGTCATCTCTCACTCGCTCCGTCGCTAAATTCTTCCAGAATTATCCACTGGGGCTAAAAAGTTCAAAAAAGGAGTCTTATTTTGGAAAAGTGGCAAAATAGGGCTTGCTTTTTTTTGCCGGCGTATGATATAATTAGGCCATACATTTTTAAAGAAAGAGGCGATTGAGATGGCCCTGGATCAGACTGTACAGGTTGACCTACCCAAGCATGGGATTGCCTACAAAAGATTTCCGGAAAGACCTACGTGTATTATGTGACGGCGGCCTATCGGAATGAAAAGGGTAAGCCGACCAATGACCGCGTATCCATCGGGCGTCTGGATGAGGAAACGGGGAAGTTGATTCCGAACCGGAACTACTATGAGACCTATTTGAAAAAGCCCATGCCTGTGACAGCTGGGATTCAGGATTTTGGGGTATGGGACATGTTTGAAAAGGTGTGTAAAAACTGGGTGTAACAACGCTGCTGCGGAAGTACTTCCCTGAAAATGCCAAAGAAATGCTGACGGCAGCTCAGTATATTCTGAGTGAGGGAAACGTGATGTACTACCTGGATGAGTACACCCAGAGCCACCAAACGGCAGGAAAGGGAAGGATGAGCAACGAACAGTGCAGCAAGACCTTCGCCTCTTTGCGGCAGGAGGACATGCAGCTGTTCTTCCGGGAGTGGATGAAACACAAAAAGCAGACAGAGTATGTGGCCTATGATGTGACCAGCATTTCCTCCTACAGCCAAAACATCCGAGAGGTGGAGTGGGGGGTACAACCGGGACAAGGAGCGTCTTCCCCAAATCAACATGGGAATGTACTACGGAGAAGAATCCTGCCTTCCGCTGTACTACAGGGTGTATCCGGGGAGCATATGGGACAAGACGCACTTGAAATATATGGTTGCGGACAACGAGTTTATCAATGGGAAACGCACTCGTTTCGTCATGGACAGGGGATTTTACAGCAAGGAGAATCTGCAATTCCTGACAGCGGGTGGATACCGGTTTGTCATCGCCCTTCCGGACAGCTTGAAATACTGCCAGGAGGTGATAGAGAAGCATGGGCCGGAGCTTATCAACCACTCGGAGTTCCGCCTTGGGCCGGGGCAGCCCTATGGAAAGAGCTACGAATCCACAGCGCTGGGATTCCGAATGAAAATTCATCTGTACTATGACCCGGCAAAGGCCCTTCGGGAAAGCGCATCGTTGTATGAGCTGCTGGAATCCCAGGAGAATGATTTGAAAGGGATGGAGGAGCCACCAGACAAGAAGCTGCATTATGACAAATATTTTTATATCAATCGCTCTAAGGACGGGAAGCTAGGATTTGTGAGGAATTACGAGGCGATTGACAAGGAACTGAGGACCTGCGGCTTTTTTCCTAATTGCGGAGACGGATTTCAAAGAAAACGACGGCGGAGATTTTGGAAATCTACCGCCGCCGGGATACAATTGAGAAGAGCTTTGACAACCTGAAAACGAGCTGGACATGAAGCGAATGAGAAGCCACAGTTCGGGAAACGGCCCAGGGGAAAGTGTTTGTCACATTCCTGTCTTTGATTGTCCAGGCTTACCTTTTTGCGGCAATTAAAGCCCTACATGGGGGGAGAACGGCCTGACCCTGCGAAATGTCCTGCTGGAACTGGACAAAATGAAGACAATCCAATACCCAGGCAGCCATGCGCCCAGACTGCTAAACCCCTGACCAAGAGACAACGGGATATCTATGGCCTACTGGAGATTCCCGTACCCGTTTGTATGGGATAATTCTGGGGAGAGTTTAGGTTATACGCAAATTATTTTATGGTCTTAGTGGAAATCGATTGCAGCGGAGGCGTCCTCGATTTCTTTGACGTGCAGATGACTGCCGAGAAAGACACGTGGTTCGTCTTTCATCGCTTCCGGCGCTGTTTGCATTTGGCCTGCTGCTCAGCGGCATACATCCCAGCCCAGATAGACCATACTGTTTTGATAGATGTCACAGAAGTGGTACTGCGAATAGAGATGTCCGGCCTTCTCTGCACCGTAAGTCTCGCTGAATAACTCTATAAACGGATCTTCCACCAACGCTGCCCGAAATAGAATGATGAGCCAGTATATTTTCGCCTCAATTCTAAATGGCTTCCATCAAAAGAATCTTTTTATCTAAGGCGCCTCGCTTTGCTGCCTTTTCAGTTCGGATTGCCTTGAGCTGCTTCAAGGTATACCCGCGAGTTTTGGTGGCTGCATAAATAACCTTAATCAGTTCTTCGGTCTTTTGGCTTTTGTGATATTCATCAAGTTCCTTATCATATTTAATAGCAATTATTCTATGACGTTTTCTCCTGAGAGAGTCTCAATTGTGCATGTTTTCCTGGACAATCCGATGATCTCAGGAAGGTGGTCGCAAACAAGCCTATTGAATGACGTCTGTTTCATTGTCTATCTCCCTTGCCGTGGTGGAAGGCCGCTTTTCAATGGCACCATGTTTGTGCATCTTTCCTTTTCGTTGAAGTAATTCGTGCAGCCATAGAAGATATCATAGTTTTTTGGGTTCTTTTTCACAATCAAATAGCCATCTGTACATTTGGGGCATCTTAGGATATCATGCATATGTGTCCTATCGTTTGTCATAAAATCGCAGAATTCCGCCTCGTTATTGCAAATTCATAGGTTTAGGCCATAATTTTTATTAAATTCATATTTTAATGGGAATCCGCATCTCGGACATCGCAAGTTGAACAGGTCAACAGCATGCATATTAATATCATCTCTGTGCGGAATGTTGAAATACTTAATGAGCTCTATGAGGAATCTGGATGGCTTTGTCTTCGGTGCAGCAATATAAACCCGGGGGTTCGTTCGTGTCATTGCTACATAGAACAGACGGCGTTCTTCAGCAAAAGGCATACTTTTATCTTCGTATGTGACCAGCTTAATAATTGGATCGTCTTCAATCTGGCAAGGGAAGCCGAACTTTCCCTCAATCATATTGATCAGAATTACATTGTCGTATCCAAGGCCTTTGGAGCTATGCGCTGTCATGAATGTGATGTTTGCATTTGGGTACTTTTTGCTTTTTGACAAGACCACCGGGCAACTCACTGAAACAACCCGTCCGGTAAAGCTTATACATATCATAGTTATAGCGTCCAATTAGCAAAATAGAGCTTCGCGTACCATACTCCACTAAAATCTCACCAATAATTTTTTTCGACCGTATTGGCAAGCTGATTCATGGGCTTGACGCTATCATCAAACACTTCCAGCACAATCGGATTTTCAAGATGCTTCGGTGAAATTAACTGCTTGCGAATCTGCGTGGAATTTTGTTGGACAAAGCCGCCTGCAATATCAATCAGTTCTTGGGAGTTCCGATAAGTATGCGTGATTTTCAGCTCTGTACCAGCTCCCATCAACTCTAAAAACCGCGTAAACAGGGTAATGTCAGAGCCTGAAAAGGCATAGATAGACTGCCAGTCATCTCCAACCGCTACGACCTTCGCCTGCGTAATTTGCGACAGTCGTTTGGTTAGGTTGAATCGCTGCCTGGCAATATCCTGAAACTCGTCGATAATGATATATTTATATGGAAGTGAAATTCCCTGTTTCTCGATCTCCTGCAAGTAAAAATGTGCGTCATTGATCATATCAGCAAAATCAATCTGATTTCTCTGTTCCAATACAAATTGATAATGGTGGTAGACCTGCTCTGCAATATCCAAGAAGAGCAGTGTTCTTGGGTTGTCTGTTTTCTCCCTCAAAATGGAGAAGCCACCCTCATCATATCCAGTTGTCTTATACTGCTCGATAAATTTCATCATAAATATAATCAATTTATATATGTACTTATCTTTACCGGTATTTACGATTTTTCTATATACCTCTTCTAAATTGCGAGGCTTCAGGACAAAGCCTTCTTTTTCGAGGATCTCTTTCAGGTGATCAAGAAGCGGGCGCCGATCTGTGTAAAATGACCACGTCTCCAGGAGTGTTGTTTGATTTATTTTATGCAGGCGGCATTTGCCGCTGATCGCATGAAGATAGCGCTGCCGTTGCTGTGGTGTAAAAAGGCTGTTGTAGCCGCTTTCACTCAGCGCATAATGCTCCAGCCAAACGCCGTGCTCGCCTTGCGAAATATAGAAATCAGGCGTGTACTTTTTGTTCCGGGAGGGTGAACCAAAGGGATATACCCGCTCGTACTCATAGTCCAAACCATTCAAATAGAGGAAGTTCGCTATTTGCACTTCCTGCATAGAACGCAGGTATTCTCCCGTAATTGTTCGCGTTTTCTTAGTGCGCTGCTGTTCGACTTTTTAATGTATTCCCTAAGCTACTTTTTAACGTCTCAAACTCTTGGGCTGACTTATAGAGATGATATTGGTTCAAATCAGAAAACTGGAATACATCTTCGGACAGATCAAAATAATAGCCCAAAAACAGAACTAGATTGCGCATGAGCTGTTTATTGTGAAAGATAGTCTTTCCAGCATATCAAAGATGATTTGTTGGGAAGAAAAAGTTGATTTCAGGAGGCTCTGTGGAAAACTGCCTCACAATATCATATGCGAAAGCATGGAACGTGCAAATTTTTGCTGGAATACCAAGTCCTTTATTGATCCGATCCCGCAGCTCACCAATTGCCTTATTCGTATAGGAGATTACAATAATCTCGCTTGGGTCGATATGCTTTCTCTCTACCAGATACTTCACTTTTGCAGCCATCGTCGTAGTCTTTCCCGCACCGGCGCCAGCCACCAAAAGGCAATAGTCATCATCTGTAATCACAGCACGACGCTGCTCCTCATCCAGTTGGATATTGGGGTCGATCTGCTTTAAGATGTTGTCAAAATATACTTTATCCCTCTCGAGGACTCGATCTACATACGCAGTATTGTGTGCCGTAATGTCAGCGTCCAAGGTTTTCATTTGCCGAAGAAAGCGCCTAAGTGCTTCAATATCAACACGTAAAGTAGAGACATTGTTGCAGACATATCGACCGCTCCATGAAAGGCAAGGATTGCAACAAACTCCGCGCCCATCGGCCTTCTCTCTAAATCATGCCTGGCCAATTCTGTCAGAAACCCGGGATTGTTCTTCCATGCAATCTCTGAAGTCAAATAAATTTATTATGTAGCGGAACCTCGTCGCTGTGTAAGAAATTGATTTATATTGCGCACTGCTTTTTACGGCATATGAGACAGGGCTAATGTCTGGAAACGTTTCTAAACTTACAACTCCGTCCAAAGCGCTGGCTTTGATAAAGGCTACATCCCATTGTGCAGCAGTCTCATAATCCTTCTGCGGTTCAGTGAAAAACAGGCTGCATTTAATCGATGCAGCCTGCCCAATAGCATAGAATCATCCATCAACCCCACAACGCCGTAAGCATGGGAATGATCTGTTTTTCCGGGACATCACCTTGGGCAAGAAGACCTCGTTATCCCGCACATCGGCGTTGAATGCCTGTCGGATGGTATCTTCTTCTCCCAAATAGATCAGCTGTGTTCCCTCCAAGAGCACGTCTGTTAGCATGAGGATCATCATGCTGTAGCCCTTCTCCTCCATGGTTCTTCGCATCACTGCCAGAAATTCCTCTTTCCGGACCAGCAGATGGGGAGAGTCCACACAGGTGATTTGGCTGACGCCAAAGAAATGGCCGGCGATGTGGAATTCTTTTGAAATCCGTAAATAGCAAATCCTCCACCGGCCGGTCTTCTGAGGCCGAGGCGGAACAAATGGACCTGCCCAGCTCCTCCTCCAGGGAAACATTGGCAATCCGGGCCATCCGGGCAGCCATACGCCGGTCCTGGGAGGTGCAGGTAGGGGATTTGAACATCACCGTGTCCGACACAATGGCCGATGCCATAAGCCCCGCCATCTTCTCCGAGGGCATGAGGCCTCGCTCCTGGAACATGCTGGCCACAATGGTAGTGGTGGAGCCCACAGGCTCGTTCCGGACATAGATGGGGTTGGTGGTCTGGATGTCCGCCAGCCGGTGATGGTCAATGATCTCCAGGATCTGGGCCTCCTCCAGGCCCGGGACAGACTGGGCCCGCTCGTTGTGGTCCACCAGCACCACCCTTTTGCGCCGTGGCCGGAGCAGATGGTTCTGGTACAACAATCCCGCAATCTTCTCCCCCCTCGTCCAAAATGGGGTAGCAGGAAGCCCGCTCCTTCAGAACAATTTCCTTGACGTCGTCCACCAAATCATCCAGGTGAAAGGTTACTAGATTCTTCCGGCGGCAAATTCTACCAATCGGGGTGGAGTGATAGATGAGGCGTACTGCCCGGTAAGCGTCACAGGGGGTGGAAATGATGCAGGTCCGGGTCTCCAGACTCCGCAGCTCCTCCGGAAGCTCCGTCTGACACAGGACCAGACAGTTCACATTGAGTTCCAATGCCCGGCGAATGAGATCCGGCTGATGGCCACAAATGACCACGGAGTCTGTCTGGGAGAAGAGGAGACTCTCCCGACTCTGGGGCAGGGGCAATGACCACCTCTCCGCTGATCAAATCCACAGAGTCCTCTCTCCCTCATCGAGGAGCTTGCCCTCCAGGACGCTCAGCAGGTTGAATACCGGCACCCGGTCCAGCTGAGGCTTGTAGATGGTCTGCATGTCATACTCCGCAATATCCTCCGGCAAAAGCATACCGTACAACGTCCCGTCATCCTTGGCCACAGGAATCCCGGGCAGGCTGCCATTTTCCTGCAGCACGCTCCAGGCCCGGCTCAGTGACGGCTGCCCCCAGGGCAGGCGGGGTATCATATTCAGGTCCCGGACCTGGGTATACATAGAGCTGATCAGAACCGGCGGCTGAAAGCCAAAGCTATCTAGAACCAGCTGGGTCTCGTCACTGATGTGTCCCAGACGGGCAGCCTGGTACTCCCGGTCTCCCAGGGTGTTTCTGCAGCGCAGCATAGGCCATTGCCGAGACGATGGAATCTGTATCCGGGTTTCGGTGCCCGGTGACGTAAATGGGGTCCATAGAAAACGCCTCCCAAATGAAATCCGCCAGTCTTCCCTTAGTTTACCACGAAGCCGGCGCTTCTACAAGAAAAAGCAGAAGAATTCTGGGAAAAATTCTAAAGTGTAATCTCCCCAGCCAGACTCCCGCAAAAACAGGGCGCGGATCTCCTCCGGCTGGAATCCCTGGCCCAGAGCCCACATCAGCTTGGTCATAGCGGCCTCTGTGGTCATGTCTCCTCCCTGGATGACCCCATTTCCAGCAACTTTTTCCCCACCTGATAGACATTCAGGTTGCTGCTGTCATACAGGCACTGGGAGCAGACCACCACGCTGACGCCCCGGTCCACTGCCCCCTGAATCCCCCGGCCCGGATTCCGGTGGAGGAAATGCATCCCGCCCAGGCCAAATGCCTCAATGACGATTCCCCGATAGCCCAAATCCACCAGGACATCAAAGATACTGGGGTCCACACCCGGAGTTAGCTTCAACAGGAACACCTGGCGGCTGGCCTGGGGCAGAAACCGGGCCGGGCCGGTGATCCGGGGCAGCATGGTCTCATCCAGCTCCAACCCCATAGCCGTGACCCGTCCCACATAGTGGCTGTTGATGCTTTCAAAGGCGGAAAAGCCCGAGGCCCGGACCTTCACTGCCCGGCAGCCCAGCATAATCTTCCGGTCAAATGCCAGAAACACCCCCGGCTTGCCGGAAGCTGCCATGGCAAAGGCCGTGCGGAGATTGGAGGGCGCATCGGAGAGAAAATCAGCCAAAGGCAGCTGCGAACCCGTGAATACCACAGGCAGGTTGATATTCTCTAACATAAATGTGGCCATTGACGCCGTGTAGGCCATGGTATCCGTCCCATGAGAGACCACAATGCCATCATAGTCCTCCCGCGCCTCGAAGATCGCCCGGGCAATGATCACCCATTCCTCCGGCTGAATGTTGGAGGAATCCAGGCACATGAGGTCCTGTATGGAAATGTGGTAATAAGTACGGAGCTGATTTAGCTCGCGCTCCAAAACATCGCTGCGGCGGGGCTCCAACCCCTGGCCGCCGGGCATGGAGGCAATGGTGCCGCCGGTGGTAATGAGCAGGATGTGCTTTTTCTCCGGGCAATTCATAGAAAGGGAACCTCCTGTCGGAAATAGGCCGAAGACGCAGTCTCTCGGTTGGCATCTATTATAGCCCATTGCCTGAGGATTTGACAAGAGGCGCCTTAGATTTTATTCTGCACATCCAGCAAAGGGCAGATTTTAGACTGCCCGCTCCGTTGTTTACAGAAAATTCAACCTCTTCTCATATTTCCCTGGAACTTTACCTTGCATTGGTGCTCTTTCCGTGCTATATTGAAAGAAATATGCCCCAGGTCTCGGTCTGTCCGCGTCCCAGGGAAGAAAAGAGGTCAATTCATGAATTGTAAACACTGCCAAGCCCCCTGGAGGATGGCAATTCCGTCTGCCCCAGCTGTGGCTGGGACAACAGCCTGCCGGAGGAGACCGAGACCATCGCCTTCTCTCCGGAGGAGACTGCGCAAGCCCCCGCCACCCCGGAAGAGTCCAGCGGATCGCCGGAGCAAGACCTTCCGTCGCCAGGGGAGGCTTCCGATTCCCAGCCTAAGCCTGTGAATCGGAAAAAGCTCGCCCTGGTAATCGGCGGCGCAGTCCTGGTTCTGGCCCTCATCGCCGTCGCCATTTGGTTCCTGGCTCGACCGGCAGAGAGCCTTCCCACAGAACCCGCTGAATCCACCGCCTCCACCACAGACACCACCCCGGAAGAGACCGCAGAGCCTACCGGCGTTCTGGTCCGGGAGGACTATACCTTCGAAGGGGACGATATCACCCGGAGCTGAGCAAAGCCGTAGCTACGATGGGCGATGCCACCCTCAGCAACGGCCTGCTCCAGATCTTCTACTGGAGGTCCTATTACGACTTCCTCAATAACTATAGCAGCTATATTGCCTACATTGGCCTGGACACCACCAAGCCCCTAAACGAGCAAACCTGCGGCATGTCCAGCACCACCATGACCTGGGAGCAGTTCTTCCTGGACAACGCCCTCCAGACCTGGGCCCAGTATCAGGCCGTGCGCCTGGATGCAGATGCCGCTGGCTATACCATTTCCGAGGGAACCCAGACTCAGCTGAACAGCAGCGCCCAGCAGCTGGAAACCAGCGCCCAGCAGTACGGTTTTGACTCTGTACAGGCCATGCTGGAAGCCGATTTTGGCGCCGGCGTCACCGCCGAAACTTATCAGTCCTATATGGAGCTGTATATGACCAGTATGGACTATTACTACTCCCAGATGGATGCCCTCACCCCCCAGCGCCGAAGAGGTGGAGGCCTATTATGATGAGAATCAGGAGACCTTCACCCAGAACGGCATTGACAAAAACGAGACCCCGGCCACCATCAATGTCCGTCACATTTTGATCCAACCGGAGGGGGAAAAAGCCGGCACCGATGACAACGGAAACGCCGTTTACTCTGAGGAGCAGCTGGCCGCCGCCAAGGAAAAGGCCCAGGCGCTCTACGACCAGTGGCTGGCCGGGGAAGCCACCGAAGCCAGCTTTGCCGGTCTGGTGGAAGACAATTCTGCAGATACTGGCTCCGTCTCCAATGGCGGCCTTTACGAAGGCGTTGCGCCCAACCAGATGGTGACGGAATTCAACGACTGGTGCTTCGATCCCACGCGCAAGGCCGGCGACACGGGCCTGGTGGAGACCCAATTTGGCTGCCATATTATGTATTTCGTCAGCGCCAGTGAGAAAACCTACTGGTACACCTCCGCCGAGTCCCAGATGATGCAGGAGCGGAGCACCCAACTGCTGCAAACCAGCCTGGAAAATCACCCCTACGAAGTGGACTACGACGCCATTGTCCTGGGCAAGGTACAGACCAGCACCACCAATTCTCAATAACGCATCTGCACGGTGCAGGGATGGCTCCCGCACCGTGTTTATATGAGACAGCCCATTCTCATCAAATCCCCTGGATTTTGGCGTTGCCAGACTCCCGGCAAGTGTGGTAGAATACGGGCAAGGAACTAAACAGAGGAGAGATTCACCTATGAGCAAAGCGGACGAGCTGTACCGGGCAACCTGCCTGGATATTTTTGGAGCACGGCGTCTGGGACACCGGCCAAAGGGTGCGCCCCCATTGGGACGACGGGGCGCCGGCCCACACCGTGAAGAAATTTGGCGTAGTAAACCGCTATGACCTGCGGGAGGAGTTTCCCGTCATGACCCTGCGGCGCACCGCTTTTCAGAGCTGTATCCGGGAGCTTTTTGTGGATCTGGCAGAAAAAGTCCAATAATATCCACGACCTGGGCAGTCACATCTGGGACAGCTGGGCCGATGAGACCGGCTCCATTGGCAAAGCCTACGGCTATCAGCTGGGCGTGAAGCACAAGTACCCCGAGGGCGAATTCGACCAGGTGGACCGCGTGCTCTACGACCTCAAGCACAACCCCGCCTCCCGCCGGATCATGACGAACCTCTATAACTTCCAGGACCTCCACGAGATGCACCTGTATCCCTGTGCCTATTCCATGACCTTCAACGTCACCGGCAACACGCTCAACGGCATACTCAACCAGCGCAGCCAGGACATGCTCACGGCCAACAACTGGAACGTCTGCCAGTACGCCGTGCTTCTGCACATGTTCGCCCAGGTCTCCGGCCTGGAGGCAGGCGAGTTGGTCCATGTGATTGCCGACGCCCACATCTATGACCGGCATATTCCCCTGGTACGGAAGATGTTGGACAACCCCAGCTATCCCGCCCCCAAATTCCGTATGGACCCGTCCATCACCGACTTCTACCACTTTACTCCCGAGAGCTTTCATCTGGAGGGCTACCAGTGGGCCCCCTTCGACGAGAAGATTCCCTGTCGCCATATAGGAGGTGCCCATGGACGCCATCGTAGCCGTATATGAGGACTGGGGCATTGGCGCAGAGGGGCCCCAACCTGTGGCGCTCTCTGCGGACCGGCGGTACTTCCGGGGCAAAAACCCAAAATGCCTGGGTCATTGTGGGACGGAAAACCCTGGGAGATTTTCCGGGGGCCGCCCCTGCCCAACCGGGTGAATTTAGTCCTCACCCGGGGAAATCCGGAAATTCCCGGAGCCCGAATTGTCCACAGCCCGGGGAAGCCCTTGCAGCTGTTGCCGGTCAGAAAGCGGTTTTTGTCATCGGCGGAGCCTCCGTATATGGGGCCATGCTGCCCTTCTGCACCCGGGTTTATGTCACCAAGGTGGGGGCTTGTCCTCCTCCGATGTATTCTTCCCCAATCTGGACCAAGACCCGGACTGGGTCTGCGCCGATGCCGGCCCTCAGTGCTGGGAGGAGGGAATTTCCTACCGTTTTTGTGTATACACCCGGTGCTCACATCGGTTTTGACCCCGAATTTCCTCATTTTTCCATTTTTGTGGCACGCTCCATCTGGACAAACGGGCATCTGTGGGATATAATGAAGCCCTGAATTTCCCGTCAAGTATCGCTTGGGGCACTTCCCTGGCTTCCCCCAGCGTGCCGCAGCCAGGGCAAATATAAAGGATTTTCAGCAAACCGGGATTTGTCGCGGGAGAAGACGCTATGAGCTTTCTCAACCAATTGACCACCGTAATCAAATACATCGCTCTGATTGGGATTTTGGCCCATATCCTGGGGGAGGCGCTGCCCCGCAAATGGTTCCACTGGGACCGCTTCCCCTACCGTACTTTCTCCTGGGAGCGAGAGGGCCGCGTCTATGAGGCCATGGGCATTCGCCATTGGAAGGATCGTCTGCCGGACAAGAGCAAGCACACCAAGAAAACCTTCACCAAGCAGATGAAGGGCCACGACAGCATCGACGGTCTTGTCCGCTTCCTCCAGGAAACCTGTGTGGCCGAGCTTGTCCACTGGTGTCTGCTGCTCCCTAAGCTTCCCCCTGTACAGCTACGTTCCCACCGGGTTTGGCGCTGCCGTCACAGTTCTCTATGCCCTGAGCAACCTCCCCTTCATTTTCATCCAGCGGTACAACCGAAATTATCAAGGGGCAAATCAAAGAATTAGTCCGGGGAAGCGTTGAGGAAACGCTCAACTCGCTTCTAGAGGAAGAAGCCAGAAGCTGACCCAGGCGGCCCGCTACGAGCGCAGCGAGGCCCGTCAGGGCTACCGCAGCGGCCATTATGACCGGAATCTCACCACAACCTCCGGAGATGTTACGCTGCATGTACCGCGCCTGAAAGGAATTTCCTTCGAGACAGCGATCATTGAGCGGTATCGCCGCAGGGAAAGCAGTGTAGAGGAAGCCCTTATCGAGATGTACTTGGCGGGCGTATCTGTGCGCCGCGTGGAGGACATTACCGAAGCGCTATGGGGCAGCAAGGTGTCTGCATCCACAATTAGCGAGCTGAACAAGAAAGCCTATGTGAACATCGAAGCATGGCGTAACCGTTCCTTGCAGGGTGGCAAGTACCCTTATGTGTATGTAGACGGCATCTACCTCAAGCGGAACTGGGGCGGAGAGTACGAAAATGTGGCTGTATTGGTGGCAATTGCAGTCAATGAGGACGGCTACCGTGAGGTTTTAGGCGCTGCCGAGGGCATGAAAGAGGACAAGGCCAGTTGGGTAAGCTTCTTTCAGTGGCTTCGCGGACGGGGGTTAGAGGGCGTAAAGCTCATTGTGGGTGACAAGTGCCTGGGCATGTTGGAGGCCGTGGGGGAGAAGTGTTCCCTGAGGCCAAATACCAGCGCTGTACGGTTCATTTCTACCGGAATGTGTTCTCCGTTGTGCCCAAATCCAAGGTAAAGAATGTAGCCAAGATGCTCAAGGCGATCCACGCGCAGGAGAGTAAGAAAGCATCCCCGGGAAAAGCGAAAGCTGTCGTTGCGGAACTGAAGTCCATGAAGCTGCTGGAAGCGGCAAAGAAAGTGGAAGCCGGTATTGAGGAGACACTGACATACTGCGACTTTCCCTCTGAGCACTGGACGAAGATCCGCACCAACAATGTAATCGAGAGAATGAACCGGGAGATCCGACGCAGGACTCGAGTTGTGGGTGCGTTTCCGGATGGGAACTCTGCCCTGATGCTGGTCTGCGGGTCATGGTCCCGTTCACGCCAAAGAGGCCTCCTCCCATACCGTCCATATAGCCCTGGCGCACCATGTAGTCCACGCCCTCATGGTACCAGGTATTTTCTGCCACATCCCGGAACAGGTCGGAGGCGCACACCAGGTTCATGGCCTCTTCCATGGCCTCCTGGGCCTCTGCCAGCAGAGCGGCCACTTCCTCCCGGGTTTCGGCGGCCTGGATGGCCTCCCGGGCTG